>Ga0075480_10002151_pt1 | contig 12651 bp, 13 predicted proteins | sample DEB08_DNA_7_FD_81590 | JGI IMG/M metagenome (GOLD analysis project Ga0075480, IMG submission 81590) | Aqueous microbial communities from the Delaware River and Bay under freshwater to marine salinity gradient to study organic matter... | ecosystem: Environmental > Aquatic > Marine > Coastal ... | reverse complement strand
TCAAAAAAAGAGGTTGAAGGATTTCTTGAGCGAAGATATTCTCCTTTATTCGTAAATGGTTTAACAAAAAAAAGGTGAGATTATGTTAGGGAATATGATGAATGAACAACTTCTTATTTCAGGAGTTTTAGAACATGCTATAAAAAATAACGCCAATACAGAAATAGTAAGCAACACTGTAGAGGGGGGCATACATAGATATACCATTAAAGACTCTGCAAAAAGATCAAAGAAATTAGCCAACGCTTTGCTTAATTTAAATATTAAAGAAGGGAATATAATTGCCACAATGGCAGTAAACAGTTACCGCCATTTAGAACTTTATTTTGGTATTTCTGGATTGGGAGCTATTCTTCATACTCTTAATCCGAGATTGTTTCCAGATGACATTAAATACATTGTTAATCATGCCGAAGATAAATATATCTTCGTTGATGCACCTTTCTTGCCGATCATAGAAAATGTCATTTCTGAACTTAAAACAGTTAAAGGCATTGTGGTACTTACTGATAAAGAGCACATGCCATCTTCGTCAATTAAAAACCTGATTTGTTATGAAGATCTTATTGCTGATGAATCTGAAGAAATAGTTTGGCCTGAGTTTGATGAGAATACAGCATCATCATTGTGTTACACCTCTGGAACAACTGGAAATCCCAAGGGAGTTCTTTATTCTCATAGATCTACAGTTTTACATGCTTGGTATGCTACTGCTGGGAATGCAATGAATTTAACTTCTGAAACTGTTTTGCTTCCTGTAGTGCCAATGTTTCATGTTAACGCTTGGGGAATTCCATATGCCTCATTTATGTATGGCGCCAAAATGGTTTTTCCTGGCCCCTTTACTGATGGCGAATCAATTTGTAACTTAATTACTTCTGAAAAAGTAAATCAGCTTATGGGAGTTCCTACAGTATGGCTCGACTTACTTAATTACACTGAGAAGAACAATATCAAACTTGAGTCTGTAAATAGTGTTTTGGTTGGTGGTTCTGCTGCCCCAAAAGCCATGATTAAAGCCTTTCAAGAGAAACATGATTGTTTTTTACTACATGGTTGGGGTATGACAGAAATGAGTCCGCTAGGGACACTCAATTCTTATACTCCAGAGATGGATGGCATGGATCTTGAAGAAAGATATGAAATTCAAACAAGCCAAGGAAGAGCAGTTTACGGTTGTTCAATGAAAATAATAAATGATGAGGGTAAGGTTCTTCCTAATGATGGAAAAACGTTTGGGAGACTTATGGTCAAAGGACCTGCAATTATTGAACGTTACTTTAAGTCTAATGAGACTGCTCTGGAAGATGGTTGGTTTGATACAGGAGACGTTGCAACGATAGATGCTCATGGCTATATGAGAATAGTTGATAGAAGTAAAGATGTTATTAAATCTGGAGGAGAGTGGATAAGTTCTATTGATCTTGAAAATACGGCAGTTGGACATCCGGGAGTAGCTGAGGCATGTGTTGTTGGAGTTGCTCATGCCAAGTGGGATGAAAGACCTTTATTGTTTATTGTTAAAAATGGCCTGGAAGAATGTGATAAAGATTCTGTATTGGATTACCTTTCTGATAAAGTAGCAAAGTGGTGGCTTCCTGATGACGTTATCTTTTTAGATGAACTTCCTCACGGAGCAACAGGAAAACTTCTCAAGACAGGTTTGCGAGAAGATTATAAAAATCATTTAATGAAATAAAACAATAAGGAGAAAACGATGGCTGGATTAGTACCTGCAGACACTTTAAAGGATTACATTGGTAAAGATATGGGAGCTTCCGATTGGTTAAAAGTCGACCAAGATAGAATAAATCAATTTGCTGATGCAACGAATGACCATCAATTCATTCATATCGATTCAGAAAAAGCTACTCCACTTTTTGGTTCAACAATAGCTCATGGATTCTTATCCCTCTCGTTGATGGCTGGGTTACCAGCTCCTCAAGTTGCTCCTGAAGGCATGACCATGGTTTTTAATTATGGACTTGATAAAGTTCGATTTTTAACTCCTGTTAATGTGGGTTCAAAAGTAAGGACTAAATCAACACTTATATCTGTTGATGATAAAGGTGACGGAAGATATCTTTTGAAGTATGAGGTTGTAATGGAGATAGAAGGTCAAGAAAAACCTGCATATGTAGCCGAGTCTTTATCTATGTTCATTACTTAGATAATTTATCTTTTAAAAGTTTATTTACAACTTGTGGGCTTGCACTTCCCGAAGTTTTTTTCATAACTTGACCAACGAAAAATCCTTGCAATCTATCTTTGCCTGATTTTAGCTGCTCAAATTGTTTTTGATTTTCAGAAATAACCTCATCAAGGATTTTTTCTATTTCATCATCATTAGAAATTTGTTCTAAACCTTCTTTCTGAATGAGCTTTTGAATTTCTCCTCCTTCATTCCATACAATCTCAAGAAGTTTTTTTGCAGAAGGACCAGAAATTTTTTGGTCTTCAATATTTTGAATTATCTCTGCAATATGCTTTGGATTTACTTTGGATTCAGAAATGTTTGTATCATTTTTATTAATCAGCGCAAATAAGTCTCCAGTGATCCAATTTACGGCATTTTTAGCGGAAACTTCATAAGACAATACTTCTTCAAAAAAGGATGCAGTTTCTTTATTTATTGTTACCAGTTCAGCATTGTCATCTGATAGTTCGTAAGAGTTCATGAATCTTTCTTTCATAATTTCTGGCAATTCAGGTAGATTGTTTCTTACATCGTTAATTTGATCTTTTGAGATTTTTATTGGAATTAAATCTGGTTCTGGAAAATAGCGGTAGTCATTGGCTTCCTCTTTTGAACGCATGGATCGCGTAAGATTTTTTTTAGAATCATACAATCTTGTTTCTTGAATAATTTCTTTTCCCTTTTCAAGCTCTTTAATTTGTCTATCTATTTCAAAAATAATTGCTTTTTCAACAAATTTGAAAGAATTTATATTTTTTAATTCAGTTCTTGTACCAAGTTCTTGGTCATTTGGCTTTTTAACAGAAACGTTAGCGTCGCATCTCATAGATCCTTGCGACATATCGCCATCTGAGATTCCCAAGAAAGTAACAATACTGTGTATTTTTTTTAAATACTCAACTGCTTCCTTAGCAGAACTTAGATCAGGCTCAGAGACTATTTCTAATAAGCAAGTTCCAGCTCTATTTAAATCTATTGCAGAATTATTGCTGTACAAGTCATGAATTGATTTTCCTGCATCCTCTTCAAGATGAGCTCTAGTAACTCCGATAATTTTTGATTTATCACCAAGTTTTATTTCAACACTTCCTTTGCCGACTATAGGATCGTCTAACTGACTTATTTGGTAACCCTTAGGCAAGTCAGGATAAAAGTAATTTTTTCTTGCAAAAATTACTTTTTCAGATATTTCGGCATTTATTGCACAACCAAACTTTAATGCATGAGAAATAGCTTCTTTATTCAATACCGGCAATACGCCCGGAAGACCCAAGTCAATTTCACTAGCTTGAGTATTCGGTTCAGCGCCAAAAGCTATTGGAGAAGAGGAAAAAAGTTTTGTTTTGGTTGCAAGTTGCACATGAACCTCCAATCCAATAACAGGCTGCCAATTATTTGAACTCATGGAAATCTGTTAATTTTTGAAATTTGTTTGCAAGGTTAAGAATTCTTCCTTCGTCAAGATAATTTCCAATAAGTTGAAGACCAATTGGCATATCGTTGGCGGTACCTGATGGAATTGATATTGCAGGCAAACCTGCTAAGTTTGCAGGTATTGTATAAATATCTTGTTCATACATTTCAACAGGATCGCTTATTGAACCAAGCTCAAAAGAGGAGTTAGAACAAGTAGGCATTGCTATCGATGAAACTTTTTTAAAAGCTTCATCAAAATCATTCTTTATTAAATTTCTTATTTTTAAAGCCTTGTTGTAAAAAGCATCATAGTAACCTGCAGAAAGACAAAACGTTCCAATAAAAATTCTATTTTTAACTTCTTTACCAAATCCTTCTGTTCTTGAATTAACATAAAGATCTTCTAAGGAAGAAACACTATTGCTTCTATGACCAAATCTAATCCCATCGTATCTAGCTAAATTGGCTGAACACTCTGCAGGGGCTATTACATAATAAGCCGGTAAGGAATACTCAATATGAGGTAAATTTATTTCTTCAATTTTTGCTCCATCTTTTTCAAGAATGGAAATGGAATTATTGAATGAATCTCTTACCTGATCATTTTTAATATTTTCAATCAGTTCTTTAGGAATTCCAATTACATGATCTTGATTTGCATCGACTTCCTTTTGAAAATCTTTAACTTCTTCATTCAAAGAAGTTGAGTCTTTTTGATCAAATCCAGACATATATTTTAGAGCTATCGCAGCATCTTTAGCATTTTTTGCAATTATTCCTGCTTGATCCAGACTAGATGCAAAAGCAATCATTCCCCATCTAGAAACTCTTCCATAAGTAGGTTTTATACCCGTAACTCCACAGAAAGAGGCAGGCTGCCTAATAGAACCTCCTGTATCAGTTGCTGTTGCAAATGAGCAAAGGTTGGCTCTAACAGCTGCTGCAGATCCTCCTGAAGAACCTCCCGGCGATAGTTTTTCATTAATGGGGTTCAAAACATTTCCATAAAAGCTTGTTTCGTTAGAGGATCCCATCGCAAACTCATCCATATTCGTTTTTCCTAGCGTAATAGCTCCTGCATCATCTAATTTAGTGAAGACCTCTGAAGAATAAGGAGAAACGAAGTTAGACAACATTTTAGAGCCACAAGTTGTTTTTTTGTCTTTAATACAGAAAATATCTTTGTGAGCAATTGGAATCCCTTCTAAGGGTCTAGCTTTATTTTTTATAATATTTTCGTCTGCTATAAGCGCATTTTCTTTACATTCTTCTTCGAAGATTGAAATAAAACAATTTAAAGACTTTTTTTTCTTAATTTCGCTTAAATATGCCTCTGTAATTTCTTTAGATGAGAAAGATCTATCAGTTAGCCCAAGTATTTGATCTGTCAAAGAAAGGTTTATTAAATCACTCATAATTATTCAATTACTTTAGGGGTAAGATAAAAACCAGAGTCTTTTTCCTTAGAAAGTTCTTGAAGTTTTTCTCTTTCAATATCTTTTTTTTCGATGTCTTCTCTCAAAGTCTGTGTATTTTCTATAGGATGAGTTAGCGGATTAATTTTCGACGTATCTAATTCATCCATTTTATTAACCATTGTCAAAATAGATTCTAGGTCTTTTGTCAAAGAGTCAGATGTCTCCTCATCTATTTTTATCTTACTCAATAAAGAGATGTTTTTAAGGTCTTGTTCAGTAATTTTCATTATAATGATTCAAAGAGAGGAAGATTTTATATCAACTTAAAATCAACTACTATTCGAATTATTTAAAAAGTTACAAAATTATGGTTCTAAAAGCTCTAAAAGGCATCTACTCAACAGATTTATCAATTGACTTAGGTACTGCGAATACACTTATTTTTGCTAAAGGAAAGGGTATTGTTTTAAATGAACCATCCGTAGTAGCCATAAAAAAATCTGAAGGTCATAGATCAGTGGTTGCAGTAGGCTCGGAAGCAAAAAGGATGTTAGGAAGAGTTCCTGGAAACATCGAGGCAATTCGACCTCTCAAAGATGGGGTTATTGCAGACTTTCAAGTTACAGAAAAAATGCTTCAACATTTTATTCAAGTTGTTCATGGCGAAAATTTCTTTAAACCAAGTCCTAGAATATTGATCTGTGTACCTTGCCAATCTACGCAAGTAGAAAGAAGAGCAATAAGAGAATCAGCTCTTCAAGCAGGCGCTAGAGAAGTAAGGCTTATAGAGGAACCTATGGCAGCTGCTATTGGCGCTGGATTACCGGTTGAAGATGCTTCGGGTTCAATGGTAGTAGATATTGGCGGAGGTACAACAGAAATAGCAATTCTTGCGCTTAACGGTGTTGTTTTTTCCAGCTCCTTAAAAACAGGAGGTGATAGATTCAATGAAGCTATTGTGTCTTATATTAGAAGGAAATATGGAGTTTTGGTTGGTGAATCAACTGCCGAAAGAATAAAAGAAACTGTTGGTTGTGCAACCCCTGAAAGTGAAGATAAATCAATGGAAATCAGAGGAAGAAATCTAGCTGAAGGTGTTCCAAACACAATAAATTTTTCAAGCCTAGAAGCTTATGAAGCTATATCAGGACCACTATCTTCAATTCTTCAGTCTATAAGAAATGCCTTAGAACAGTCTCCTCCAGAATTAAGCGCAGATATTTCTGAGAGAGGAATAGTTTTAACAGGGGGAGGCGCCTTACTAACAGACTTAGACATAATGATATCTGAGCAAACTGGAATTCCAGTAATTGTTGCTGATGATCCTTTGACCTGTGTAGTAAAAGGTGGAGGTATTGCTCTAGATATAATTGATAAATTTGACGTAGATCTTTTATCTACAGAGTAATTTCATGTTCGGCGGTGAACACAAACAAACCGATATCGCACAATCAGCAATATTCACCACTGGATCAATGCGTGCAAGTCGTTTTTATCCGGCAATTCTTTTTACTCTTTTTGTAATGTATGGAGATTATTCGTTTGATTTAAGCAGTAAAATTAGAATGTTTTCGTCATTTATTTTTTCTCCTTTCGCTCAAGTTGAATTCCTAGCTAAAGATAGCTTTAACACCTTTGATTCTTATTTTTCATCTCAAAAAAAGCTTTCTGAAGAAATTATCATGTTAAGAAATCAAATTAGAGATTTAGAAAATCAAAATCTCGCTCTTCAAAATGTAAAAACTTCTTTAAATGAGCTTGAGGATCTTTTTAACTTAAAAAAAAGTTTTCAGGAAAGAAAAATATTTTTAGGCAAGGTTACCGATTTCAAGAAATTTCCTAAAGAACTTGTTTTAGTTGAAACTAGAACAAACAATATAACAAAAGATATGGTTGCTTTTAATGCTTTTGGGCTAATCGGAGTTATAGATGAACTACTTAATAACTCAATAAAAATAAAGCCTCTTCACGATGCATCAATTAAAGTTCCGGCAAAGAACTCTAGGACATTAGAGAATGTAATTATTGTTGGAACAGGTAAGCCTAAAACATTTCAAATTGAAGAATTTAAAAAAAATGGAGATATTAAAAAAGGGGATGAAATCATTTCATCCGGATTGGGAGATAGATTTCCAGAAGGTTTTTTACTAGGTAGGGTTACCGAAATAAAGGAAAATGATCAATCAAACTTTTTGCTAGTTAAAGTTGAAAATACTTTCGATTTTAGTTTCGGATCTACAATTTTGTTTACTGAGCCATGAACAGTCTTGATGACAAAAAACCTTCCATTTTCAATTTTTATTTTTTCGTAGGTCTTACTTTAATTATCGCTTCAATAATTGAGGTTTTATTAAATGATTTCTTCTTGTCAAGGCTAACTTTGCCCTTAACTTTAATGACCCTAGTCTATTGGAATGTTGCGACGCCAAGGAGCATAGGTTTCTTTTGGACCATGCTTTCTGGTTTCATTTTAGATATCTTTTTAGGATATCTCTTGGGAATTCATGTTGTTATATTTCTTTTGACATCATACTTTTCACAAAGATACTTCCACAGATTTAGGGCTTTATTTAGGTTGCAGCAATCTTTGATTGTGGCAGTTATAGTTTTTATTTATCAAATTTATTTCATCCTAATCTCCAATAATTTTTCCTTATCTATAACATTCGAATTATTGATCTTAACAATCATCTCCAGTTTATTTTGGCCAATTATTTACGGAGCTTTAAGATATTTGAGGATAAAACTTACATATGGTCAGTAAAAACTTTACTTAAGTCACATCCCCTAAATAGACCTTTTTAACTACTTCATTTTCTACAATTTCATTTGGAATTCCTTGAGCTATGACTTTTCCTGCATTGATGACATAAATGAAATCACAAATATCTAGTGTTGCGTTTACGTTGTGATCACTTATCAGAACTCCTATGCCTTTTTCCTTAAGATCTTTAATCAAAGTCTTAATCTCACTAATTATGAGAGGATCAATTCCTGCAAAAGGTTCATCTAGCAATATAAGTTTGGGGCTTAGTGCAATTGCCCTTGCAATTTCAACTCTTCTTCTCTGACCTCCAGATAAAGAATTACATTTTTGAGTTTTGATACTCATCAAATCAAATTCTTCAGAAATTTGAGCCAATTTATTTTCAATTTCTTTTTTGTCGTATTTTTTTGCTTCTAGCGCGGCCTTAATATTTTCTTCAACGGTAAGCTCTCTAAATACAGACGGTTCTTGAGGGAGATATATAACTCCTAATTCTGATCTTTGTTCAAAACTTAGGTTGTTTACTATTTTCGAGTCATAAAGCACTTCTCCTTCGGAGGGTTTGCTCAAACCGGCTAGAATAGAAAACAAAGATGTTTTACCTGCTCCATTTGGACCTAGTAAGCCATAAATGCTATCTGAGGTTATTGAGATATCTATGCACTTTAGTATATTAATTTTGTTTGAAACTTTTTTAAGCTTTTTACCCTCAATGCGCATTTGGATTAATAATTTTTAATATTAAGTTTTGATGGAAAAATTAATTCACCATTTGATTTTAACTTCACTAAAGACGTCTCTGTCTCTAATCCTTCATTATCTCTTAAGTATAAAGGACTCCCTTTAAAAACCATCTCATCTTCGTTTAACATAATTTCATTCACAGTAATTTCATATTTATCTATAAAAAGGATTAATTTATTTGATGATAGGATCCTTTTATTTAGATCAATATCAATTTTGCCAGCTTTTCCTGAAATAATTTTTTTATTTGCCGTGCCAGAAATTTCTGTTTTATTTTCAAGTTGTACTAAATTTTTATCGTATGCAATTGTTCCTTTATTTGAAGTTATCTTGAGAAAGGTATTTTTTCCGGAAATATCTATTTTTGGCTGAAAAACATAAAGGTTTTTTTCTTCTTTCAAAGAATTAATCATTGATGATTTTACTTTCAAAACAAAATCACTCTCTTTAAAACCTAAATTAATGGAAATATTTTTTGCTTCAAAAACTATTTCATTGTTTTGTTTTATTAATTCAGAAGATGACGAGTTTAAAAAAAATGAAGACAAAAATAAGACAGAGCCAATAAGAAAAAATAAAGCAACTAAATATAAAAAAATGCTTTTTGGCATCAAATTATTTTTGCTGAAAGAATTTCATGCATTCTAATTAAACCTATTATTTTTTTATTAGAATTCTTTACTATCAATGAATAGATTTTTTGATCTTCCATTATCCTTGAAACATCGAGGACAAGATCTACATCATTAACAAATTTAAAATTTTTAGTCATAACTTCCTTTATAGGAGTTGATGTAAGATCTGTTCGGTTGTTGATCATTCTTCTTAAATCTCCATCTGTAAAAATACCTTTCACGATTCCTTTAATTTTTATTAGACCTAATCCAAAACCTTTTTTTGAGATTTTTTCCATCGCATCAATTATAGAAATATTTCCATCTATGAAAGGCAAATCCTCTTCCTTGATCATAATTTCTTTTACTTTAATGAAACTTTTTCCAAGACTTCCTCCTGGGTGATTGGCACCAAAGTCAGATCTTTTCAAACCTTCATAGTTTGTTATTGCTATAGAAATAGAATCGCCAATCATCATCATGGCTGTTGTGCTTGATGTTGGCGCAAGATTCAGCATGTCCGCCTCTTTTTCTAAATTTAAGGTTATGTGTGCAACAGATGACAACGCAATTGTTGAGCTTTTGTTCCCGGTAACAGAACAAATTTTCACTTTTTTTTGCTTTAAGTTGGGAAGAAGGTCTACCAACTCTTCCGTTTCGCCTGAGTAAGAGAAAATAATTAATGAATCTTTTTTGGTTATCGCACCAAGATCTCCATGACTAGCTTCAGCGGCATTAATATAGAAAGATGGTTTTCCAAGACTAGAAAGCGTGGCTGAAATTTTTTCAGATACCTTTCCTGACTTTCCTATACCCAAAAAAATTAAATTTCCTTTTGTATTTGACAAAAAGTTACAAACTTCATTGAAATCATTTTTAGAAATTCCCGAAGAAACAGCTCGAAGAGCATCAATTTCATTTGAAATAACTTTTTTACCAATTTCAAAAAAATTAATTTTTTTTGGTTTTTTCATCTGTGATTAATTATCCTGTAGTAGACTAGGCTCTTTAAATCCGATTATAAATGAAAAAGTACTTTTTCTTATTTTTTATCATCTTTTTTTCTTCTAACTCATTCTTAGATACCGAGGTAGAGGAGTTTGTGAACTCCCAACACGATGAAATTTTTAATTTTTTAAACAACAATCAAGATTTATTCGATTCAGATAAAGAGAAGTTTCTTACTGAGTTTGAGGAAAGGTTTTCAAGACTGATTCCCCCGGAAGAAATCTCAAAAAGAGTCATGGGTAAAAGGTTATTTACGTCAGCTACAAAAAACCAAATTTCCAAATTTAATGAAAAGTTCAAGAGTACTCTTTTAGACTCTTATTCAGGAGCCCTAAGCAGTGTAGACGCGGCAAATATATCTATAGAATCTCACTTTCACCCCAATGAACGAATGGATTTAGCGGTTGTCCAATTGAATACTGACTTTTCAGGAAGACAATTTAAATTGATTTATAAGATGAAAAAAATAAAGGTTGGAGATACGAGGGATTGGCGAGTAGTTGGCATAGTTTTGGATGGTATAGATATAGTTTCGCTTTACCGGAAACAATTTGCATCTCTTGTTAAAGAAAATGATGATAATTTAGATCTTGCAATAGATTCTTGGAGTATCGAAGAGGATTCCTTAAACCTAGAAAATTAATGGATAAACTTATTATTGAGGGAGGCCATTCTCTTAACGGAAGCCTAAAAGCCTCTGGCGCAAAAAATTCAGCTCTTCCAATTTTAGCTTCTTCTCTTTTACTAGAAGGCAAATTAACTTTAAGTAATATCCCACACTTAAAAGACGTTACTACTATGATTGAAGTTTTAGGATCAATGGGAGCAAATATAACTCTTGATGAGGATATGAATCTTGAGATAGACACATCAAATCTTAAAAATCAAATAGCAAGATATGAGCTTGTCAAAACAATGAGAGCCTCTGTTTTGGTACTAGGGCCTCTTTTGGCAAAATTTGGACAAGCTGAAGTCGCTTTACCTGGTGGGTGTGCAATAGGAAGTAGACCTGTAAATCTGCATTTAGATTGCATGAAAAAATTAGGTGCAGAAGTTATTACTGAAGGAGGATATATTAAAGCTAAAGCAGAAAATGGCCTCAAAGGAGCCGAAATTCTGTTCGACACCATTAGCGTGACAGGAACTGAAAATGCCATTATGGCTGCTGTTTTAGCAGAAGGTGAAACCGTAATTAAAAATGCTGCAAGAGAACCCGAAGTTGGAGATCTTATTGACTGTTTAATTAGTATGGGAGCTATGATTCAAGGAAAAGGAACAAAAGAACTAACTATTTTTGGCGTGAAAGAACTGAAACAAACTTCTTATAAAGTGATGCCAGATAGAATAGAAACAGCTACTTATTTAACCGCGGTTGCTATGACCGGAGGGGAAGTATCAATAAAAAACTCTATGCCAGAAACTCTGGACAGTGTTCTGAAAAAGTTGACTGAAGCAGGGGCAAGAATAGACATTATTGGAGATACCATTAAGCTTCAAATGGATAAGAATCTTAAACCCGTTAATATATCAACCGCACCGTATCCTCTTTTTCCAACAGATATGCAGGCACAATTCATTTCATTGAATACCATTGCAGAAGGACAATCGTCTGTCGTAGAGACCATTTTTGAAAACAGATTTATGCATGTTCAAGAGTTAATTAGAATGGGAGGAGATATTTCTTTGGCAGGAAATACAGCAACAATAAATGGCAAAAAAAATTCCCTTCACTCAGCGCCAGTTATGGCAACAGACCTTAGAGCCTCAGCAAGTTTGGTATTAGCTGGATTAGTTGCTAAAGGAGAAACCAAAATTGATCGTATTTATCATATTGATAGGGGTTATGAAAGAATTGAAGAGAAATTGAACTCTCTTGGAGCAAATATAGAAAGGGTGACAGGATAATGTTAATAGTTTTACCAAAAGGAAGATTACTTAAAGAAATTAAAAACCTTTTAGAACAGATTGGCATATCTTTTGATGATTCATCAAGAAAGCTAGTTATGGATACCTCTGTTAAAGATATCAAAGTAGCTATCCTTAGATCTTCGGATATTCCTAAGTTTGTCAATAAAGGTATTGCAGACATGGGCTTTGTTGGGAAAGATGTTCTTAATGAGATTGAAGATGAAGAAAATTTCTATGAATCTTTGGATATGGGATTAGGAAAGTGTCGTCTTTCTTTAGCTGCTTATGAGAAAAAAATCGATTCAAACAAACCCATTGTGGCGACTAAATATCCAGTTTCTGCGAAGGCTTTCTTTGCCTCAAAAATGCAAAACGTAGAAATAATACAATTAAAAGGGGCAATAGAAATAGCTCCAATACTTGGGCTGTCAGACTATATTGTTGATCTTGTTCAAACAGGAAAAACGCTAAAAGATAATGGATTGTCTGAATTAGAAGTGATTCAAGATATATCAACTAGATTAATCATTAATAAGTCCTCTTACAAAACAAACAACTCAAAAATACAACGGTTAATTC
>Ga0075480_10002147_pt1 | contig 12654 bp, 13 predicted proteins | sample DEB08_DNA_7_FD_81590 | JGI IMG/M metagenome (GOLD analysis project Ga0075480, IMG submission 81590) | Aqueous microbial communities from the Delaware River and Bay under freshwater to marine salinity gradient to study organic matter... | ecosystem: Environmental > Aquatic > Marine > Coastal ... | reverse complement strand
GTTCAAGAACAATGAGATTAGAGCCATGCTCACAGCCTTTGCTTCTCGTGAGTTCATCCACCAACGAGCATACGCCTTACTCAATGACACTCTCGGACTTCCGGAAGAGGAGTTCACAGCGTTCTTAGAGTATACGCAAATGTCTGCAAAACTGGAGTTCATGTCCGATATTGACGTAAATAGTGTACATGGTACAGCACTGTCTATCGCACGCTCAGTATTGAATGAAGGTATGAGTTTGTTCTCAGCATTTGCGATGCTCCTCAACTACCAACGCTACGGTAAAATGCCGGGTATGTGTACTGTTGTTGAGTGGTCAGTACGTGATGAGTCACAACACGCAGAGGGGATGGCTAAGTTATTCAGGGAGTACTGTAATGAACATCCACGAATCGTTAATGACGATTTCAAGAAAGATATCTACGAGATGTTCCGTACTGCAGTCAAGTTGGAAGACAAGGTTATTGATCTTGCGTATGAGATGGGTGACTTGGAAGGTCTGTCGTCGGCAGATGTCAAGCAGTACATTCGTTATCTCGCAGACAGACGACTATTGCAACTTGGTCTCAAGACAAACTGGAAGGTTAAGGAGAACCCTCTACCGTGGATGGAGGAGATTCTTGGAGGTAGCTCTATGAGTAACTTCTTTGAGAAGCGAGTGACTGATTATAATGCACATGGACTAAAAGGAGATGATTGGGGATGGTAGTACAATTTAGTTGGTGGCACGTCTTCGGATTATCTGTTGAGTCTGTAGAAGCACAGCCTGTGTATGGACATCAGCGTGGAGAATCAGAAGAGGACGCTACGATTTATTTCTTTGATGGTTATATTTTTAACATACCATGTGTAAAGATTATGGTTGGCACTGTCTACGGACTTGCTGACGACTGAACCACCCTCCAGTGGATTGCCCTCTTCGGAGGGCTTTTTTTGTACACTACAAAACTCCGGGTTCAGTCATTAAGTCTTGCAATCCTTTGTTCTTCAACAATGCAAACATATACCGTTTCTCAAATTCTTTAACACCAATGTTCTTACCGATGAATACTTTCATTGCGGCAGAGCGTCCTGCTCTCATGGTGTCTTTGAAGACTCTATCCTTTAGCGAGTTAGGTAGAGTCCTCCAACCCGGTGCGCTAATCATATCTTCAAGCATAGGTGTCACCATCTGCGCTGAGATCTCACGTAGCTGACCTAGTTCATTATTGTTAAGCTTCATATCTGTTTTAATTGTTCTGTCAATCGGAGCATACGCAACGCCAAGGGTAGCTAGTTCTTCTTGTAAGGCTGTCTTATCCACGTCATCAACAGTCTTAATACCATCCCATACATCAACGATATCTAGCTTACGTGCCTCGCCATAGATGCCATACATTAACGGAAGCGACTCTCGAAATCCTGGGATTCGTTGCTGTATTTTTTCAAATGGCTCGATTGCTTGTCTATCCCACGCTTTACCGTTAGGCGCATTCTCTGTGTCCATTGAGATAGCAACTGAGTTAAGGAATGCACCGTAAGGAATAACAACACGAGCAAGGTTAGTTGCAATATTTTGAAGCTCTTGTCCTGAGTTACCTGTTGCCCCTGCTGTTGCAAGGTTGACAATGTTAGACAGTCCTTCCATGAAAGACTTACCCATAATGTTTTGAACTAATGAACTGTGAGTTGCCGCCGCATATTTTTCCCACTCATCAATGTTAGGATCTTGTGCGTTTTCAAAGTAATCATCCCACAAACGATACTGGTCACTCATCAAACCAAACACAGTAGAGAGAGGCTCGATTTTACGATAAGATATCCACTTATCACCAACACGTATTGAGAACTCAGGGATTCCATTAGCTCTCCATGCCTCACGCTCAGCAGGATTTTCAGGCATCTTACCTGTAATCAAACCTTCATCAAACAGTGAATATGCTGTGACAGCCGCACCAAATCCTAAAAGCTGTCGTCCCATAATCTCACTGGTATCCATCTTCTCATAACGAGTAGGTCCAACAATGTCACGCAGTTTCTTTAACTCAGAAGCCTCTGCTTTGTTCATGTTAAGCTTGTCACTTAACTCAAGGAAACGAGAGCGTTGAGCATCATCTAGTCTACCTAGATTTGTTACGCTAGTTGCTTTCTTATAGAACTTCCCTGCCATGTAACCTAAGCCGGGTACAAAAGTTACACCTTCTTTGAGAATGTTGTATGGAGACTTCAGGAATGGGATAGCAAATACAAGGATCTTATGTTCAGCACGATACTTTTGCATCTGCCGTGCCGCACCAAATAACTCTTGTTGGAATGCGTTAAGTTTGGCGTAATCCTGTGCGCGATACAGAGCAGACAACTCACCCATATCTGCATCATCTTTCCCTTTGATAAACTTCCATGCTTTCTCAGACTCATCAGCCTTAGCAAGATTAACTCCAATGAGTTTGTTCCATTCAGCTAGAGGATCACCCTTAGTACCGTTGTCAGTAATCTCCATTGCTTTACGGAATGCAAGAGCGTTGTACTTCTGTCTACGGAATACAGCTTTCATACCTTCATCAAGGGCAACAATAATACGGGTAGGTAACCGAATAAAGTCTCCACCAAAACGACTAGGGATACCTTGGTTAATATAATCGTATCTGTCTTTTAAGAAAGCATTCAACTCACGAGGACTAGAGTCTTCTGTTAAGCCTGCGTTTCGCAACAAAGCACGTAGTTCTTTTTCACTAAGCCCTTTAGTAAAGTCAATGTCAATTGGTAATCCATTCTTCCACCCCTTAACTAGAAATGGTACAAACTCTTTGTATCCTTGGATTGCACCAAACAACATGGCTCCTGCGTCTGTAAGAGATTCCTTACCTACTTTAGTAAATGGACCCCCTTGCACTAACCCTTGCGATAATCTAACTAAGGGCATCAAGACAGACTGAGTAACACCGGAGACAATCTGAATTAACCATGAGGCAGGGTTAGATAACAGTCCTGACACAGCAGTCTCTGCAACAGAATCCATAACAATATCACTTGCAGTTTTCTTTCCCGCTAACTCACCTCTTGCGACTGCATCAAGATACTTCTCTCCTACCCGTGGCCCCATAGAGTCAGCCATCTTTTTGCCTTTCATGAAGTCAGCGAATACGCTACGGCAAGTTTCCATTAAATACACCTTGTTCCGAATAATTCTGTCATACGAGCTTTAGTACGCTTACCTTTAGAATCTAACCCAAGAGCTTGCTTCACCCATTTAGAAGCATTCAACATATCTGAACCTTCTGTTAATGCACCACTAAGTTTAGCGTTGATCATTAGAGCAGGGACTGAGCGAGCAACGTGCTCATCGTAGATTGCTTTTGGTATTGCATCAATTGAGCCAAACTCCTCTATTAAATCTTCATATTCTTGAGCGTGTCTTGCAACAATTTCTTGAACATCTTGTTGAACTCTAGCTGATCCCATAATTTGAGTAGGTCCAATATCTCCACGCTCAGCCGAAAGAATAAAATCTTCTACGTACTTACCTTCGTTCTCAAGACTTTCAATCCAACGCCCTGCCGCATTGATACGAGCTTGTTGTGTACCAGAGCCACGAGTATCGCCACGTCCTCTTGCTACATTAGCACCATAACGTAGCTTGTTAAGTGATTGGTACAACTGAGCCGCATAGTTACGCACTGGTCCTGCAGGAAACTCAAACTCAGGGAAAGCTCCTTCTTCTACTTTTGTTTTCATTGGAGAACCCGGAGGATCTTTTGGTGATAAATACTTACGAGTCACCATACGAGGACCAATACCTTCAGACTGCAAGCGTGCTTTCTCAGCCCACTTAAGATTTAACTCATCTGCTGTCTGTAGTGGAGACACACGAGCCGCACCAGAGCCTACAACTCTGCGTTGCATAATGTCATCCATTGTAAACTGACGCTGAGGCATGGTAGGAACAGGCTCAGGCTCCCCTGTAACAGCGCGTTGAATGACCTGCTTAGTGTCTTCTGAGATTTGTTCAAGTGTTTTTGTAACAGGAGTAGAAGCTACAGGTCTTGTGACTGCAGGGCGTACAAAGAAGATTGGCTGTTCTGCCGCTTCTTGAGCAACATCTGCTTGAGTACGTACCGCTTGCTGTATTGGAGTCTTAGGTTTAACTTGAATGGTTGATAGCTCATCAACTCTTGCTCTACTTGCAGGAGATAACTTATCTATTTTACCTTTGCGTAAGTTTTCAAGATCAAGTCTAGCGGCCTGTGCTTCATCAGTATTCTGAGCTAACCGTTCTTTAAGACCTTTGACTTCTTGTTTTGCTTCTTCTAAATTTTTAGCAACCTTAGACCCACGCTTTGGTTTCGTGCGCTCCATGTTGTTAATTTTATTTTCAAGTTGAGCAACTAATGATTCTGTTGTTTTACGATCACTAGACTTAAGAGCAGGCTGTGCAAGCGGAGCTAACTCTTCTTCAAGTTTGGCAAGAGCAAGCTCTGGACCTACACTCAGTGGTTGTGGCTCTGCAGTTTCAGCTACCCTTACTTGAGGAGTCACGGACTCAGCTACATCTTCTAGTACACTATCAACAGCGTCATCCATTTTCTCAGGAGCAATAGGTTTAGTAATATCAGCCGCTGTAATTCTTGACAATGCCCCACCTAATGCACCACCAAATACACCACCAACCGTTGTGTTAAGTAAACGACTGTCTCCAAACTCTTCATAGACTGGCGCAGTAGCACCGTAGAGTACACCTGCTGTAGCACCTCTAGCCGCGCCAGTAGCAAGCTTACCACCAATAGCAATAGGCTTTAAGAATGCGGCAGGGATTGTAATAGGATCAAGAATAGCACCAACAACATAACCACCATAACCCGCAACAGGATTCTGTTCTAATTCAACACGGTTTTGAAACTCATCAATGTAGTCTTCTTGTGTTGGCTCACCGCCTAATCCAGTAAGCTGACCAAGCCCTTCAATGGTAGCCTCAAAACCCTCGCCTAGTTGGTTAAAGAATACATCACCAGAAGATTTTTCTGGCAATACTGATGCTCCAAGCTGAAGTAGCTCGGCATCAATCTGTTGCGGAGTGTAGTTGTCAGGAAATGAGACTTTCCCAAGAACAGGATGATTGACTACAATAGCCATATTAACGCTTTCTTCGTGTACGAGGACGAGAAGAGATAACAGTTTGATCAGTCATTGTTGTTCCTCTACTCATTTGTCCTTTTCTTCCTAAGTTTGATTGCGTTTGTTCTTCTTCTGCGGGTTGACTTAAAATACTACCGGGGTCTACAGGAGTAGGCATATAGTACACTGAATCACCTTCAGTAATTACTTGGTAGAATTTAGCTTCCTCACCTGCTCCAACTTTAACAAACTCTTGTCCACTTGAATTAGTAATAGTTGTTTCACGGCCTCGTTCAATTTCAATAGCACCTTGAGGTAATCCTTTCTCATCAACTACTTCTGCTTCAGGCGGTAATTGCATGTTAGGAACAAAGATCTCTTTACCGTTTTCATCAGTTGTCATTGTACCTGTTGTAGCTTTGTACTCAAACCCTGTGACTTTCTTTGTCCTTTGAGTTAGTGGATCAAACTCATCACGTTGTATTGGTACACGAACAAGACCAGTGGTTTCTCCTGCTTTCTTTTGAACCGTTGTCAACTGTGCTTCTGCAAGAGTTGCTTGTTTCTTAGCCGCTGTTAATTGTGTTTCACGTAACGTAGCTTCAGACTGTGCGGCAAGTTCTTCACGATTCATCTTCTGAGCCGCTTGCTGTCCCATCTTCTCTAACTCAGTAGAAGATGTTAAGACTTCTCGCTCACCTGTTTCTTTGTTGTATTTGACTTTAGCTTTAACAGGAACATAGAATGTCTTACCATCAATTGTAACAGCTTGAGAAATAGTTTCGTCAACACGCTCAAACAATCCTCGTTTAACATCAGCCTTAGAAGCTTCAACTTGTTGTTGCGCTAACTCAATAGCCGCTTGTGACCGATCACGATCTACTTGTGATGTTCTAAACTCATCAGCACGAGACAGCAACTGCATTGCTTCATTAGGGAACCCTGCTTGGTTAAGCATACTTGCCGCTTGAGTCATCTGCTCAGGGTTAGTCATGTCAACACCTTGCAGAGCTTGTTGTAATTGACGTTGACGAGTAACTTCTTCAGGCTCCCCACCAAACATACGAGCTAATCCTGTGCCAATAGCAGACCCTGCACGCATAAAGGGATCTTGTTCTTGAAGAATAGATTGGGATTGTTCGCGTCTAATCCTTGCCATGATTTGCTCAGGAGAAGCTCCGAACATTCCTAATACTTGATCACGTTGTGCCATTATTGTTTCCTATTAATAACCGTAGCCGCCACCGGGCATTTGCCATTTCCAATAGTTAGGGTTCTGAAGAGCCGACGAGTACGATGAACCAAAATCTAATTGACCCGTCGGCTTGTTAAAACCCCCTGAAAGCGCACCTCCTAATACAGAACCAAAGAATCCTGCATTCTGTCCACGTTGTTGTTGTAGGATTTGTGCTTGAGTTTGGTATGGAGAGAGTTGTAATTGACCTGAACCAAGAGAGGCCGCCGCACGAGCTGTCTCAGCATCCAATCCTTGACGAATAAGAGCATCTTCCAGACCTGCAGTACCAATAGCCTGACCAAACATTCCTTGCTGTAGCCCCATAAGATTTGCAATTTGAGCTTGACGAGCTTGTTCGTTGAGACCAAATCCTTGAGCCGCTTGTCCGAATCCTTGACCTTGAGTAGCAAGAAGATTCTGTAGTGCTTGCTGTTGTTGTCCGACGTTTGTACCAAAGACACCAAGCTCTTGTTGGTAACGCTGTGCCTCTTCGCCCAGTGCTTGTTGACGAGACTGTGCGGCAAGGTTAGCAAGTGTACGTTGTTGCGCTTCTCCAAGACCCATAACATCTTGCTGAACCATACCACCACCGGGTGTTGCTAATCGTTTACCTAATGTACCACTACCAAAGAGTCTACCTTGAAGTTCTGTGGCTTGGCGTTCAAACTCTGGTTGCAGTAGCTCTGCTTGTTGTCCAAAAATTTCTTGTGTACGTCCTGCAAGATCAGGTGTGTAACCAAACTGAGCAGGCTGTGCCATTGCACGAGTAGCCGCTTCGCCTAACATACCTGCACCGTAGCCACCAAACTGCGCAGGAGCCGCTGTAACAGCACCTGTCAATTGAGGCAGTAGTCCACTTGCTCCACCTACTACCGCTTGTTGTAGCCCTGCATACGGAGCAGAAAGCATTGCTTGCAGTTCACCGTCTGTATACTGTGACGTACCAGTTCCAGTAGTTACTGTGTAAGGACGGAAGTATGCTTGTTCACCTAGCTCACGACCACGAGCTACAGCTTCGCCTGCAACACCTGCGCCTCCTTTGCCAAATAAGGCGTTAGTAATTCCGCCTACTACGTTACCCATTAGTGTATCTCCACATAGGTCTGTCTAGCCCGTCATCACACGGGAGGGTTTGTACATATTTATAACCAAGTGACTGCACGAACTTTTCCAACTTGGGGTTGTCAGTCAAACAATAAAAAGGTTGTCCATGTATCATTTGTAAAAGTCCATGTACTTGTTTAAATTCTTTCTTAATACTTGGGGTCCACTTATGTACATCTGCGTGTGTCCAAGTTCTATCTGCGAATCGTTCAAAATAAATTGTGTACGCAGGTTGTATTGCTACTGGTGTTTTTATCAAGCAGTACGCTTCCACATTTTAACAACAATGTATGGTTGTAGGTTTGCATTAGCACCTGAACTACCTGCTGAAGTAGTGGTACCGCTAACAGACCCTGTGTGTGTATGGTCACCAACACTTCCAATACTAATACCAGTTGTAGCATCGTATGTATCATAACGCTCTGAGTTATCGTCAGGTGTACCACCCCCGTAGTTACCTGTTCCCGTTGTAGGATTTAAATTATCATTAAAAGCACCATTAGGGCCAGTAATTTGGTGATGGTGTCCGGGATCAGTAAGAGAGTGTGAATGAGCACCTCCGCCGTCTGTTGTAAAACTATCACTAAAAGTGTGTACGTGAGATACAACAATAGCGTTTTTACTACCGCCAGTTTCTTCTAGTGTATTAAATGCGGAATCTCCAGTGTCTTGACCAACAGGAACACGACCTGCGCCAAATGCTACCCAAGTACCAAAACCAAATGTACTTGCAGGGTTTGTTGCACTCACAGATGTATAGATTGTACCCACTGGATAGAGTGCTTCTAATGCCGCTTGAACAAATGCTGTCGTTGCAAGTTGTGTAGTGTCTGTACCAAAAGATGCAGTTGGTGCTGTAGGCGTACCTGTGAATGCAGGAGAAGCCTTTTGCGCCTGTACAAACGCACAAGTAGCTATCTGTGTAGTGTCAGTAGAAGCCGCCGCTGTAATTGACGTAGGTGTGCCAGTAAGCGCAGGGGAGTTAGTGTCTGCCTTAGAGTTAACTGCAGTTTGAATAGCGTTGTACTCATCGTCAATCTCTGTACCCTTAATAACCTTAGACGGATTCCCTGTAAGCAAGGCATCCTTTGACGCAAAGTCAGTTGATTTAGTATATGAACTCATAGAATCCTACCTTGTTTTACGTAGATGTCCATTTTCTGAATAGATAAAGCACCGCCGTTAAGCTCTGCTTCAAAGCCAAGTTGTAGTACAGAACCACTGCCACTACCTGCAACACGAATAGTATCAACCAAAGTACCGCCTGAGTATTCAGCACCAAAGTGCGATGGTTTTACAAACAATGTTGTTTCAGTACGACTACCATCATCAACAGTATAGTAGTAGGTATCTGCATCTAACCATGCTTTGTACGTTGCGCTGTACTCAGGTGATAATGAGTTGTCAAGTACAAAGTCTACTGTGTAATGATTACCATCTGCGTCAGTGATTGTATCTGTTGACTGAGAACCTGCCGCATTGTTTGTTATTAAACCAAATTCAGAATCATTATACTCATAGATCACACCCTGCTTTACAGTCAGAGCATAAGAGTTGTATACATCACTGTAGTCAAATCCAGACTTAACAACAAAGTCCTGACCAGTAGCACCAATAACAGTAATAGCAAGACGTTTGAGAATCTTAGTTGATGAAGCACTGCCTAGGTCAAAGTAGTTTGTAAAATACACCATACGGTAGGCAGAGCCATTGTCAGCGTACCCAAAGTAACGAGCAAGCCCGTCTGCTTGAGCTAGATATATCTCACCATCAAATGCAAGATAATCAGTATGCGTCATGTTTGTCCATTCAGTAACACGAGCAGAACCATCTTGTAAGGGCGCACGCATATCAAAGCAAAAGACTTTATTTGTTGCTGTAAACGCAAGCAGATAAAATGCGTTAGACTCTGAGTAGCATGACTTAATTGTGCTAGGCTGTGCCGCTTCAACAGCTTGCACAAGATCATCACGAATGTTCTTAGACAAGTCACGCATTGGTGTTGATTTTTCTTGGATCACTCGTCCAAGACTACGCAAGCCTGATTCAGACAAGAAAAGAATATCAGTACCAGTGTTTTGTACGCTGTCACGAGCAATGCAACCAACACCTGAGATAACTTCTACAAGTTGTAGTGTTGCCGGATTAAGGTATGTTTTACTGGTATCGCTATCACCAAAGATAATAATGTTAGCTTTACAAAATACAATCAAGAAACCATTGTGTGCGCCTAGTGCAATGATCTCATCATTACCATTAACAAGAATACTTGAAAGATCTAAGCTACCTGCTGTGCCTGAGTTCCAACGAGTAGGATCAAGTAAGTCAGTCCAATAAATTGTTGTAACATTTGTTGCTGTATCTGCTGTCCATACTCGCCCATAAGCAGACAATGCACAGTTACCTTCAATTGGTGTACCTGATGCTGAAGGAGATGAAGAAATGTCTTTAATCGTTCCTGTTGTAGTGTCAAAGTATAACGGCTCATAGTTCTTTTGGAACAAATATGCCGCATCATTTAATGTTACAGCTTGCCAGTTACCCTCAGTAATTGATTGAGATCCTGAGTATGTTATTGGAGTCAGTGATCCACCTGAGTAAATGTAAAAGTTTGTGTCTGACCATGCGCCAAAGTATTCAACAGCATCAATATCAACAAACCGATGCATACCTTTAAGATTGACACCAGAGGACTCAGCTAAATATGTCCAACCCTTACGTGCGCCTAAGCGACCATATTTGTCAATTACACAGTTAGTTGCCTGTAGTGCATACCCAGACTCAAGAGTAATACCCGACTCTTGGGTGTTGAGTCCAAAAAACCCCGGTGCGGCAATACTGGCTGACTGTAATGGTTTTGTCATACTGTAGCCCAGATTTCTTCTTCAGGATGCTTGGCCGCATCTAATGAAATAGCGTCATTCAAAGAACGTCCTGCAGAATTATATGCAGAGAGTCCTGATGCACCGCCGTCTTCACCGCGTTCTTCAACAGCTTTAGCATACGCAAGTAGTTGAACAGGCTTAGACGGAATTAATAATTTATCAGCATCTAATGTTAATTCACCTGTGCGTAAGACAACATTAAAACGTAAGTCATAAGCACCGTTAGGAATAGGATATAAATCAACAAGAGTATCTCCGTCTGCAGTAGACACGCCGTTAAAGCTGTAGTACAATGGCGCACCAGACTGAGGATTCTGATTCAAGAAGATGTCGTTCATTTCACTAGCAGTCTTATAACGCATAAACCAATTGCTAGTATCATTGATAACATCTAATACTGTTGCACGATTCTTTGAACCGTTTAGTTCGTAGTTAAAGATACCTGACTCTGTAGTTGCAGACAACGTAGTACGCAACGCAGACCAGTTCCAAGCGTTTTCGCACTCTTCTTTTGCATCGTTAACAAACACACCAATTAAACGAGAGTACGCTGTCTCGTCTACTGTAGAGACTGTGCGTTCTCTTAAGCGTCTAAGAACATTGTTTACTATTTCTAAATACGTCATTTGCGTTACCTACTTAAGAGATTAATATTATAGCACACTTTTGTGCAAATGTCAACCCCTACCACTTTTTACATGACCAATAACGTGCAGTTAATTTACTTGGAGGATTAGTGTCACACTTATGCCGTGCCCTAAAGCTCCTACGTCTTGCAGGTTGGTCTTTCTTAATTGTCATGTTAGGATCACCAAAACGAATAGTCTTGGTCTTGTCGCCTTCTTTAGCAACCACTACGAACTTCTTAGAGCCGCCCGGAGTGCGCTTAGGTTTATTATAACCACTTACACCTGCTCTGGCTAACTTAGGGTCTTTTGACTTTGGCATCACTTAGCCTTCTTTTTCCAATTAACACGGGATGAAGATGTCTTCTTCTTCATGGCTGTCTTAGCACCTGCGGCTTTACAAGCGGCTTTCGTGGGTCTACAAGCAGGGTAACTCTTACGTTTGTCTTTAGGCCCTGAGCGTCCACAGGGCTTACCTGTCTTGCAATCAACCCAACCCTTGCCTTTGTTCTGCCCGAACCACTTCTTGAGTGATGCTCCTGCTTTACTTTTTTTTACGGCCACTCTTGTTACCCCAGTTCTTAGCACCAACCTTTCTGCATTTTGCTACAGCACCACTAGCGTATGCTGAGGGCCAGACTTTGTAACGAGCCTTGACCTTTTTAGCACAAGCGTCACTAGCTTTTTTTCTTTTTGCCGCCACGTTTCACCTTCTTGAGATCAGCCGCTGTGATCTTGTTTCTTGGAGGAGCAACCCTAGCTAGCTTCTTTTGCTTTGGGCTGTACTTGCTAAAAGGCACTACTTCTTAGCCTTGCCCAAGCATTTCTTAGCGGCTCTACACTTAGCCTTAGTCTTACAACCTGCACAGGTCTTAAACATTTTCTTTGCAGGTGCTTTCTTTTTACCGTATGGCATAATACTTCCTTTAAAACGTAGTTGTTTCTGTTGGAGTCTTTGGTTCTTCAGGCGGTAGTGTATACACTGGCCCTTCGTACTTACACTTCATCACACCAGTTGTTTTGTCTGGAGTACATGAAATCTTTGGGTCTTTTTTCTTTTCTGTTTTCTTGCTCATTAATTGTAATCCCTGATATGTTCATGAGTACAAGAGTCTTGACCACACGCAGATGGTTGTTTCTTTTTCTTCTTAGGCATAGGCTTGTTAAGACGATTCTTCTTAATGAATGCTTCGTCTTTCTTACGCTCTTCTGCTTCTTTCTTCATGTCACGTTGGACTTGTCCCGGATCACGCATACTATTTCTTTCCTATCATTTCTACAATTCCCTTACCGGCCTTAACGCCAAATGAAGCGAGGACGATAACCATTAAGATCTCATGATACCAAATCGGCAAAGTTGCCAATGCGTTGAACCCCGCCTGAATATGTCCTACCATGTTTGGTATAAAGACAAGAATCAGCGGTATGCTGAACACTATCGTTAGCCACTCGTCTTTCCATGAGTTCTTGGAAGCTTCTGCCATGATGCGTTCCCAATCCGCTGTGGACTGTGCCGCTGTTTTCAATGCGGTGGCTTTGGCTTCTGCAGTGGCCTTGGTTGATTCCGCCTTGCTCTTGACCCATGTACCTGCCAAGTCCGTGATAGCTGTGACTAACCCAATCATGAGGCATTTCCTGTTACGTCCGTCTGTATACAAATAGCATCGTAGTTAATCTTAGGCTGTGGTGCTGTTGCCATGAAATACTCACG
>Ga0075480_10002144_pt1 | contig 12659 bp, 11 predicted proteins | sample DEB08_DNA_7_FD_81590 | JGI IMG/M metagenome (GOLD analysis project Ga0075480, IMG submission 81590) | Aqueous microbial communities from the Delaware River and Bay under freshwater to marine salinity gradient to study organic matter... | ecosystem: Environmental > Aquatic > Marine > Coastal ... | reverse complement strand
TTCTCAGTCATTAAACGGTTTCCTAAACCGTGCGTCGCAGGTTCGAATCCTGCCGGGGCCACATCCCAGATCGCCCGTATAACAGCGTTTTCGCCTACATCGACTTCTTGCGCATCGGATGGATGGATGCTGTGTTGGTCGCTTGTTGGACATCAGATTCCGCGAACAAGACATCCATGCGCTTGTCGAAGTTCTTCGGCTTGTCCGAGGGCTACTGGCTGCGCGCCTAGATTGAGCACGACATCGAGAAAGCAAAGCGCGACCTCAAGCCAGCACTCGCCCGCATTCAGCCTTAGACGGCTTGATTCGTCCAGGCGTTCTGAGCAATCAATTCACCGACCAGAGGCTCGCTGAGTAACCGAACTTCGTCAACGGCATCGCCGGCGTAGCGCAGGACGTACTGCGCACCCGGAATATCGCCCCCGAGCGCGACGACGGTTGATCCCCGCTGTTCACACCAATCCAGCAGCTGCGGCTCCCACCGCGATCCGGGCAACAACAGCATTCGATAATCGGTTGTCTTCGTCAGATACACATCGATGTGCGACCAATCACCGGTTTCGCAGGCGATGGCAGGCAGTCGTGGTCCTTCGCGAAGCATCAGCGCGCTTTGCTGGGCACTCGACAGCCGGCGGGCCGGTCCCACAACAGACGTTTCGTCGGGTCCCAGCAGGAGTTCGCTCATCGCTTCGAGCCACGAACTACGACGCTCAAACAGGTCGGCGCACGCGTCAGCCGATTGGTCAACGACATCACTCGCGGCAGCGCCACCCACTAAGAGCTCCTGCAGCGCCAGGTGCAAACCGAGGGTGTGGGCGAAGGATCGGCATGCCACACCGCCTTCTTCCTTTTCCGCGAGCATCGATATGTGCGCATCGCACGCTGTTTCGATGGCTGAGCCGGAGGTGTTCGTCACCGCGATGGTCGAGCAGTGACCGGTGTACTCGCCGATCGCATCGACCGTCTCAGCGGACCCACCACTGGCCGACACCGCCACCACAACATCGGATGGTTGAACCGACGGCAACGGCTCGGTACTCGCCAGCACCGCAATCGCGTTGATCCCCGCAGCCTGCAGACGCAGCGCCAGTACCGAACTAGCGAAGTGCGAGGAGCCCATTCCCAACAGCACCAACCGGCGTCCGGAGCGGACCCCGTCGAGCGCATCCGCTGCAACATGCCAAGGGTTGCCCGCGCGCAGGTTTGCCGCAAGCGCACGCAAAGTCTCAGGTGTGCGCTCGAGGTCGTGACCGAAAAGCACCGGATCCATCACTGCACTCCTTCATCGCTCGGCGCAACATCCGCTTCAACCGGAAACATCGCCGTCAACACTGCGTCCGGAACGTACCGCCAGTGCGGCAAGTGCCGAGCCGAGTACACGAATTCCCGACACTCCTGATCAAGCATCAGCGGAACTAGAAGTCGATCATCGAGAAGTGCACGCTGTCCGGCTGCACTCAACGTCACTTGGTACGCCGCGAGAAAAGCATCCTGCGCGTGGGGAATCCAGATCGCCGCCGGCCGGGGATCCAACTCCTCAGTTCGATAATTCACAACGCGCGCTACGTGATCGATCGACGCCAACATGCCGGCAACATCACGCGCAGCCGGCTGCCGATTCATCCGCTCCGCGGGGGTCAGAACCGGGTTGCCGTCAAAATCCACGAACGCGTAGCGATCAGCACCAGCATCGGTTACCCGCAGGCTCTGGCCGATGTGAAAGTCGCCGTGAATATCGATGATCGGCGTCGAATCGATCTCGACCAAGCTATCCATTCGGCGGGCGATCCGATCGAATCGGTCGCGCAAACGAGCACCCTCGGCCCCATCGATGACCCGTACGGCTTCATCCAGGTCTGCTCGACATGCTCCATGGACGTGCAAAATGGCGCAGCGATCCCACGTTTCAACACCGCTTTCGGCGAACGCCAGATGCATGCGCGCGGTCATCTCCCCCAGCACCGCAAACGGTTCGATCGCTTCGACACCCTCGCCACGGGCATGCGCACGAACCAGGTCCACCGCCCACGTCCATCCATCCTGCGCACCGGGGAGGTAATCGGCGGCGGTCAGGATCGTGCGCTCGATCCCATGAGGATCCATCCACTTCAGGACGGCCCGGACATCAGGTGTCACACCAGAGCCGGCCAGGGAGATCAAGCGATCCGACGCCGGAGATTCGACGGCGTCGAGCTGCCACTTGACCATAACCGCGCCCGGGCCTTCACCCATGACCACCGAATCATTGCTCTGGTCAACATTGATCTCGCGGACCGGGCCTTCGCGAATCCCCGCACCACGAACGTCTGCGGAAAACCTCCCGACAACTCCGGGGCGCAGGTGGCACGCAACTCCCGGGTCGCGTTCGAACGTCCCGGCACAGACTCGACCCGGAGCAACGATGTCCCGCTCGCCTTTGGAGCCGGCAACGTTCACCACAACAACCACGGCTTGGTCGCCGTCCGCGGTTAGACCGAGATCGAGAGCATCCACAATGGTTACGCGGCCGTAAAGGGATTCGGCTCGTGACTGCGCACGCGGGGGTAGCAGTGCTTGCACAGGCACAGCCTCGACGGCCGCGCGGGTCTGGGGATCGATCACCACTCAGTCCAACAGCACAACCGAGATGTGATCGCGACCATCACTTCGAGTTCGCGTAGTCGCGGGCGACCTTCTCGATAACGTCCGCGCCAACTTCGGTGCCCTTGCGTGCCTGGATTGCCGCTGCGTTCGCGGCCATCCGGGCGTGCAGGTCGGAATCGGCGAGGAGCGAATCCAGCGCCGCAACCATTTCCTCATCCGTGAACGCATACGTGGCCAAGCGCTTGCCGAATCCGAGTTCATCCATGCGCTGCGCGTTGTCGTACTGGTCCCAGAACAAAGGCAGCACGATCATCGGCTTGCCAAAGTGCAGGGCTTCGGTGATCGTGTTGTTGCCTCCGTGGGTGATGACCACATCCACCTCGGGAATGATCTCGATCTGCGGCAGGAACTCCTCACCCACCATGTTGTCGGCGAGTTCGTACTCGGTGTGCTGCGGTCCCTTGGACACGATGCACGTGTGGGGTGTCCGGCCCAGGACGTCGATCAGTCGCTTCATCAGGTCAACGTCCGCGCTACCGAGCGAGCCCAGCGATAGGTAGATCAGCGCCGACCCTTCCGGGCGATCGGTTACCTTCGCCGGCATCTCGTAGGGCTCATCGGTCGAGCGGACCGAGGAGTCCATTCGCGTCCACGTTGGATCCAACGGGCGCTCGGCTACGTAGTCGGCCTCCACGGGGTACACGTAGAGGTTCGCCACGTCCGAGGTGTGGATGAATTCACCCTCTGGGAGTGCCGGAGCACCGGATGCCACCACGAAATCGTTGAACGTGTTCCACATCTCGCCGGTCGCAGCAGCAAACGCCACACGGAACTCATCCCAGCCGGAGGAATCGGCCTGCGGATACCCCGAGAAGGTGGGCGCAACACCCGGGCCCTTCATTTCCAGCGGGTTGCAGGACACGATCCGTACGAAAGGCGCATCCGCGGTGACCGTGGCCGGGAAGCACACCACGTTGTCTTCGACGATGACGTCGGGCTTGACCTTCTCGACAATCTCCCGAAGTCGCGGCTCGCAGTAGACGGCGCCGTCGATCAATGCCTGAAAGGTTGGCTGGATGAACGTCGAGAGTTGTTCGATGGTCGGCTTGCGAAACTCCGGCGCGGTCTCCTTGATGAATTCCTTCCAGAACGCACCCGCGTCTTCCTCGGCCGCGTCCTCGGCATCTGTGCCCTCCGGGGGCGCTGCAAGGTCGACCAGTTCCTCCTCGAAACCGAGCGCCTCGAGCTTGCTCTTCCACGATGACTCCGCGGCGAACACCACCCGGTGACCGCGGTCGAGCAACACCTTGCCGATGCCGACGCACTGATTTGTCGGGCCGTAGGCCGACTCCGGCCAGAACAAGATGGTCAATGGTCGGTCGGTCATGAGTGCTGCCCTTCCTTATTGCACAATACCTTGCTTGTCAGCGTGCTGGGAAGTTCATGCCCCGTTGCCATGCGCGCATAGTCCAACATCAATTCAACCGCCGCGGCGTAGTCCAGCGTCGGGTGTTTGGCCATGATCCGATAGCCGTAGGCGTCTTCGAGCGCAACGATGTTGCGAGCGATCGTCTTCGCCAGCTGTTGCAGCGTGAACACTCCCAGCGCGGCGCCGAGTTCCAGGATCGAGCTGTACATCCCCACCTGGCGGTCGTACAGACTCGTCAAAAGCACACCGTAGACCGTGTTTCGGGCCGCCTCTCCACCGAGGGCGCACAGCAACCGCACGTCTTCGTCGTCGTGCCCCTGCGGCACCCCGAGTTCGATCAACACCCGAAGCCGCTCCGCGGGGTCTTCCACGAATGCGATGGCCTCGAGGCGCTGGTTATAGAAGCGCTCCATGCCGGCCTGGTTCGCCTCCACCAGGAGGTCTTCAATGTCCGGATAGTGGTAAAGGATCGCGCCGGAAGTCACCCCGGCAGCATCGGCAATCTGGTTGAGGCGCACGCCGGTTCCGTGCTCGGCCATGGCCCGCTGAGCGGCGGCGACGAGGTCGACTTTGCTCTTTCTTCCCACGCGGGAACCCTAGAAGTAATTGAATTGAGATTCAACAAAATGGTCAAAGTCTGGAAATACAGAGGCAATGTGCTGTTGCATAGGCTGAACCGAAATACGGATCCCGCAACCCTGCGGGCAAGTGAAGGAGTGCGCATGCATCGAACCATCGGCAAGGCTGGGCTGGCGATCGCTGGCGCCACCGCCGCCGCACTGGTGCTGTCGGCGTGCGGGGGCGGCGACGATTCGGGGTCGGATCTCGATCCAGACGCTGACCTGTCGCAGCAGACACTGACTGTGTCCAACTGGGCGGGCTACTACCCAGAAGACATGGCAGAGAAGGTGGAAGGGGAGCTCGGCACACCGCTGACGATCACCAACCACGCCACCAACGAGGAGATCGTGGCCAAGTTGACGGCCGGCGGTGACTCCGGAATCGACGTCGCGTTCGTCTCCGGTCAGTTCGCCCAGGCGCTCAACGAGGCGGGTCTGCTCGAGCCGATCAACCCAGACTTCGTGCCGAACATGGAGAACCTCTACCCCGAGGCCATGGATTTGGACTACGACGAAGGCAACAAGTACTCGGTCCCCTACGCCTGGGGAACCACGGGTATCTGTTACCGCAGCGATCTGGTCGACGAGCCCACCAGCTGGAACGCCATCCTCGAGCCAAGCGACGAGAACAAGGGCAAGATCACCGCGCTTGCAACCGAGCGTTGGCTGATGCTCCCGGCGCAGAAGGCACTCGGCTTCTCGGCGAACACCACCGACGAGGGCGAAATGGAGCAGGTCAAGGAGAAGCTGATCGCAGCAAAGCCGAACCTGCTGGCCTACGACGACACCACGTTCTACTCTCGCCTCGTCAGCGGCGAAGCAAACATGGTCGTTGCCTGGGATGGCTGGTGCAACTACGGCACCGCTGAGGATACGAACATCAAGTTCGTTGTCCCCGACGAGGGATCGGACCTGTGGGCGGACACCATGGTCATCTTGAAGACTTCCGAGAACAAGGAAGCCGCGCACGCGTACATCAACTACATCCTCGATCCGGCAAACCACGCCTGGGTTGCGGAAAACATCCTGTACAACGTGCCGAACAAGGCAGCCATGGATCAGGTCGGACCGGCGCTCGCCGAGGCCTTCCCGCCCATGGGTGTGACACCTGCACAACTGCTCGAGGGTGAAGGACTCGTCGATCTCGGCGAGGCAGGGCCTCTCTACACAGAGATCGCTACTGAGGTCACCTCAAGCTAGTTCATGGCAACAGGAACAACGACGACGCCTGACTCCAGTCAGGAGTCGTCAGCCGACTCAGGGCGCGGTGCACACAAGCACCGCGCCCTGAGTGCGCGCGCCCCCCGTTGGATCTTCGCCGGACCTGGACTCCTGTACGTCACGGCGTTCATGTCGATTCCATTGTTGCTCATATTCATCTACTCGTTTTTCACCCGCGGCCGCTTCGGCGGCATCGTTTGGGAGTTCACCTTCGATAACTACGCACGGCTCTTCGAGCCCGTGTATCTGAAGGTTTTCGGGACGTCGAATGTCATCGCCGGAGCCACCACCATTCTCGCGATCGCACTCGGATATCCGACGGCGTACGCGATCACCCGGCTGCCGAGCAAGTGGCGCACGGTTGCCCTTGTCCTGGTGGTGCTGCCGTTTTGGACCAACTTCCTCATTCGCACCTACGCGTGGATCATCCTGCTGAACTCCGAAGGCCCGGTGAACCAAACGCTGATCTCGATGGGGGTCATCGGTGCACCCGTCGGACTTCTCTACACACCTGGCGCGGTGATCGTCGGCCTGCTCTACGCGTATCTGCCGCTGGTGATCCTGCCGGTGTACGCCTCTATTGAGCGCCTGGATCGACAACTGCTGGAGGCCGCCAGCAACCTCGGTGCGAACAGAATCCGAACCTTCTTCGACGTCACGCTCCCCCTCACCCTTCCGGGCACGATGATCGGCGCGATCTTCGTCTTCGTGCCGAGCATGGGCAACTTCGTCGTCCCCGAACTGCTCGGCGGCGGCAAGACCGTGATGGTCGGAAATCTGATCCGAGATCAGTTCCTTGAAGCCCGCGACTGGCCCTTCGGTGCGGTGATCGCGCTCTTCGTCGTCGCTCTACTCGTAGCCCTGTTCGCGATCCAGGCGGCGATCTCTCGACGCATCAACGGCAAGCAGGTGCAGCGTGTCTAGCCCAACAACCAACGCGGCCGCAACGCGAGCACCCAGGTCCAAGGTAATCAAAACCGGTGTCGGGTGGCTTCGGTTGCCACTGATCGTGACGTACGCATTCCTCTACATTCCGATCGCCGTTCTTGTGATCATGAGTTTCAACGCCAGCAAAACGCCGTTCACCTGGAAGGGCTTTTCCACCCAGTGGTACGGCGAGCTGTTCAACGATGAACTGATCCGCGAAGGTTTCATCAACACGATGATCGTCGCCGTCAGCGCAACGATCATCGCCACGATCCTGGGAACGCTTCTAGCCATCGGGGTCGCCCGCTACTTCCGCTCCGCGATTGTCGAGGCCTACTCCCTGGCGCCTGCGATCATTCCCGACCTCGCCCTGGCGATCGGCCTCCTTGCCTTCTTCGCGCTGGTCGGAGTCACGCTGAGTCTTTTCTCGGTGCTGCTCAGCCACGTGGTGTTCTGCATGGCATTCGTTGCGGCCGTGGTGATCGCCCGACTGGGCCAGACCGATGCAAGCCTGGAGGAAGCCAGCCGGGATCTTGGTGCGAGCGCCTCCACCACGTTCTTCAAGATCACGTTGCCGAGCCTGGCTCCCGGGATCATTGCCGGCGCGTTGCTCGCCTTCACCCTGAGTCTCGATGAGTTCGTCATCGCGTTCTTTACCGACGGACCCACCACACCCACGCTGCCGATCGTCATCTACTCGATGGTCCGCTTCGGTGTGACACCAGAGATCAACGCTCTTGCTGCCATCTTGCTGCTGGTCAGCTTCACCATCGTGCTCTCCGCGCAGCGGATCACCCGACTCACGGATGCCGTCTAGAGGGAATGACCATGACCGATACGAACAGCGAACCCGCACCCCTGCTGTCCATCGAGCACGTCTCGAAGGCCTACGATGCTACGCGCGCGCTCGACGATGTCACGATCGATATTCGACCCAATGAATTCTTCGCACTCCTTGGACCATCCGGCTGCGGCAAGACCACCCTGCTGCGCTCGATCGCGGGATTCGAGGCGCCGGACAGCGGTTCCATCACCATCGATGTTGACGGCAACGCCACCAACCTGCTGTCCCTGGTTCCCAACAAGCGTCCGGTCAACCTGATGTTCCAGTCCTACGCGCTCTTCCCCCACATGAACGTCCGCAAGAACGTCACGTACGGCCTTGAGCGTGAGGGCCTTGCCAAAGATGAGATCAGCGCACGCGTGGACGAGGTCCTCGAGACCGTCGCACTCACGGACAAGGCCAAGGCGCGCCCGAATCAACTCTCCGGTGGTCAACGTCAGCGGGTTGCGCTGGCGCGAGCGATCGTCAAGCGACCGAAGCTGCTGCTGCTAGACGAGCCGCTGTCTGCCCTCGACCGCAAGGTGCGGGCGGAAATGCAACTCGAACTCAAGCGCCTGCAGCACGAGGTCGGGATTACTTTCGTCGTCGTTACCCACGACCAAGAAGAGGCGATGAGCATGGCCGACCGCATCGCGGTCATGCACGAGGGCAAGGTGCAGCAGATCGCCGATCCCGTCACCCTCTACACCCGCCCCGCCAACACCTTCGTCGCCGATTTCATCGGCTCGGGAACGTTGATCCCAGGCACCGCATCGCAAGGCTCGTTCACCGCGAGCATCCCGGGTGACCCGCAGTTGCCGGCCACGAATCCGAGTAACGTCACCGGGGATGCCGTCGTGATGCTGAGGCCCGAACACGTTCAGGTGCGCCCCAACGATCCGAACTCGACGCTCGTCGGAACGGTGGTCGAAACCCACTTCTATGGCGGCTCCTCGGTCACCGCGGTGGCAATTGACGGACTCGACTCACCCGTCACCGCCCGGCATCCCGGTGCTCCCACTCACAGCGTTGGCGATTCCATTGGCCTGTCGTGGAATGGCAGCGACGCCATCATCGTCGCCCGAGAGCAGCAATGACCACACTCGAATCTCCGGCGAATCCACTCGCCGATCCACCATTCACCGCCGAGGTGACGGCGTCGTTGAGCGACGTTGAGCACCGCGTTTCCTGGCTGGATCAGCCCGGTGCTCCGAGCACCGAGCCGCCGTTGCTCGCTTCCACGGACACCGATCTGCTCGTTATTGGTGGTGGATTCACCGGATTGTGGACGGCTATCTGTGCGAAGGACCGACATCCCGACCGCGACGTCGTGCTCATCGAGGCTGAGACGACTGCCTTCGGGGGCAGCGGTCGTAACGGTGGGTTCATCTCGGCATCGCTCACCCACGGCCTCGCGCACGGGGAGCACATCTGGCCCGGCGAGATGCCCGAACTGGTTCGCCAAGGCAGGGAGAACCTGCAGGCGATTGCAGACTTTGTTGATCGCGAGGGTATCGATGCCGATCTTCGCCTGGTGGGCAAGACAGCGATTGCGCTAACGTCGCACGTCAGAGCGCAGCTCCCGAAGATGCTCGAACTCCACACCAAGTGGGGCGAAGACGTAGAGCTTCTCGACCACCATGCCATGCACGCCGACGTCCATTCACCCACCTACCTCGGTGGCCTGCGGGTGCGCTCGGGCGGTGGACTGATGGATCCCGCCAAGCTCTGCTGGGGCCTGAAAGCGTCGGCTCGAAGGCGCGGGGTCCGGATCTTCGAGAACACCAAGGCGACCTTCGTCTCCGCCGACAGGAACGGATCGATTGCCGTTCAGACTCCACTTGCCTCGATCCGGGCACGGAACGTGGCGCTCGCCACCAACGGTTTCACGCCGCTGCTGAAGCGACTGAAGTACCGGATGCTGCCGATCTTTGACCACGTGCTCGTCACCGAGCCGCTCACCGCGAGCCAACTGGAATCGATCGGTTGGCGTGAGAACCAGGGCCTCACCGACATCGGGAACCAGTTCCACTACTACCGCCGCACCCCGGACAACCGAATCTTGTGGGGCGGCTATGACGCCATCTACCACCGCGGCAACAACACAAACCCCGCGCTCGAACAGCGCGACTCCAGCCACCGTCTACTCGCGGCGCAGTTCCTCACGACGTTCCCGCAGCTCGAAGGGATCCGCTTCTCCCACAAGTGGGCCGGCATCATCGACTCGACATCGCGCTTCACGCCAGCTTTCGGAACAGCGATGGGCGGCAACCTCGCCTACGCCGTCGGCTACACGGGCCTGGGCACCGCATCCTCACGCTTTGGTGCGCTCACCATGCTGGATTTGCTCGACAAGGAAAAGACCGAGCGAACCACCCTGACCATGGTCACCCGCAAGCCGTTTCCCTTCCCTCCCGAGCCGCTGCGCTACCCGCTCGTGCAGTTCACCCGATCCAGGCTGGCCCGGGAAGACCGCACCGGAAAACGCGGCCTGTGGCTGCGCACACTCGATCACTTCGGACTCGGCTTCAACAGTTAGGGACGCATCATGATCTTCATCAACGGCGAGACAATCGAAGGCAAAGGCCCAACACAGGCCATCATCGATCCGGCCACAAGTGAGCTGGTTGACTCCGTCACGTCCGCAACACCCGACCAGGTAGCCGCAGCCACAACAAACGCGAAGCAGGCCCAGCAAGCCTGGGCCGCCAAGACTCCCGGTGAACGCGCCAAGATCCTGCTGGGTCTCGCCGATGCGATCGAGCAAGACTCAGAGCACCTCACCAAACTCGAAGTGGAAGAAACCGGTAAACCCCGCGCAGTGTTCCAAGACGGTGAGTTGCCGTTCGCCGTGGACAACCTGCGCTTCTTCGCCGGAGCTGCCCGATCACTTGAGGGCACCGGCGCCGCCAAGCTTTCGCACGGCTTCACCTCGCTGCTCATGCGCCAACCCGTCGGCGTGGTCGGCTCAATCGCGCCGTGGAACTTTCCCTTCATCATGGCGATCTGGAAAATCGGCCCGGCGCTAGCAACAGGTAACGCGGTAGTTCTCAAACCCGCACCCTCTACCCCGCGGTCCAGCATCCGTCTCGCCGAACTCGCAATCGAGGCCGGACTTCCCGCGGGTCTGCTGAACGTGGTGACAGGCGGCAACGAGATCGGCGAAGCCCTGGTCACCGATCCGAACACCGCAATGATCTCGCTCACCGGCTCCACCCGAGCCGGTCAAGCGGTGATGGCCGCAGCAGCGGGCAGCGTCAAGCGCCTCCACCTCGAACTCGGCGGCAAGGCCCCCGCACTCGTCTTTCCGGATGCCGACATCGAATCCATGGCGCGTGCCCTCACCCTCGGCGCCACCTACAACTCCGGCCAGGACTGCACCGCCGCCACCCGCGTCTATGCGCACACGGACGTCTACCAAGACGCGGTCGATGCCATCACGACAACCATGCAGCAGGTCACTGTTGGTGATCCATGGGACCAAGCAACAGACATTGGGCCGCTCATAACCGCGGAACACCGCGACAGAGTGCACGGCTTCGTCACCAGCGCCCAGGAAGCCGGCGCCACCATCACCTTAGGCGGCCAACCTCTCGATCAGCCCGGCACCTACTACCCACCCACGCTCATCACGAACGCGAAACAGGACTCAGAAATCGTGCAAGGCGAGGTGTTCGGTCCGGTGCTCACGGTCATCCCATTCGACGACGAGCAGCACGCACTCCAACTTGCGAATGACAGCAAGTACGGCCTCGCCTCCAGCGTCTGGACGAACGACGTTGCCCGCGCCCTTCGAGTCAGCCAGCAGATCGAAGCCGGCGTGACTTGGGTCAACGATCACCTGCCCATCGCCAGCGAAGCCCCGCATGGTGGCGTAAAGGGCAGCGGCTTCGGCAAGGACATGAGCCACGAATCACTGCTCGAGTACACCGTGACCCACCACATCATGGTCAAGCACGAGGAGCCGGTAATCCACGACTCATTCCGGCCCGCGTAGGCGTCACCAAGACCTCTACCTCACCAGCACTCACTCCTCTGTATGAGTGGCGTTTGGACAACGTCTAGATGGTTCACGGGCCAAGAGAATGGACGCTTGGCGCGTTAGCGCGAAAGTGAGACAACATCGAGGGTTTTGTCTCACCAGCCGTCGCACCCCCTCCTAGGGGGATTTTCGCGTGAGGGGGTGCAGAGTCCCTACAGAGGTGAGTACCGTGCGAGCTTCTTCACCCGGTCGGTGCGCAGCCACGACCAACTAGACGTCCCCCCGTACACGAAGAAATCCCCGTAATCTCTATCAATCCTGTCGGGTGAGATCGTTATCGATTCGCGAAAGCCCGATGTAAAAATTGGTCTCGTCAAGTCTTCCGTTTTAGTTTCTTCGTCGTATACGTACGTCTCACTTGAAGGATAAAAGAGCGAGAGCTTCGCAAGAGCTCCGTCCTCTAGCTCTTCTGGTCCCACTGTGATGAGCCATCGATTCTCTCCGGGGTCCTCAGATGGCTCCGGGATCACGTCCGGCAGAAATGAGAACCGCGACGCATACCTGGGCGGAATGAGCCCGGCAATGATCGCTACCTTCGACCGGGCTTACTGGAAGCATGTGAGACTCGATGCGAAAAGGGAGAAGAAAGCCGCAAAGAAACTTGGTATGCCAAAGATTTCAGACTGGAATGTGGAGGCAATCCACAAGGCCGGAATTGCTGCGGCGATCAACGCCATGTGCGCCAAGTACGGTTTGTCATTGCCTTCGGGGGGCATAGTCCGGAACATGGATTCTCAGTACCGGCCGCGATACCAAGCCGCGTATCCTGAATTTTTTGTTTAGGCCCCTACCCGATCGCTCGCCGGCACTCCCCTGCAAAGGCCACAAGACGTTGTTGAGCGACCGCTCAACAGTCGGCTCGTTTACCTAGACTCCTGTGTCGATTAGGTGCGAGTAAATCCGAAACCTGGCCCGGCTTCATTCGCCCGTGGAATGTCCTCCATTTGAAACTCAACCACCTCGTGAGCTTCCACCACCCCGTCTTCCATCGCTCGATGAGACATGTGAGCAAAC
>Ga0075480_10002142_pt1 | contig 12662 bp, 12 predicted proteins | sample DEB08_DNA_7_FD_81590 | JGI IMG/M metagenome (GOLD analysis project Ga0075480, IMG submission 81590) | Aqueous microbial communities from the Delaware River and Bay under freshwater to marine salinity gradient to study organic matter... | ecosystem: Environmental > Aquatic > Marine > Coastal ... | reverse complement strand
GTTGAGTATCAGTCATCGGCTGCGTATAAAGACGCTAATGGAGATCTCTTGAATCCAGACCTTCCTATTGTGGTGCAGACCGTAAAGAAGGTTACGACCAATGATCAAAACGGTGTGGTGGCGGTAACAGAATATGAATATGCTGGCGGTCATTACTTCTACGAAAATGCTACCCATCGGCGCTTTGCTGGTTTTGAAAAGGTAACGAAATCTAATCCAGACGGCACTAAGGTTGTGTCATATTTCCACCAAGGAAATGGTGCCTCAGCAGGTGAGCCGAATGATCAGCCGCACGGTGCCAAGATCGGGCGCATGCACAAGCAAGAGGTGTTAGATGCTTCAGGGCAACTAAAATCTACGGTTTGGAATAGTTGGAATTTTGCTACCTATCAAGCTGGAGACCGTCACTTTTTGTTTAATTCACGAGTAATTGCCTGTGAAGATGGTAAGAATACGATGATATCTTGGACACATGACTTAAACACAGGAAATGTGACTCAGGAAAAAGAGTGGGGAATGATCAACTGTACTCCAAATTCATGGCAATTTGCTAATAGCGCGCTCGATACAGGAACCGATAGTAGAACTCTTGATTATGAATATGCCACCCCAGCTGCAACACATCCGTACAGTACTGGTTTTGTGCGTCGCACCGTGAAAAAAGATCACAATGGAAGCATTGAGGGTGAGGCTCAGTATCGTTACGACGGTAACTGGAACAATGTGGTTTCTGTTGGTAACCGAACTAAAGAGTACCTAACCATTGATTATGGTAGCGGAGCTAATGCCGATACCACTTGGACGTATGACACCAATGGAAATGTGCTAAGTGAGACGAATGCGCTTGGTCAAGCTACTACGTATACCTATGACGTATATGGTCTGTATCGCACCAGTGAAGCTGTAACAATTGGTGGAAGCACTATTCAAACTAACTACACTCCTGATTATCACGCTGGATCACCAGCTACTGTGGTCGGCCCTAACGGTCTTGTGACTAACTACACCTTTGATCCTTTTGGCCAAGCGGCAACGGTGACTGAGAATGGTCAGCTGGTTCAAGGTAACCAATACAACTATACGAGCTATCCAAATTGGACTAAAACTACCAATTACTTAAGCGGTAACAATGGGGTTGAAACATACACATATTTTGATGGATTAGGTCGTGCCGTGCAGGTGAAATCTGAAGGAGAAACAAGCACTGAGTGGATTACTGCCGATACCGTCTTTGATAGTCGCGGTCGTGTGAGCCAGGTGTCATTGCCGTACGTCACTACTTCTAGTGCGCACACCCCAAAGACAACGAATAGTGCGCTTTGGCAGACGACTTCATACGATGCGCTTAGCCGTCCCGTGCAAGTTGTGGATGTTATTGGAGCTGTAACCACAACCTATAGCGGTTTCAGCACAACCGTCACCAATAAGAACGGGGTTCCAAGGACGCTCACCACTGATGCCTACGGCAACTTGGTTCAGGTTCAGGAAAACAATAGCGGTTCGGTGTATACAACTGCTTATGAGTACAACGTTAATGATGATCTAACGAAGATTACTGATGCTGAAGGCAATATCCGAACCTTCACGTATGACATGCTTGGTCGTCGTTTGTCAGCTACTGATCTACGACACCCGTCAGATGCCACGTATGGAGTACACAACTTTACCTATGATGCTCTAGGAAATGTGCTTACCCATGCAGTCCCTGCGGGAGACACCATTACTCGCACGTATGATGCGCTTGGTCGTATTCTGACCGAAAGCTATCCAGTGGAAACAGGTTCAACCACGATGCAGGTATGGAATTACACCTACGACAATGCTGGAACCAATGGTCTTGGATTGTTGCGAACTGCGAGTGACGGCGATGTTTCCACCACATACACTTACGATGATTGGGGTCGTGTTACGAACGAAGCCCGTTCAATCGATGGAGAAAACTTCGCGACTAGCTATGCCTATGATCGTCAGGGTAATGAGGTAACAGTAACGACGCCAAATGCTACACATGCTAGCGGTCTTAACGTAACAACATACACCTACAACAATCGAGGACTGCTTGAGACAGTGAATAGCACCTTGGGTACTATCGTATCTGACTTTGATTACTCACCTAATGGAGTCGTGTCATATCAGGCGAATGGTAATGGAACAACGGAAACATATACCTACAACCCAAGCCTGCTCTACCGATTGACTAATCATGTGGTGGCAGATGGTGCTAATAATCTGATTGATCGAACCTATACCTATGATCATGTTGGGAATATTACCCGAATTGATGACAACGGTACGCATATCAACGCCGCGGACGTGACGTATACCTACGATGATCTCAATCGTCTTACTAGAGCGGTTACTGATTACAATGCCGCTGGTCGAGCGACTGAAACCAGTGAATACGGTTACTCTCCTATCGGAAATATTACGTATACAGATACGAGTCCAAATCCATACAATCAACCGCCGTTTACACTAGGTACTCGCTCTAATTACACGTATCAGACCAATAACACCAGTAAGGCAAATCCCCAGGCGACAACACTTATCACAAACCTTGGAAACCTTCAGGCGGACGGTAATGCGGTCTATGATGACAATGGAAACGTCACTCGCTTGCATGGTCAGTATGTGGTGCTTGGAAATACTTTGGCTAGTGTCGACATGAACCTAGTCTACAACGCTAAAAATCAGCTCGTAGACGCACGTAATGACTGGTTGGCAGTACCACTATCAATCGATCAGGATGATATGGTGACGTACTTCTATGATCACAATGGTGAGCGTGTATACAAAAATGTTACCCCAACTGATCCTAATGCCACCACAGCTGCTTCAGAGCTCTTCTACCTGAACAAGCATCACTTCCACCAGAAGATCGATAACACCAATAGCGGAACCTTTGTAGATGAGCCAATGACGAGTGTGTACGCTGGAAATCGCCATCTAGCTACCCTTTACCGAGGTACAGACCTCAATTGGCAACATACCGATCACCTAGGTACTCCAATCGTGAATACAAATGATCAGGTTGCCGTGACTCAAGAAATGGCGCATTATCCATTCGGAGGTGAAGTGCCAAACAGTCAAACCAGTAATAACTTCTGGTCTCAGAAGACATTCACTGACCACTACATGGATTACGACACCAGGTTGCTGTACATGGGTGCTCGTTACTACATTGGTGAGGCTGGAAGATTCTTGTCTCAAGATCCAGCTTCCTTGTATGAACCCGAGCGATTCTTGAAAGACCCACAACAGTTGAATATGTATAGCTATGTTGCCAACAACCCTGTGGGGTTTGTTGATCCAACAGGTGAGTCAAGGATGTTTGCTTCTTTGGTTGGAAATCTGAAACGAGCATTCAGTTTTTCTGGGGGGCAACAAATATTAAGTAACGACTTGCAGACAACTGCTGTTGGGGCGAAGAGGGTTGCGGTTACCGCGGCCACAACAGCTGTAGCTGCCTCTTCCGCTGCTGTAATGGGGCCTCAGATTGCCACTGCGCTAACTTCTGAGGTTGGCCGGTTCGGTACTATAGGCGCAATGGCCAATACTCTACAACGAGGAGTTGAAGACTATCGTGAGGATGGGGTGATTAATCATTCAAGTGTTCAATATGGATTTGGTGCCATGTTTGGTGCGGCGGAAGGTGTCTTATTTGGTGGCAGTAATCTAGTGACCACAATCGGTGGAGCAGGTCTTATATCTCTTCTTGAACAAGAGGCGCTTGACGTTGGGTTCAATTGGGCCGATGTTGCATTTGATGCTGCTGGAGCAGGAGTTGCAAAAGGTGCATTCGACCTGTCTGGCTTGGGTAGCCTAATTAGCTCGGCTAGTTCAAACTTTGTCTCAAACCTAAGTGAGGCAGTGGCTGGGGTTGCGGCTTCAATTGGAATTAAAGAATCGGTTGACCATGACTAAGATCGTATATAGAGCCTCTCTAAACCTGGTGTATGTTGTTGGGTTCTTTCTTGGATTAGGGGTGTTTGGTGGATACTTAGAAAATGGTTATAGCGTCAACATAATAAATGCGTCTTTTGCTCTAATTGCTTACGTAGCCCTTCTATTTATCGACAGACGATTTGTCACGAGAATCGTAATTAAAAACAATACTCTGTATAAGCACGAAGGATTTACTAGGACAAAATCCGCCCCCATCCAAAACATCATTTCCATCGAAAGGTTCCGACAATTCTACGGATCTTTCTTCAAGAAAGAAGGTTCTCGCATTCGAGTCACGTACCTCACCGAATCCTCAGAAGAAAAGAACTTCCATATCAGAGAAAAACAATACGATGTTAAAACTCTGAAGGCCTTGTTTCTCAAGCTCAAAGAAATCAAACCCTCGCTCAAGCTCAGCAAGCAATACGAAGACCTATTGGCTGGGAAGTACGATGGCAAAAACTTCCATCGCATCCCAGCTGAGGAGTACGGCGTTGAGACATTGGATAATTGATTGGTGGTTTGTTTCTTGGTCTCAGAAGGTGTTTTACATCCTTGTGTTGTCTTATTTATCTATTATCGCTAATTGTTGATTGGGTTTTGTAACATTAGTGTTTTAAGGAAGCCGTATCTTCTGTGTCTTGATTCTGTGGCAAAGTAAAGTATTGTAAAGTGTATGAATATTGCCACACTTGAGCGGTACTACAATCTAGCCAACAAGGCCCAATCTGATGAGAGCTTCTTTCGTCGTTTTTATGAATACATAGACTTGACTAATCAGGATAAGCAAACAGATGCTATTACTGACCACTATATGCAGCAGCCCTATGTTGAGTGGCGAGAGAAACTTAAGAAGGCTGAAGCTGAGGCAGTCAAAGCAATCAAGCGAAAACATGAAGAGGTTCGGAAAAAAGTTGTAGAAGCGGGTGCACAGGAAAGGCAAGATGTGGTCACTGCCGAGCATGAATATCAATCATATCTACGCGGAGATAGTAGATCTAGTCGGTCTTTGGCAACTGAGATGCATGACCGTGTGTATGCGCAGGCCAAGGCGCTTTTAGGTGGGGATGCAGATAACTACGCCAAGAGCCATTATGTTTTTTGGGACAACGGAGAACACATTAAAGAGGTGCACCTAGTTCCTGAGTATGCTGATTTTCAGCAGACACAACAAGACTTTAGGCATAAGCAGCGCATGGAAATATGGGGTTTGGTGCCTCAGATTAGCGAAATATTCTGGACAATTCGCGAGAGTGACCATGAGTATCGCGATCGAACATCAGAAATGATTTCAGAGGACGAAGGAAAAGCTTTAATGTATTTGATGGATGCGAGCATCGTGCGAAATGAATGGAGGCTTATTCAACAAAATAAGAGACCGAGAATGGATAAATTTCACGTTTTTGATCGTCAGTGCGCGCAGGAGATTCTGGATCGACTTCATGCTCTTCTTGTGACCGAGATTGAAAGGGGAAGCTTCGAGCCGCCTTTTTACGGTGATAATACAGTTCAGCTTGATTCTGGAAAAAGAAGAGTGCTAGCTGCTCGCGAAGAGATAAAATTCACGCAAGGTCTAAATCGACCATGGAACCTTATTGAGTTTCTTTTTAAAGAGCGTACTACACAGGAACTTTACGAAAAAAAGATACACGAGTACAAGAACAAACAGCACCTACTTGGTATCGAGTTGGAGGAATACACCAAAGCAGACCATGACTACAAAATCACGTTAACTACAGTACTAAAACTAGTATCTAGAATAAAGAAAATCTTTGAAAGTTCGAAACCAGCCGAAAAACGAGCATTATTAAATATGCTACTTTCGAACCCTCATCTCAAAGAGAAAAAGCTATATTTTTCAATAGCTTCTCCTTTCTCTGAACTATTAGATTTGACTAACTGTCCTGATTGGCTCCGCGGACTGAACAGGGTTCGAACCTAAATCTCTATACCTCTTGCCTTCAAATCTTCCTCACTTTCAAATTCAAGATAGTTTTGAGTAAGCTCTTCTCCAACTTTTATGTTTCGCGTTGCAATCAGGTGGGCATCAGTTCTTGATTCATCTTGGGTGAGCGTTCCGTCTTTCGAATGGTTGATAAACTTGGAAACATCAAAGTCTACGTGCCAAACATTATTAGGCTCATCCCAAAAACCCCACCACCTCATTTCTTGTTTTTCTGGCTCAGAGAGAGACTCAAATTGCTCTTGTGTAATGTTTAAATCGAGCAGTGGGCTAGCAGTATATACAACTGATCCTTTGGGTATATCCTGGTCAGCGAAGAGGCCAATGCCGTGTTTTTGTGACTTATCTAGTTTGTATTTTATGTGGATCATATGGCTCTATCATATCACCACAACATTCACGACGTTCAGACGTTCACAAAAAGACCCCTCACAGGGTTTGTATAGCAAGCAGGTTGGTATTAGCTCCGCGTGTACTGGACGACTTTAGAACTATTGACTGGGTAAATGAGTACCCTTTTCCTGGCATGACTCTCCAAGAAATCAAGCAACTGCTATCTGCGCCATAAAATTACCCTAATCAAGCCTGATCCTTTTTATTCTGATTTCGTGATTATTCGTCGTGTCCCTCGCTATAGTATCTATAAACTAGATAGCCTCTGTATAAAAAGAATGAGATCGTAATGATGGTAACGAAAGAAGCCCCTGAGGATTCAGCGGTTGAAAAGTCCCAATATAATGGCCAGCTTGCCACGATGATGAATACGGCAAGGCAAAACATCGCCCAAACTCTACCCCTTTTCAATCCAGAAACCCTCTTTTCTTTTGTTGTTTGTTCCTCTTCCATGTTATTTATTAGACACTATATAAACAAATAATCTATAAACCAGCCAAAAAGCGACAAGAGATCCCAAAAATACGACAGATAACCAGCGTCCCGCCGCTCCAATATCATCCCAGTACCATTGCTTAGTTATAATTGCCAAATTATCTTCCATGAGTTTTTCAAAAACCTCGGAGACCGAAAAGTTCGGCCTCGTAATATTCAAATTATCATAAGCAAATGAAACATCGTACCCGTTGATCACGCCGTCATTGTTTAGATCACTCCCGCTATTTATACCCAAAATATACTGGATGTAACCATCTGCCTTATTCACATATATCTTCCCGTCATTATTTTCGGCCGGATCTGTTCCTACAGAAATCATGTAATCTTTGACTACTTGCCTTCGGTCTGGATAGTCAGCTCTTTGATCCCCACAATTCAAGCCAAAATAATATGGGTTTTTTGTGTCTAGGCACTTTACTGGGACACCTCTAAGTTTGCTGAACCCAGGCTGAAATTCAAAGACTGGAATTTCTTTAGAGAAGGGAGACCAATCATCGACCACCCAGAAAGAGCCTAACGACAGCACTCCTAAAAAAGCGCCTACAAAGATCACTGTAAGTAGTCTATAGGCCCAATGCTTTTTGCCTAGTTTAGGGAACAAAAATTTTAGTACTTTCTTTTTATTCATGCTTGGTTATGTGTTTCAATTAATAATTACAGGCAACTCTCGCCTGTCTTTACTGGAGCCTTCTCTTTTCATGTCTCTATCATACCAAAAATGAACATCGTGAACGTTGTGAACGTCACACAGAGAGCTCCGCTGCCTGAGCAGGGTTTTAAATCTAAGCATGGATATTGTTGTTTAAAGACTCTTTTAAACTGTTTAAATCTTCAGCCTCAGTCTAGGGTTGTATCCAGAACAGGCTACTTGGCCAGCAGATAGATTGTGGGCTTGCATGAGTGTTGAAGAATAAAAAAAGCAGAGTATAGTTATTTTATGAAAGAGACAACGCCCCCAGGGATGTATTTGTTGATAGGAGGTCTTATTGTCTTCATAGGCATGACCTTTTTTGGTAATAATATAACCAGTTTGATACAGGGCTCACCTAAAGGTTCAGGGCAACATAGTTCAGTTAAAAAATATGCTGTGAGTCCGATAGTATACAGAGACGAGATCACTTGCACATATCCGCAAGTAGTGTCAGCAACTTATGATGGATCTGAAATTTCTCATGAGCTCAATAAGCCAGAGACCAACCCTATCGTTACAACGTACGCTGGCTTAGATCAGGAACTTGCGGTGGCCAGGTCAATAGATGCGACTCAGACCATATCAGAAGTTGATCTTGTAAAAATATATGAAGACCAGTCTCAGATTGTTTTAATTGAAGGGCTGAACGGCGTCTACACGACTGTTCATACATTATATCCAGACGAGGGGATATCTTTCTATTCCAAGCAACTCTCCATTTTCGGTCTTAGTTTTAGTGCTTCGACCGCACTCGGGACATGTAAGTAAGCTTTGTTTTTAATTTAATGCTCGTCGGTGTATCTTGATGTTCTGCTCTATGTAAGGGATATATAACGTTCACAACGTGCATGAAAGTAGTATGCATGACCATATTCCGTCATAGAGAATTCCTAATAATAAATTGTTGGCACATTGGGTGGTTGAATTTTGTTTTCAAATTTATCTGTAGTTTTGTCGTCCATCTTGTGAAGCTCAGACCATTGCTTGTCAGTTAGCAACGATTCTCTGTTTTTTGTGAGTTCGTAAGTGTATTGTGTGCTCCATTTCTGAAAAAGCTTTTCTCCTTTTATTTTTTTTAATAAATATCTTCGGTCGGCAAGTAGAAAAGCGCTTAGTATTCCTAAAAAGATGAGTATGTAGATCATGTGGCGTATGGTTGAATTAGATTTTGCCTTTGTGGATTACAAGGTGGTCCTTGTATTTTTTTAAAGCCCTTTCATGGGCTTTTTGTAGCTTATTAACACGAGAAAATGCCCCCTGACTCCTCGCTATGGCAAGGCCTGTTATGAAACTAACCAGTGTCACCAGCGCTCTGCGGCGGATGGTGGTGTCTTCAATTAGTTCTGTGTAATAATTTTCGGCCATAGATGCATCTAGGTCTGGTGGTTCTGGTATTTTTGAGACTTTCATCATCTCAAAAAAGATATCCGCCTGATCGTTATAACCACCAAGGACGTAGAAATTTATCGTTACAGCGACCCATTGTACTAGTGCAAATGCGATAGAAATCACAACACCAATTAATATTCCCGAAAACAAGTCTACGTCAAGTATCAAGGAGGCAATTGTGCCCGCTCCGAGGGCCTGAAGGGCTAATATTAGCCAGACTGAGCGTTGTTGTTTATTGGCGGCTTGCTGTAGTGAGGAAGTTTCTTCTTGAGATAGAGAAACATTCGTTTCGCTGTGATCTGCTCTGTCTTTTTCTAAAAAAAATTGAACGTCTCGCTTTAGGGACTTGGCGTTTCCTAGTAGGTATTTTTCAGACCAATTTGCATTTTTTTCTTGCAGGAAAACCTCTTTTTCTATTCGCTCACATTCCTTCCAGAGCTCTTCGGAGTCTTTGTCGATAGGGAAAATTGAATACCCTTTCTCGGTCTCTTTTAAAGTAAGATTTTTGGCCTGAGCACTGTCTCTTATTGCTATTTTAGCTTTAATTAGATACTCATCGATACGCTCTTTTAGATTACTAAGATGGAGTTTGTATTGGCTGTCTGTAAGATTATTTCCGTCTGCCCACAGGGTAAAGAATTTGACTGCCCCCTCTGGTACAGGATGCCAGAGAAGGCTTTTAGATAGATCTGCTTTTGTGGTGCCAAGCAATGTGTCGCTTTCTAGTGTTTCTCCGCCCTTAACAAGGTACTCTTCAGGGGGGCGGGTAACTTTTTCTCTGAGTTTTTGTTCCAGAATGATTCCGGAAGAATCGCTTTGCTTAATACTGTATTCGTAAACCTCTGTGATATAAAAAACATCCTCTTTGAGACTGGTTGATACGGTAAGAGTTTGTGAGGTGATATCGATGTCGACATCAGAACTGGACCACTCCGAGTCTAAGTGAAGAGATGGGCCCACGTTATCGATTTCAAATTCGTCGTACATTTTGCTGAGTTTGTAGAGGTTTGCTCTTTTAAGACTTTAAATATAAGCTCAGTATATACAACGTTCACGACGTTCACAACGTGCATGGAGGTATCATTATGATTAGAGAAAAAAAGCACATTGATATGGATTTCTACGAGTATTTTTCTGCTGAGAACGTGACTCAGTCGAAGAAAAAGGTTCAGTCCTACGTAGGCAAGCTTGCTGTTGACAAGGGTTTTTTAAAAAAAATTGAATATTTATCCAAAAAGTACCCTAAAGAAAGAGGGGCTTCTTTTTGGGGGGAGGTTTCGGAATTGTGTCTCGAGTATGGAATTGACCCTGTCCTTAATGGGGACCAGATTGTTTTAAGGTTTGTTGATGGTGACGAAGATATTGATTTTGCGCCAAATATTTATGTGCGAGATTTCCTTGAGGAAGATCAAGATCCTGTAAGTAGGCCTACCCAAGACCATTTAGATGAAGCATATCCAGTGGCCATTTCACTGAGCCCGTATACCACCAGGAACGATTTGGTTGATTACGTGGAGACCATGTGGGCTTCTTGGATTAAGCCACAGCTTGATGCGTACAAAGGCGACGGGGTTGAGCTGGGGGGTAATAGGGTTAATCGAAAAACCCAGGAAAGAGACAGCTTTATTTGTAAAAATAAGCAGTTGCATCCCGCAAAAATCATAAAATTACTTCGAGAGACTTTTGGGGAAGAGGCAGACACGCTATATAAGTATCAGCCAATGGAGCCAAACTACGTAAGAGAAATTATTCGTAAAAAGTGCGGAAATAACTAGGGGGCACTTAAAAATCTATATTGAAAGCTAAAGAAATTCTAACCTGAAGACATAACCTTCGGGTTTTATTAATTGGCTAGAAATTAAATGATACTAAACTACATCCCCCTAGACGATACGGAAAACTATTTTTACACCGATAATATTTGGTTCGCAGCTGCGATGAAGACTAAGGACATTCATTACGAATCCTTCGACAAGCCTGGCGACATCGCCATCTTTATCTACGAAAGAAGCCCTTTTATTGAAGACTGCTGGGACTTTTTTCAGCGTAATCAGTTAAAGGTCGACGTGCTCTCGCTCGCTGAGGCTTATAAGAACATTCACCGCTGGATTAATTCCTAAGTAGCTAATGTTGTCGGACCAGCTGATAACTGAATTCATGTCTATCTACCAAGAAGAAATTGGCGAAGAGCTAGATCGCGAAATGGCAATTTCTCATGGAATGGATTTGGTCCGACTCCTGGCAGCAGTAAAGCAAATTAAAGTAAAGAAAAACTATGAACCAAACACAAACCATTAGCTCGTTCGTTAATGAGCAGACTGTCGTCGAGATGGTATTCGACCCAACCCTCAACAAGACCAGTTTTGCTGTATATGACGGGCAGGAAGTCCACTATCAAGACGCTTACGACTTTCAAGACCAAAACCTAACACCAATACATCCACACAATGACCTCTTGCAGAAGCGTGTTGTGTTGTTTCCTTCGGAGGCATCTGACTATGGCGAGGAGAGTAATTTAATCAACAAAATACAAGACTTTGTGCATCGCTATGTGCATGTATCGGACGAGTTCGAGAAGCTGGTCCCGTACTACGTACTTTTGACGTGGGCCTATGACAAGTTTCAGGAGCTGCCATATCTTCGTGTTATTGGTGACTATGGAAGTGGGAAAACACGCTTCCTTCAGGCCGTGGGGTCTTTGTGCTACAAGCCCATCTTTACGGCGGGCGCAACCACAACCGCTCCGATTTTTCGCCTGATTGACCGCCTGCGCGGAACCCTCATTATGGACGAGGCAGATTTCCGACATAGCGACATGTCTTCGGACATTATAAAAATTCTCAATTCAGGCTACGCGAAGGGCTTCCCTGTGATTCGCTGTGAGGGTAAGGGGGTCTTTGAAGAAAGAACCTTTGAGGTATTTGGTCCGAAGATTTTGGCAACGCGAGAGACCTTTACGGACCAGGCTCTCGAGAGTCGGTTTCTGGTAGAGCATATGGGCAGAAGCAAGATTCGGCGTGGTATTCCGCGGAACCTAACAGAAGATTTTCATCGTGAAGCGCGAGACATCCGCAACATGCTCCTCATGTGGCGCTTTAGAAACCATGCTAAGCCCGTAGACTTAGACCGCCTGCCCGATCTTGGTCTGCACCCTAGGCTTGAGCAGATCAGTTCTCCTTTGCTGTCGATTATCGAGTCCGAATCAGTCCGTGACCAATTAATGCAATTGATGAAATGGTATAACCAGGAGCTTTTGGATGATAGAGGGATGTCGTGGGAGTCTCAGGTGCTGGAGGCGATTGTGGCGCTCTATAAAGCTCATGGAAAGCTTGAGTACACAGTGAATGAAATAACGGCCCAAGTGAATGAAAGCCTTGATTTTAGCGATGACAAATTTCAGGCTCGCCGGGTCGGGTGGATTCTGCGAACCAAGCTCCATCTCAAAACCAGGAAAAGAAGCTCGGGTTATTGTCTGTCGCTGTCAGAGCAGAAAGAGAAGTTTATCTTTAAATGTGAGCGGTATGGCGTTGAAAGCCCGTTCCAAAATGATGAACGTCTGAACGTCGTGAACGTCATAGAAGACTAGCTATGGGAATAATCGAGAACGGCAGGGAATTTAGTTTGAAGTTCTTAAAAAAGCATGGCCACCTGAGCCAGTCATGGTCTAGTGGTGGCATTAAGTGGACTGATGGATGGGGCAACGAGGCCGATATCCGCTTTGTGGTTCGCTTAGATTTGCCAAATGATCCCCATGTCCGCCTGGTCTACAAAATACGCCCTAAG
>Ga0075480_10002141_pt1 | contig 12666 bp, 13 predicted proteins | sample DEB08_DNA_7_FD_81590 | JGI IMG/M metagenome (GOLD analysis project Ga0075480, IMG submission 81590) | Aqueous microbial communities from the Delaware River and Bay under freshwater to marine salinity gradient to study organic matter... | ecosystem: Environmental > Aquatic > Marine > Coastal ... | reverse complement strand
GATCCGGAACATTCCATTCAAGTCGGCCTGCGTAGTTTTAACCCGAAATCGCACGGTTTTCACCGTTTAAGTGTGGAATTTGTCCATGAAATGGGCGTTGCCGCGACAATTGAAGAGATTGAAAAGGTTGTCGGGGATCGCCCAGCCTATCTCAGTTTTGATATTGATGCGCTGGATCCGGCCTTTGCACCGGGAACTGGCACACCGGTCAGCGGCGGGTTAAGCAGTTGGCAAGCCATCTCATTGATCCGCAAACTCTCCGGCGTAAATTTGATCGGTGCAGATTTGGTTGAGGTGTCTCCCCCCTTTGATCACGCAGAAATCACATCTCTTGCGGGGGCGACACTGTTGATGGAAATGGTTTGTCTGATTGCTTCTGGCTGGACACAAGAAGAAGGTTAGGCGCTCAAGGCAGTTGCCACTGGTGCCCCGGAATTCGATGCCCTCAGTTTTCGCCGTTTGGCAATGGTTTGAATAACGACCACCGCATCCTGTGGTGGCGTTTTTGGCAGTCTGTTGTAAGCACTCCCGTCGGTCTCGCGCGCCAGCATTTCATTGCTGATCATAGTGCGACGCAGTGTTGCGGGATCTTGGAACAGATGTTCGTTATTCAGGCAGGCATTGACCTCTTTTTCCGAAACAGGCCGTTGCGTAGGCATCACTGACCACAATGCCCAAAGCGCGAGCGTTTGCACCCCCCGTTTTGCTGGCCATTGCCTGAGCCGTCCTTCGGCATCAAACTGCGTCAGAGTGCGCTCGACAAGGCGTGCATCTTTGCTTGGCGTGTCCTCGTCTTTCTTAAGCCGGCGCGTTGCGGCCGTTGAGGCGCGCAAATGTTGGACATTCTGATATCCGGCGGCGCGGGCAATCATGTTCATCAATGTCAAATGCGAATGACGATCAGTTTTCAATTCTCGCGCCAAAGCGCGGGTAAAATCACTGAGATCAGAAAGATGGAGGGACAAAGGTGTTTTTGACATGCGTTTTCCATATGGGCGTTGTGCCAGATCGCTTGTCGCTGTCTTCACGAATGACGCCCAAAGTATGCGTTGTCATCGTATAGTATCTGGCAGTTTTAGCACTCAAACTGAGCAGCGACGTCTTGGATTCTACCAACCATGGAAAAGGCTATCAGGTCGGCTGATCTTCTTCAAGCTCAGGTTGGGGCTCGATAAAATATCCCGCATCTTTCGTGCCGTGGAGATCAATTGCCTTGTTGGAAAAGCCCATATGTCTCATCTCAGTCAAAGAGATGGCACGATAATTATTCTTCGAACATTTCGCTTTGACCCTCGTCGCCTGCCTCGATGTCCTCCTCTGCAGTTTCAGAAAGAGGTCCTAAGGCAGGTTGGCTTTCCAAAAGCCCAGCGGCACGGAGTTCTTTAAGACCGGGCAGGTCGCGCGCACTTTCCAGACCGAAATGATCCAGAAATTCCTGCGTCACCACAAAGGTCACAGGGCGCCCAGGGGACATGCGGCGGCGGCCAAACCGAATCCATTCTAATTCGATTAATTGATCAATTGTGCCACGCGATACGCTGACCCCACGAATTTCTTCGATTTCGGCGCGGGTGACGGGTTGATGGTAAGCAACAATCGCCAGTGTTTCAATCGCAGCACGGCTCAATTTGCGGGTTTCCACCATTTCCTTTTGCATCAAAAAGGACAAATCAGCGGAGGTCCGGATCGCCCAGGCATCTCCGACTTTGACCACATTCACACCACGCCCTTCATAGCGTTTGCGCAAATAAACCAAAGCTTCGGCCGCGTCACACCCAAAGGGCATCCGATCATTCAGCGCCTTAACTGTCATGGGTTCTGCCGTTGCAAATAGGATTGCTTCGACCATGCGTTCCTGTTCATTGATCGGGGGGGCTTCGAAAAGGGTTTCTTTTGCGCCCTCTTGGTTATTTTCCTGCGTCGGTGTCATCCGGGGGTCTTTCTTTTCAGTTCAATACGCCCAAAAGTGTCAAACTGTCGTAATTCAACATGACCGGATTTTGCAAGTTCAAGGGAGGCTGCAAAATGGGCGGCGGTTGCGGCGCGTCTGCGCACTGGATCAAGGCGCCATTCTTTAGGAATATAACTTGCCAGATCCGTCCATTCGCCGGCAAAGCGGATCAGGTGGCGCATTTTGTCCAGCGCCTCTTCCAGGGTAAAGACATTTTCACGATCCATCACAAAGGGGCGAAATTCGTCGCGTGTGCGCACCCGCGCGTAGCCTTGCATCAAATCCAAGAGGCTGGCGGTATAGGTCACGCGGCGCACCATTTCGTATTTTTCAGGCAAACCCCTGACAAAAAAGTCTCGCCCCTTTTGATCCCGCGCCATGAGTTGGGCGGCGGCATTTCGCATTGCCTGAAGCCGTTCCAATTGAAAGGCAAGGTGGGCGGCAAGCTCTTCTGCCGACAGACCTTCATCCGTCGCATCCGGCGGCAACAGAAGGCGGGATTTCAAATAGGCCAGCCATGCCGCCATAACAAGATAATCTGCAGCCAGTTCGATCCGCAGTTCTTTGGCTTTTTCGATAAAGGCAAGGTATTGCTGCGCCAGTTTAAGCACCGAGATTTTGAGCAGATCTACTTTTTGAGTTCGGCTGAGCGTGAGAAGGAGATCAAGCGGTCCTTCAAAACCTTCGAGATCAACAACAAGTTCTTCTGCTGAGAGGCGTTCAGCAACATCAAGGCTTTGTGTGAATGTTGACGGGTTTTCAGTCATTCTGGCTCAGATTTGGGACATCGCATCAAGCTGCGCTGTGAAGCGGGATATGTCAACCTCTCTCTGGGCGAGGGTTTCGTGCAAATTGATCACTTTTGCCGCGCGTTCACGGGCTTTGAGCGTCATCAGGCGTGCGGCCTCTGCAACGTCTTGCATTTCGTCTAGGTTGCCGTTGCAATGTAGAATTATATCACAACCCGCTGCGATCGCAGCGCTGGCGCGGTCCTTCACGGTGCCGCCAAGTGCCTCCATTGATAAATCATCGCTCATGAGCAGACCATCAAACCCGATCGAGCCGCGGATTAATCTGTGGACGTCAGGGGATATAGTGCCAGGCCGTTCTGGATCAATTGCCTCATAAATCACATGGGCGGTCATCCCCATCAAGAGCTGATTGAGCGCGCGAAATGGTTCAAAATCAACCTGCTCGAGCCTGTCCAAAGTGACATCTGTATGTGGGGCTTGCAGGTGACTATCCAGCTCTGCCAAACCATGACCTGGCATATGCTTCATTACAGGAAGCACACCACCCTCCAAAAGCCCCTGAGCGGCGGCAAGGGCCATTTCGCTCACAATCTCTGCGCTCTGACCAAAGCAACGGTTTTTCAAAACCGGATGCGTCCTGTCTCTGGCAACATCTGCGGTAGGGATACAGTTGGCGGTGATGCCAAAGCTTTTCAGTTCGTTCGCGATTACAGCGTATCGTGCAAAGATGATGTCTCTTGCCTGTGCGCCAGCCTCCAAAACATGATCCAAAGGCGCTGGCCATTCCCGCGCAAGGGGCGCACGCAGCCTTTGCACGCGACCGCCTTCTTGGTCAATGAAGATCGGTGCATACCAACCCACCGCCGATCTTAGAGCATCAGTCAGGGCGCTGAGTTGATCCTTGCTTTCGATGTTTCTTGCAAACAGGACAAAACCAAAAGGATCACAGTCCCGATAAAAATCTTTTTCGCTGTCACTTAGTCTGGTAGCGGCACAGCCAAGAATATAGGCACCTTTGCCTTGCGAATGATGTTTGTTCACCGGACGGTCACTGGAATACAGTCTGCGTTACTGGCCACAAGGAGGGCACAAAAGCGGCGTGCATCGTTGAGGTCGGCAAAACCATCGGCCCGCAAACGGTAAAAAATACGTCCTCCCCGATCGGCCCGCTGGATTACGCGAGAGCGTTCCGCCATGAAACTTGGAAATTTCTGGCTTAAGCGCATCCACTCTGTGCGAGCGATTGCTTCGCTGTCAAAGGCACCAAGCTGAACAAGCGCTGTTCCAGCCGGGATATTTTCAGGAGCGATTTCTTGCACACTGGCAAGTTCAACGCTATTTGGCGCTGGAGATATATCCGAAGGACGCGCTCTGGGACGCAAAGAAGCTGCGCTTTGTCTTTCGTCTTCCGCCTCTTGCTCAATTTCGCCGCTCAGCGCCATGCGAAGCGCATTTTCAACCTGATTGCCATCTATCTGAACGTCGGCGATACTTGGCTCAGGGCTGTCACCAACAATTTCGTCTGCAAGCACATTCATATCCAGCGAAGTTGTTTCAATATTGGATACTCGAAGGGCCTCGGTCGCTTTTTGTTTCAGCTCTTTTGAGGCGAGATCATCTGTCACCAGTACGACGGGGCGGGGGGCAAGCGTGACCTTTTGAGGGTTGGTAACGCTTCCTTCTTCTGCCACGGCATTTACCGATAGCCCCTGATTTTGCGCTGAAGTCCCTCCGGGATCTTCTGGGGCGATCCGCATCGGGTCCGAGGAGGCCGCAATCACCGGAATTCCTGACACATCGCGCATTATCAGCTTGTATGCCCAGACCCCTATCCCAATCGCGAGAGCCAAGCTTAAAAAGGCGCCTATAAATTGCGCTATCAGCGCAAACCCGGGACCCTCAGTCGGGTGCTCAGGATACGCCTCTGGGGAGGACATGTCTGATGTCCCATAACCTTGTGCCATACTGCCCTCCGTTGTCGACCAGATATCGTGATCGCACGGTTTTTTCGCCTCTTACCTGCATGGCAGCGCTTTATATTAGCGCATTTCCTCTGCAGGCGTTACACCAAGAATACCAAGACCTGCGGAAATAACAACACAAACAGAGCGCACGAGGGCGATTTTTGCCGATGATGTGGCCTTATCGTCCTCTTGCAAAAAGCGCAAACTGGGAATTTCGTTTCCTTTGTTCCACAAACTGTGCAGGTCACTTGCCAATTCGTACAGGTAGAAAGCAATTCTATGCGGTTCGTTTGTGCGGGCCGCAATTTCCACAAGCCGCGGCCATTCTGCAACTTTTTTCACAACTGCGATTTCGCTGTCATGCTGGACAGAGGTCAGATCCGTCATGGAAAGTGCAGCATCTGAAACATCAATTCCAAGATCCGCTGCCCGGCGCATCACGCTGCACCCGCGTGCGTGAGCATATTGCACATAGTAAACGGGGTTTTCACGGGATTGTTCGAGCACCTTGTCAAAGTCAAAATCAAGCGGCGCATCGTTTTTCCGTGTCAACATGACAAAACGGGTAACGTCCGCTCCGACCTGCTCCACCAAATCCCGCAGTGTCACAAAATTGCCCGCACGTTTGGACATTTTGAACGGCTCGCCGTTCTTGAACAGCTTCACAAGCTGCATCAGCTTAATGTCCAGTGGCACATTTCCACCAGATAGCGCAGAGACCGCTGCTTTCATCCGCTTTACATAACCACCATGATCGGCGCCTAAGATATCAATCAACTGGTCAAAGCCGCGGTTCACTTTGTCGCCATGATAGGCGATGTCTGGCGCAAAATAGGTCCAGCTGCCGTCTGATTTCATTACGGGGCGGTCTACATCATCCCCGTGCTCGGTGGATTTGAACAGGGTTTGTTCCCGAGGTTCCCAATCTTCTGGAGTTTTGCCCTTCGGAGGTTCAAGAACGCCTTCGTAAATCAGGCCATCTTGCCTTAGCCCTTCAATTGTTTTCTCGATAACACCGGTTCCAAAGAGCGATTTTTCGCTAAAGAATTTGTCCATTGTGATGCCCAAGGACGCAAGGTCTTCGCGGATGAGCATCATCATCTGATCGGTTGCAAATTCACGTATTTCAGAAAGCCAGAACTGCTCTCCCTTGCCAACATAGGCATCGCCAACCTTCATCTTCAGGGCTTCGCCCACGGGGATCAGGTAATCACCGGGATATGTGCCGTCTTCAAAAGCGACTTGCTGACCATGGGCTTCAAGGTAGCGCAGATAGACAGACCGTGCCAAAACATCAACCTGCGCCCCTCCATCATTGATGTAATACTCTCGCGTAACATCATATCCTGCAAAGGCCAAAAGCCCGGCCAGGGCGTCTCCGAAAACTGCACCACGCGTGTGGCCGACGTGTAAGGGACCCGTAGGATTGGCGCTGACGTATTCAACATTGACCTTTTTACCGATCCCCATTGAGGACGTGCCGTATTGCTGACCCATGTTTAAAACCTGACCGATCAACCCCTGCCAGACATCGTTGGCGAGGCGCAGGTTTAAAAACCCGGGACCTGCCACATCTGCCGCGATGATGCGCCCATCTGACATCAGCTGCTCGGCCAATTTCAGCGCAATATCGCGCGGTTTCTGACCTGAGGGTTTGGCCAGCACCATCGCCGCATTCGTCGCCATATCACCATGAAGCGGGTCGCGCGGCGGCTCGACCGTGACATTGGCAAAATCAAGACCTCCAGGAAGGTCACCTGCACGTACCAATACATCCAAAGCTTCTATCACACGCATGTGTATGTCGGAAAATAGGTTCATATTTACTGGCTCCAGATTTCCGGCACGGTGTAGCATGCCCGTTTGTGAGGTCAATCAGAGTTTCTGGCGATGTTGGTTCACAGCGCGCAATACACCGAACTTCGCAGAGATTCAATCTTGGGCTAGCTTCGTTCTTTAAAAATAAGGTCGTATTGCTGCAAGGCATATCTATCTGTCATGCCCGAAATGTAATCGGTCACCAATCGCGCAAGTGCCGTTTCGCCTTCTTCGGCAGCGTCCGGCCCGCACCAAGGTCTCGGCAGTTGATCGGGATGTGCCATGTAATGCGGGAAAAGCGCGTGAACGGCGGTCGTGACTTCACGGCGTTTTTCAACAACGCTCGGCGCACGATAAACGCGGTGAAACAGAAATTCCCGTATCACCTTCAGGTCTGACCAGATTTTGTTTGAAAACCGGATCATCGCCCGCCCCGCCCAACGGATTTCCTGAGCTGATTTTGGGGAGAGGTCTTTGAGGTTGTGTTGGCTTTGCGCAATGACGTCTTCCACCATTACGCCAAAAAACCGCCGCAAGGTTTCGTGTGCACGCCGTTCCTCATCCAGAGCCGGATATTTCCGGTCAACCTCCCTAAAACAATCTTCGAGAATCGGCATTTTTGAAAGTTCCTCAAGCGAAAAAAGCCCTGCGCGCAACCCATCGTGCAAATCGTGACTGTTGTAGGCGATGTCATCAGCAAGAGCTGCCACTTGAGCTTCGGCGCTGGCGTGACTTGTTAGCTCCAGATCATGTTGGTCATTATATTCGGCCAATGCGTAAGGGAGCCGGGCGGTCACAGGGCCGTTGTGTTTTGCAATTCCTTCCAGCGTTTCCCATGTCAGGTTCAACCCGTCAAAATCCGCATAATGGCGTTCCAGCATGGTCACAATGCGCAGGGCTTGCGCATTGTGGTCAAACCCGCCAAAAGGCGCCATAAGATCGTTCAAAGCATCTTCGCCCGTATGGCCAAAGGGGGGATGGCCCAGATCATGGGCAAGTGCGACGGTTTCGGTTAATGCCGAATTCAAACCCAACACGCCTGCAATTGTGCGCGCCACTTGGGCCACTTCAATCGAATGGGTCAGGCGGGTGCGAAAATAATCCCCCTCATGTTCAATAAAGACTTGGGTTTTATGTTTCAGGCGGCGAAAGGCGCTTGAATGAATGATCCTGTCGCGGTCGCGTTGAAAGGCAGAGCGAAACGCGCTTTCCTCTTCAAAAAAAAGCCTTCCACGGCTTTTTTTGGGGTTCGAAGAATATGGGCTGCCCATTGTGCACCTTTCTTGTTATCTTTCTTAAAGAGACATATATTCATTCTGTAACGAGAGTGAAACATCTGGAAAAGAGCGATGAATTTACCACCCAGTGTGACAGAGCGGGCTTTTACAAGATTGGCGGAAATTGGGGCGGCCCAAAGTGGTAAGTCGCTGCGGGTGGCGGTCGAAGGCGGAGGGTGCTCTGGCTTTCAGTATGAGATCGCGCTTGATACGAAAAACGACGATGATCTTGTGCTCGAAGGTCAGGGGGAAAGCGTGATTGTGGACAGCACGTCTTTGCCGTTTCTTTATAATGCCGTCATCGATTTTTCCGAAGAACTTATCGGTGCGCGCTTTGTGATTAATAATCCCAATGCGACAAGCTCTTGTGGCTGCGGAACAAGCTTTTCAATTTAAAGACATATCAAGTCCAGCAGGGGCAATCAAAAACTCTGCAGTGAGGAGACATAGGAGCAAAATGAAAATTGCCACCTTTAATATCAACGGGATAAAGGCACGAATTGATGCACTTTGTACCTGGCTGGACGAAGCGCAACCGGATGTGGCTCTCTTGCAGGAAATCAAATCTGTGGATGAGGCCTTTCCACAAGAGCTTTTTGAAGAACGCGGATATAATGTGGCAACCCACGGTCAGAAATCCTTTAACGGGGTGGCGATTTTGTCCAAACTGCCGATTGAGGATTTGACAACAGGGCTCCCCGGGGATGACAGTGATGAACAGGCGCGCTGGATTGAGGCTACTGTTGTGGGGAAACAGGCGGTGCGTGTTTGTGGTCTTTACCTTCCCAATGGCAACCCGACGCCGGGGCCGAAATATGATTATAAATTGGCTTGGATGGACAGGTTATATCACCGTGCGAAAGCGCTTATGGAAGATGAAACTCCTGCGCTAATGGCTGGAGATTACAATATAATTCCGCAAAAAGAAGATGCCGCAAATCCCGAGCAATGGACCAAGGATGCGCTTTTCCTTCCACAAAGCCGCGAGGCGTTTCGTAAGATTCTTGCTCTGGGCCTTACCGAAGCCTTTCGCGCCACGCATGCCGGCCCCGGGCATTATAGTTTTTGGGATTATCAGGCGGGGGCATGGAACCGTAACGATGGCATCAGAATTGACCATATTCTCATGACACCTTCTTGTGCCGATATGATGGTCGAATGCGCAATCGACAAGCACGTGCGCGACCGCGAAAAACCCTCTGACCATGTGCCGGTCTGGGTGCGTCTGGACAATTAAGGAACATCTGAAACAGTGAAAGATTTTCAGAAAATCCAAATAAAAATTATGATACGATTTAATTCTTTTATATCATGAGGTTGTTTGTGGATCTTTATCATTATTCTGCATTCTCTGACGGGACTGAGGGCGGAAATCCGTTATTTGCTCAAATCTGGCTAAGACGACTTACATGGTGTAAAATTCTGAATAAACATCCTTGCAATTTGCTGCTGCTTTGCGGCAGTTGGTGCTCAGGTTCATTGTAAAGGACGGTTTTTTGTCAAATCTGCCCATACCACGCGGGAAATTGATACCAGATCGGGACATGTCTTCGCTGACTTGGTTGCGGGTCGGGGGCAGTGCGGATTATCTTTTTCACCCGGCAGATGAAGCGGATTTAGCAACTTTTATGGCGGGCCTTTCGCCTGAGATAGGCGTCTTTCCGATGGGGGTCGGCAGCAACCTTATCGTGCGCGATGGAGGGGTGCGGGCTGTGGTGGTGCGGCTGGGCCGCGGATTTAATCACATACATATTGCGGGAAATCGTGTGACTGCAGGGGCCGGTGCCTTGGATGCGCATGTGGCCAAAAAAGCCGCCGATGCGGGGCTTGACTTGACATTCCTGCGCACCATTCCGGGAAGCATCGGCGGCGCCCTGCGCATGAACGCTGGCTGCTACGGATCTTATGTGGCGGATCATTTTGTTTCAGCGCGGATGATTACACGGGCCGGGAAACAAATTATCCTAACCAAAGAAGATGCGTCGTTTGCCTATCGGCACTGCGATATTCCTGAGGGTGCCGTCATTGTCGAAGTCGTCTTTGAGGCCGCCAGCGGCGATCCAGCTGCGCTTGTCCAGCGGATGTCGGATCAAATTCAAAAACGCGATGATACCCAACCCACCAAAGAGTTAAGCGCCGGTAGCACTTTTCGAAACCCAGCCGGATTTTCAAGCACGGGACGGCCCGATGACGTCCATGATCTGAAGGCATGGAAGGTGATTGACGCGGCCGGATTGCGCGGTGTTCGTTTGGGCGGGGCGCAGATGAGCGAGAAACATCCCAATTTTCTCATAAACACCGGTGATGCAACCGCCGCTGATCTTGAAGGATTAGGGGAATTAGTCCGAAAAAGGGTTTTCAAACAGAGTCAAATTGAGTTAGTGTGGGAAATCATGAGGGTCGGAGAACCGAACCCAGAAAAAACCTGAGCAACAGGTGCAATTTAAAAGGTCCAAAGGGCCACTTATTTGAGGCGAAGTGGGAATGTCGAGCAGGGCAACCCCGAAAGTCGTAGTGTTGATGGGCGGAATTTCCTTTGAAAGGGAAGTTTCTCTGTCATCTGGGCGCGAATGTGCCGCGGCTTTGAGGAGCGAAGGATATGATGTCACAGAACTGGACGCTGGTCCGGACGTCGCCCTCCGTCTGTCTGAGCTTTGCCCCGATGTCGTCTTTAACGCCCTGCATGGGCGGTGGGGTGAGGATGGCTGTGTGCAGGGCATACTTGAATGGCTCAAGATTCCTTATACTCACTCTGGGGTTCTTGCCTCCGCACTTGCCATGGACAAACAGAAAAGCAAAGCGGCCTATCGTGCCGCAGGGCTGCCTGTTGTTGACAGCCTTCTTGCGGATCGCAGAGAAATATCCAAAAGCCATCTTCTGGAACCGCCTTATGTGGTGAAACCAAATAATGAAGGGTCCTCATGCGGGATCTATTTTGTGCATGAGTTTGCAAATGGTCCTGCACAGCTTCATGACGATTTGCCCGATCAGATGATGGTTGAGCAATATGTGAAAGGCCGCGAATTAACCACAACTGTCATGGGTGATCAGGCCTTGGCTGTCACCGAAATTGTCACCGACGGGTGGTATGATTATGATGCAAAGTACAAAGACGGTGGATCCTATCACGTTGTTCCAGCAAATATTCCAGATGGCATAACGGAAGCCTGTCTTGAGTATGCGCGCAGGGCGCATCGCGTCTTGGGGTGTCGGGGTGTTTCACGCACAGATTTCCGATGGGATGACACGAAGGGGCTGTCTGGGCTTTATCTTTTGGAAACGAATACACAGCCAGGGATGACACCGACGTCTCTTAGCCCCGAACAGGCTGCAAAACAGGGCATCAGCTTTGGTGCTTTCTGTCGTTGGATGGTGGAGGATGCGTCATGTTTGAGATAGGCGCGCGTAAAAACATCCCGAATGATCCCGCACCGTCGCGCTGGTCTTACAAATTGTTGCGGCTCATGTTGTCCCCGTTTCTGCGCCGCTTGGTGTTCTACGGGGTTCCTGTATTTTTGCTCATGGTCGTCACGGCGATCAATCTGTACGATGAAAATCGACGCGATCAATTGCGCGCATTCTATGACGAAATTTATCTCTCTGTGGTCGAACGTCCCGAGTTTATGGTGAATTTAATGTCAATTACCGGTGCAAGTGATGAGGTGATGCAGGACATCCGTGAAGTTGTCTCTGTCGATTTTCCTATCAGTTCCTTTTCACTTGATCTTGATCACATGCAGAAAGAAATTTCTGGCCTTGATCCTGTGAAGCATGCGGAACTGCGCATCAGCTCTGGCGGGGTGTTGGAGGTCAAAGTCATTGAACGCATTCCCGCATATCTTTGGCGGCGGGAGGCGGGGCTGGAAGTTTTGGACGAAACGGGCGCCTACGTAAAAAATGTGGGATCGCGCCTAGACTATCCCCGATTACCTTTGATCGCAGGAGAGGGGGCGGACCTTCAAATTTTGCAAGTTGAAAAATTACTGAAGGCGGCGCAACCACTGGAAAATCGTTTGCGCGGTCTAGTCTTTGTCGGAGAACGGCGCTGGGATGTGGTTTTGGACAGAGGACAGGTCTTGATGCTGCCCGAAGAAGGCGCTGCAAGTGCACTGGAACGCATCATCGTCATGGATGACGCCGAAGAGCTTTTGGCACGCAACATAAGAGTGGTTGACTTTAGAATCAGGAATCGCCCCACGCTCCACCTGAAAGAGGGGGCAATGGAAGAGTTGAAAGAAATCAAATTAATGCAATTGAGGCCATCAGAATGACAGACTTCTACCAATCCCAACGTGCCATGCGTGCCATGCGACAAGCGGCTCTTCAACGTGGGGTCATCGCGGTTTTGGATGTCGGCAGTACAAAAGTGAGTTGTCTGATTTTGAAATTTGATGGTTTGGCCTATCGCGACGAGGCAGACGGTGTCGGGCCACTGGCAGGGCAATCGGGGTTTCGTGTGATCGGATCCGCGACCACGCGGTCCCGCGGTATTGGTTTTGGGGAAATATATTCCATGCAAGAGGCGGAGCGAGCAATTCGCACGGCGCTTCAATCTGCCCAAAAACTCGCCAATATGCGGGTTGATCATGTCATTGCCTGTTTTTCAGGTGGAAGGCCGCGCTCATATGGGCTCGTCGGGGATGTGCGAGTTGATGAGCAAATTGTCTCAGAAAATGATATCGCGCGCGTTCTAAGCGCTTGTGATGTCCCGGAATATGGTGAGGGGCGAGAGGTGCTGCATGCGCAGCCGGTGAATTTCGCCCTCGACCATCGCAGCGGTCTTTTGGATCCGCGCGGTCAAATTGGGGAACATCTTTCCACTGATGTGCATATGGTTACCGTTGAGGAAAAGGTGATACTCGATCTCGCATATTGCGTAAAACGCTGTGACTTGGAGCTCGCTG
>Ga0075480_10002140_pt1 | contig 12668 bp, 10 predicted proteins | sample DEB08_DNA_7_FD_81590 | JGI IMG/M metagenome (GOLD analysis project Ga0075480, IMG submission 81590) | Aqueous microbial communities from the Delaware River and Bay under freshwater to marine salinity gradient to study organic matter... | ecosystem: Environmental > Aquatic > Marine > Coastal ... | reverse complement strand
GCGCACTTGGCGGGTGGTTGGAGCGCAGCACCGCACAACGGTTCGCCGAGTATGCCCATCTCGCCGCCGAGCACCTCGGTGATCGGGTCGACCGGTGGGCGACCCTGAACGAACCCTGGGTGTCGGCCTATCTCGGCTACGCCGCGGGCATCCATGCGCCAGGTATGCGCGATCCGGAAGGGTCGCTGCGCGCGGCGTACCACCTGATGCTCGGGCACGGTCAGGCAATGCTCGCCCTTCGTGAGGTGGACGCACGCAATTGCGGAATCGTGCTGAACTGCCAGCCGATCTGGGCCGATGACAACTCTGCCGAGACAGCCGCCGCGGTACGCCACATCGATGGACTGCACAACCGCTTCTTCCTAGACCTGCTCGCCGGGCGCGGCGTTCCCGACGACCTACGCGAATCTTGCGCGCCGTTCGCGGACTTCTCCTTCGTCCGCGATTCGGATCTCCCCAGCATCGCCACTCCAATGGACTGGATAGGCGAGAACTACTACACCGTCGCTCGCGTGACGACAACAGGTGAGAGCGCGCAGCGATCGGTGGGCGCGGAACTCAGCGCCTATCCGGGCACCCCGCCGTGCACCTTCGCTCCTCGTTCTCCGCTGACCGAGATGGGCTGGGAGATCGTCCCGGAGGGCTTGACGGCGATCTTGACCCAGATCGCCGAAGCGCTCCCCGGAGTTCCGATCTGGGTCACCGAGAACGGGGCTGCCATCGATGACGCATTCATCGATGGACGAGTCGCCGACGAACAGCGGACCGACTACATCCGTCGACACATCAACGCTGCGCTTAAGGCGCGCGACAACGGGGTCCCGCTACGCGGCTATTTCGCCTGGTCGCTCATGGACAACATCGAGTGGGCCGAGGGCCTCACTAAGCGGTTCGGCATCGTCTGGGTCGATCCCCACACTAAGGAGCGAACCCCAAAGGACAGCGCCCGCTGGTTGCGTGACGTGATCACCCGCCGCAACGCCGGTTGAGTCGTCGAGGCCCTCAGCCCTTGACGGAACCGGCGAGCAGGCCGCGGACGAAGAAGCGCTGCAGGGCGAAGAAGACGATGAGCGGGACGATGATGGCGATGAACGCGCCCGCCGTGATGAGATCGAGTTGGGCGCCGTAGGTGCCCTTGATATTCGCCAGGTAGGCGGTGATGGGTGCGACGTCCGGTGTGCCACCGGCGAAGGTCAGCGCCACAAGCAGGTCATTCCACACCCACAGGAACTGGAAGATCGCGAACGAGGCGATCGCCGGGACCGACAGGGGAAGCACGATCTTGTAGAAGATGGTGAAGTGCCCGGCGCCATCGACGCGAGCGGCTTCCATCAGGTCACGCGGCAACTGCGCGATGAAGTTGTGAATCAGGAAGATCGCCAGGGGCAGCGCGAACATCGTGTGCGCCACCCACAGAGGTATGTAGGTGCCAGATAAGTCGAGATCGGGAACGATGGTGATCGGACCGATCGACCAGCCGAGATTGAACATCTGCAACAACGGCAGAAGCGCCATCTGCAGCGGCACGACCTGCAGCGCGAAGATCGCGAAGAACACGAACGTGGCACCGCGGAAGGGCACCCACGCGATCGCGTAGGCCGCCATCGTTGCCAAGGCGAGCGGGAAGATCGCCGCGGGGATCGCGATGGCGAAGGAAAGGCGGATATCGATCGACGCGTGAAGGAAGCGGCCGCTCTGCTCGACCTCACCGAATACCTCGATCGCAAGCCGAAGGCGCTCTCCGGTGGTCAGCGCCAGCGCGTTGCGATGGGCCGCGCGATCGTGCGCGAGCCCGAGGTGTTCCTCATGGATGAGCCGCTGTCCAATCTTGATGCGAAACTGCGTGTCTCGACCCGCACTCAAATCGCTGCGCTGCAAAAGCGTCTTGGCACCACGACCATCTACGTCACCCACGATCAGGTCGAGGCGATGACCATGGGTGACCGTGTCGCTGTCTTGAGCGCCGGTGTGCTGCAACAGGTTGCCTCGCCGCGCGAACTGTATGAGTCGCCAGCGAACGCTTTTGTCGGAGCTTTCATCGGGTCACCGTCAATGAACACCATCGAGGCTCCCATCGTCGACGGCGGAGTGCGCCTCGGCGACTACACCGTGCCGATCGAGCGCGACGTTCTCGCCAAGGCCGGAGACTCAAAAACCGTCATCCTCGGTATCCGTCCGGAGGATCTGCACATCTCCGATGAGGGTGCGGAGATGAAGGTCAGCCTGGTCGAGGAACTCGGTGCCGACGCCTATGTCTATGGCGACACCCCGGAGATCGACGGGCAGGCGGTCAGCCTGATCGCGCGCGAACCCGGTTCCATTGGAACACGCATCGGGGACGCCGTGCGGGTACGCCCCATGCGCACCTACATCTTCGCCGCCGACGGAGAGCGCGAGCGACTCAGCGCCTGAACTCTCAACGCAACGCGTCAGCCCAGCACTGCTGCTGACGCGCGGCGGCTGCCGGTCCCGAATATCCCCTGCGAGGGAACGGTCGAGCCACGCACGACCAGGGACGTCGGCACCGCCGTCGCCTGCGCCACGAGACCGCGTTCGGCGGCCGGCAATCGCAGTTGGGTGAGCAGGGCCTCGGTGGCCATCCGTCCCAGATCACGCACCGGCTGCACGACGGTGCTCAGATCCAGCAGATCCGACAGGTCATGACCATCGATCCCGATCACCGCGACATCGTGACCCGGACGCATCCCGTGTCGCTGGAGTGCCCGGATCGCCCCGAAGGCCATCTCGTCGGAGGCTGCGAACACCGCGGTCGGTGGCTTCGAGAGCGCGAGAAGTCCGGTCATCGCCTGCTCGCCGCCGGCGACGGTGAAATACCCATAGCCCTCGAGCTCCTCGCCGGCCGAGAGGCCCGCCTCAGTGAGGGCTGCCTGATATCCCCGACGTCGATCCTCCGCGGGTGTGAAGCCCGTCGGATTCGGCTGACCGGAGATGATCGCGATTCGCTCATGCCCGATGTTGATCAGGTGCTGGGTTGCGATCCGCCCGGCGGCCACATCGTCGATGGAGACCGACGGGACACCGGCGGCACTCGAACCGATGAGACTTACCGGCATTCCCAGGGACAGCAGGTGTGCGACAGCCGACTCATCCGAGGGCAGCGACACCACGAGCAGTCCGTCGACCCGGCCACGCAGTCGCTGCTCGGGCGGGATCCGGTAATGCGTCGCCGGGTCACCGACCTCGAAGACCAGCAGGTCGATATCGCTGGCCTGCAACACGCTCTCGACCCCGGACAGCACGGTGGAGAAGAACCAGCGGGCGATGAACGGGGCGATGACACCGATCGTTCCGGTGCGGCCACTCGCCAAGCGGGAGGCGCTCGGAGAGACGACGTAGTCCATCTCCTTCGCGACCCGCTCGACGCGCTCGCGGGTCACCGGATCGACATGGGGCAGTCCGCGCAGCGCCCGCGACACCGTCGCGGTCGAGACTCCGGCGGCATCGGCGACATCGCGAATCGTGATGGCCATAGTGGCGGAGTGTAGAAGCGGAAGCGAGGATGCCGCAAGCGCTTACAGGAAACGCATGCGGGCCGCGGCTCGCTCGAGCCTCAGGGCGAGTGCACGAGGCTGAGCGCGATGCCGTCGAGGATGTCGGTCTCGCTCACCACCACCCGATCGAGCCCGGTTCGAGCGAGCACCTCCTGAAGTACCAGCCCACCACCGGCGATCACGTCCACCCGGCCCGGATGCATGACCGGGATTGCCGCGCGCTCCGCCCGCGGCATCACCAGGAGTCGCTCGACCACCTCATTGATCTGGGCCGAGGTGATGACGCTGCCATGCAGGAAGGCAGGGTCGTAGTCGGGGAGATCGTGGGCGATCGCGGACACGGTCGTGACTGTTCCGGCCAGTCCGATCATGCTCGCGGCCTGATCGAGGGGTACATGATGTTCGATCTCGTCGAGAGCTCGGGCGATATCGGTGCGCGTTGCCGCGACTTGCTCTCCCGTCGGGGGGTCAGCGTGCAGGTGTCGCTCCGTCATCCGTACGCAGCCGATATCGGCTGACCAGGAGGATTTCGGCACCTCATTGCCGAGAACGCACTCGGTGGATCCGCCACCGATATCGACAACGAGTCGTGGCTCAGGGGCCATGCCGGATGCGAGACCTCCCACGGCACCTGAGAAGGAAAGGCGCGCCTCCTCTGCACCCGTGATCACCTCCGGCTCGATACCAAGGCGCGAGCGGACTCCGCGGATGAACTCATCCCGGTTCGAGACATCCCGGCTAGCGCTAGTCGCGACGAACCGCACCGCCTGGACATCAGCCGCGGCGATCACCTCCGCATAGGTGTCACATGCTGCGAATGTTCGCTCGAGGGCAATCGGGCTGAACTCACCCGTGCGATCGACACCTTCTCCGAGCCGGACGATCACCATCTGCCGGTCGAACTCGATGAGTTCCCCCTGCGAGATCTCGGCCACGAGGAGACGGATGGAGTTCGTCCCGCAATCGATAGCCGCGACTCGAGTCACGTCTCCACGCCCAAAGGCTGAGTTTCATCGAGGCGACAGTCGGTTGGTTCCCACCATTGATCCACCGCAGCGCGCACCTCATCGCCGAGCGGATTGATACCCGACCCCGCAGCGAGGGCATGCGCGAGGAGCACATGCAGGCACTTCACCCGATCCGGCATCCCGCCGGCGCTGATTCCGTCGATCTCCGGGACATCGTCGAGCTCTGCCCTTTCCGCGAGATAGGCCTCGTGAGCGGCTCGGTAGTCGTGGGCCAACTGAGGGTCGTCGCGCAGCCGCTGTTCCATCTCGCGCATGACTCCCTGGCTCTCCAGCGTGCTGCACGCAGCCGTGGCCCGGGGGCAGGTGAGGTAGAACAGGGTCGGGAACGGTGTGCCATCGGGAAGGCGAGGGTTGGTCCGCACGACGTCGGGGCGCCCGCACGGGCAGCGATGCGCAACGGTCATCTCACCGCGCGGCTCGCGGCCAAGCTGTTCGGCGACCGCCGCACGATCCTCCTCAGCCAGCATCGCCTGGATCGGTGGCCTCGCCCGTATCCGAAACACCGGCCTCAGGCGCATCGGCAGACTTCAGCGAATCCCACACGATTTCAAACCACACTGGATCGACCTCAGCCTCGGATGGGAGTTCCTCCGGGTTGAGCGGACGGTCATCCGCCCCGAGCACGACATAGCCGACCTCCCCGGGGAAGACGAAGTGCAACCGAGTTCGAGCCTGGGCGGCGACGAAGGCCGGATCATTCCAGTCGGCGACGCGGGCCTGGAGATCATCGACCCGATCCTCTGCGGCCGCGACTTCGTCGGACAAAGCGGCGATTTCCGCCTGCTGGGAGAGGAGCTCTCGGATCGGCACAGCGAGAGTGATCGCGAGGGCGGCGAGGACACAGACCATGATCACCGCACGTCCGGTGAATGTGGTTCGCCGCGCCTTCACATCGATGATGGTCTCATGCGAAGACGGTTCAACGCGCGAAGGCACTCGCTCCGGCGTAGCGGCCCGCGTCCGCGAGTTCCTCCTCGATGCGCAGCAACTGGTTGTATTTCGCGACCCGCTCCGAGCGCGCGGGGGCACCGGTCTTGATCTGACCCGCATCGACGGCGACCGCGAGATCGGCGATCGTGGTGTCCTCGGTCTCACCGCTTCGGTGGCTCATCATGCAGCGGTAGCCGCTTCGGTGAGCCAGTCCGACCGCATCGAGCGTCTCGCTGAGGGTCCCGATCTGGTTGACCTTCACCAGCAGTGCGTTCGCAGCACCCTCGTCGATGCCGCGCTGCAATCGCTCGGGATTGGTCACGAACAGGTCGTCCCCGACGAGTTGGACATTCGCCCCGATGGCGTCGGTGAGGTGCACCCATCCAGCCCAGTCGTCCTCGGCGAGCGGATCCTCGATCGATACCAGCGGGAAGTCGGCGAGCAGGCTCTCGTAGTAGCCGGTCATCCATTCCGCCGACCGGGCCGCACCCTCGAAGGTGTAGGAGCCATCGGCGAAGAACTCCGTCGAGGCGACATCGAGAGCGAGGGCCATATCCGTTCCGAGGGTGAAGCCCGCTTTGTCAACCGCTGTAGCGATGAGGTCGAGGGCGACACGATTCGTCGCGAGATCGGGGGCGAATCCGCCCTCATCGCCAAGCCCGGTGGCATAGCCGCCGTCCTTGAGAACCGCCTTCAACGCGTGGTACACCTCCGCACCCCAGCGCAGGGCATCAGCGAAGGTGGAGGCGCCGATGGGAGCGATCATGAACTCCTGGATGTCGACACCGGTGTCGGCATGCGCGCCACCGTTGAGGATGTTCATCATCGGAACGGGAAGGGTGTGGGCATTTGGGCCACCGACATAGCGGAACAGCGGGAGATCGGCGGAATCCGCCGCGGCCCGAGCCACCGCGAGGGACACACCGAGAATCGCGTTCGCGCCGAGCCGTGCCTTATTCGGCGTTCCGTCGAGGTCGATCATGACCTGATCGATGATTCGCTGCTCGGATGCATCGATACCGAGGATCTCCGGGGTGATCTCGTCCTCCACGGCGAGCACGGCCTGCTGCACGCCCTTGCCGCCGTAGCGCCCCGCATCCCCATCGCGCCGCTCCGCAGCCTCAAAGGCGCCAGTGGAGGCGCCTGAGGGAACCGCCGCGCGGGCGGTCGTGCCGTCGTCGAGGGCGATCTCGACCTCGAGGGTGGGATTCCCGCGAGAATCGAGGATCTCGCGGGCGAGGACGTCGTCGATGCTGGCCATGCGGCAAGCCTAGTGCGATCGAAACACTGCCACCCCCGGGATCGAACTTCATCGACAACGCCGATGCGGCGGCCCCAGCAGCGCACACCAACCGAGCCGTGCCATGGCTCACAAGCCAAGCAGGGCCCTGAGGTGGCGCGGCCCCGGTGATCCCTTCGACAGCATGAGGTCATGCACCTGCTGTTCGCTCCAGTCCGGGTGCACCACCCGGAGGTCATCGGCGAGTCCCCGCACCGCCCGCCAGCCGACGAAGTAGGTCGGTAGTTGTGTTGCGGTGAGCAACGCGCGTCGCCATTTGCCGCGCGCCTCACCCTCCTCCTGGAACCCACGCCGATCGAGGAGTTCCAGCGCCTCGGGCTCGGAGATGTCACCGCCATGGACCCGCGCGTCGAGGATCGCGTTCAGCGCCATCCGAGCACTCATCTTCAACCGCTGGAGTTCAAGCCTGAGGTGGGCGTCGGGTCGATCATCGGGTGTGTATCCCGCGAGCGACATCCGCTCCTCAACGTAGACCGCCCAACCCTCGACGAAGACACCGCTGTAGCCGAAACGACGCACCGGCGTCATCGAGTCGACCTGGCGCGCATGCGCGAGTTGCAGGACATGTCCGGGCATAGCCTCGTGGATCATCAGGTCGTGCAGCAACACACCGTTGTATTCGCGATAGAACGACTCGATGCGCTCTGCTGGCCAGTCATCCGGGGTCGGTGCGACTGCGACCATCGTCGCGACATCGGCCGTCTCCAGAGGTCCGGGTGCATCGCAGTAGGCGACAGCGATACCCCGATGGATCTCGGGCATCTCGATGATGCGCGTCTCCATGTCGGGAACGCTGACGATTCCCGCGGATCGGACGAACTCGGTGGTGCGCTGCAGCGCATCGGCGGAGAGCGAAAGGATCGTCGCATCGGTCACGGGTGACTCGGTCGCGATGCGATCCAGCGCCCGTCGCACAATCCCCGCGACCGGCTTCTCCCCCATGAACTCGGCAGCAAGTTCGCGCATGCGCGTCGTGGTCTCATCGAGATGGCGCTCCGCCGCCTCGAGGATCTCTCCCGGCGCGACCTCCTCATCGAGGTTGTGCCACACGGCTGCGCTGTAGAGCCGAACACCCAATCGTGGATCCCGCCGCGCCATCGGCTGCTGCTCAACTAGCCAGGTGATGTGCTCATCGACCGCGGTCTTTGCCTGCTCAGCGACGCCCATAACGTCCATGCCGCAGGAATCCGCGAGCGATATGACCTGCTCGACGACACCGGCGAAGCCCTGCAGTTGCGCGATCGCCGTCTCGCAGTGGACGCCGCTCATCTCGCCGAGGGTGCTCCGCGCGTCGGCGAGGAACCTCGGCACATCCACCAGCCGCGCAGCCGCCGATTGGACGCGTTCAGCTGCGGGCGCGAAGTCGCGTGCGGTGAGGAGATAGAGCGCCGTCGCGGGATTCCAGGTCATCGGATCCCATTCCTGGCGTCGCACTTCGGCAAGATCGAAGCGCAACGCGGTGATGCGGGCCCGCAGGATCTCGAGATCCACCAGGTCGCGGGTGTCAAGTTCGACGTCGTCGACAGCATCGAGTCGAGTGAGGTGATCGTCGAGTCGGACCACCAGATCGGCGACGGCACCTGGCGTACGATCGGGCAGGCGGTCATCAAAGCGGTGATCACCCATCGAGGTGGCCGACACAGGATTGGCCTCGAGCAGGTCGTCGATCGCAGCCGCTGCTGCGGAGCGGAACTCCTCCGTGGCGGCGTTCATGTGAGTTCTCCCCGTTCGACCGCACGAATCCGATCTGCATGCGCGCGAGTAGCTGCTCGCAACGCGCCCTCCGCATCCCAGCCACGAGCGCGCGCCTCAGCAACAACGCCGAGCAGGAACTCCCCGAGTTCGAGTTCCCCGTCGATCCCGGCCAAAGCTGCAGAGGCATCCTCGCGCGCAGGAACCTCGACATCGAGCGAGGCGCTGCGGGACAGATACTTCGCTGCCGAGAGCAGCGCGGGTAGGGCGGCGGGAATCCCCTCCGTCACCGACTCGCGACCCTTCTCGGCGGCCTTCAACTCATGCCAGCGGGCTTCCACGTGCTCCGGGGTCGACGCGGTGTCGTCGGCGAACACATGGGGGTGGCGCCGGATCAGTTTCGCGACGATGCCATCCGCCACGGCGTCGATGTCCCAACCTTCTCCGGGATCCTCCTGCGCGATGCGCGCGTGGAAGACCACCTGCAGCAGCAGATCACCGAGTTCCTCCCGCAGGGCTTCTGAGTCCTCGGCCTCGATCGCTTCAACCACCTCATAGGCCTCTTCGATGAGGTACTCCACGAGGCTGGCGTGGGTCTGGCGGGCATCCCAGGGGCAACCGCCCGGGGAACGGAGGCGATCCATGACCGCGACGAGTTCGGTGACGTGCTCACCGGTGGTCGCTGCCTGTCCGGCGGTCACAGTTGCTCCGCGCTCACTCCGCCTGGGCGGCGGGGGTCGACAGATCGTCGGGGACGGGACCCAGGGAAAGCTGGGCTGGATCCCAGGTGCCGAAGCGCGGGGACACCGTGACGTCGAGTTCCTCCGACAACGCCACGACGTACTCGAACACCGCGGAGTTCTGCGTCTGCGGGTCTCCCTCGGGATCGAGGACCACACCCATGTCCCGCACCAGCAGCGACACCCGGACCTGGGATATCAACTGCGACGGCGGGATATCGCTTTGCAGCAGGGCATCCTCGAGCGCCTCGCGCCCGCCGGCGTTCGCTTCGAGCTGGAGCACATCGGCGTCGACAGCGCCATCGGTCACCGTCACACCCAATCGATCGGCGGCCTGCTCCACCAGGTTCGTGATCACGAGGCGGTTGATGATGCCGGTGGTCACGACCTGGTTCGGGGTATCCGCCGGAAGCCCACGGGCGGTGTTGACCTCCGCGAGTTGCGCGGCGACCTCGCTGGTCGGGATCCTCTCCGAGCCGAGCACGGCGGCCGACCCCGCAGCAACGGCACCACCGCAGGCGGCGAGGGTGAGCCCCGCGAGCGCCAGGCCGACACTCATACGCACTCGGGTGGATCGGGTCATGCTCACGCGCTACTCCCAGTCGTTGCCTCAGGCCGTCCCGGCTGTCGTCCCCGGGCTGATCGTGTCCACCACGGTCGTCGCCCACTCCAGCAGTTCAAGGTCCGCCGGGGGCGGACCTCCCATCGTCGCGGACTTCGGACGCGGTACGAGGATCGTACGGACCGCCGGCTTCACCGTCGTGCCCGGGTAGAGCCGCGTGAGGCGCATGGACGCCGATTCGGCGAGCTCCACCGGATGCATCCGAACCGCGTTGCCCTGGAGCACGATCTCCTCGAGCCCGGCCGCCGATGCTCGGATGCGGAAACGGGCCACGGCGAGCAAGCGTTCGACCGGTGGTGGAAGCGGGCCGTACCGGTCGAGGAGCTCCTCGGCGACCGCGGTGAGTTCGGCCTCGGTCGTGGCGTCTGCGAGACGGCGGTAGGCCTCGAGCCGCAGCCGCTCCTCGGCGATGTAGTCATGGGGGACGTGGGCGTCGACGGGAAGCTCGACCCGAGTCTCGAGGCGTTCCCCCTCGCCACCCCCGCGATGGGCGGCGAGTGCCTCTCCCACCATGCGGACATACAGATCGAAGCCGACCTCAGCAATATGGCCACTCTGCTCCCCGCCCAGCAGGTTGCCGGCCCCGCGGATCTCGAGGTCTTTCATGGCGATCTGCATCCCCGCACCGAGATCATTGTGCTGCGCGATGGTCGACAGTCGCTCGTAGGCCGTTTCGCTCAGCGGCTTCTCGGGTGGATAGCAGAAGTAGGCGTAGCCGCGCTCGCGACCGCGCCCAACGCGGCCGCGCAACTGGTGCAGTTGGGACAGCCCGAGGGTGTCGGCTCGGTCCACGATGAGGGTGTTGGCGTTCGCGATGTCGATGCCGTTCTCCACGATCGTCGTGCAGACGAGGACGTCGACCTCGCCCTCCCAGAATGCCACCACGATCCGTTCGAGTTCGTGTTCGTTCATCTGTCCGTGCGCGACCGCCACGCGAGCCTCCGGCACGAGATCGCGCACCCTGGCTGCCGCACGATCGATGGAATCAACCCGGTTATGCACGAAGAAGACCTGACCATCGCGGATGAGTTCCCGGCGGATCGCAGCGGCAACCTGTCGGTCCTCATATGGCCCGACGTAGGTCAGGATCGGCAGTCGCTCCTCGGGCGGGGTCTGGATCGTCGACATCTCACGAATGCCCGTCAGGGACATCTCGAGCGTGCGCGGAATGGGGGTCGCCGACATGGTGAGGACATCGACAGAGGTGCGCAGCGCCTTGATGTGCTCCTTGTGCTCAACCCCGAAGCGCTGCTCCTCGTCGACGATGAGGAGTCCAAGGTCCTTGAACCGCACATTCGGGGTGAGCAGTCGATGGGTTCCGATGACGATGTCGACGCTGCCGTCGGCGAGGCCAGCGAGGACCTTCTTTGCCTCAGCATCGGTGTTGAAGCGCGAGAGCCCAGCGACCGTCACCGGGAACGGGGCGTAGCGACTCGAGAAGGTCGCGAGGTGCTGTTGGACGAGCAGGGTCGTGGGTACGAGCACCGCGACCTGGGTTCCGTCCTGCACCGCCTTGAACGCCGCCCGGACCGCGATCTCGGTCTTGCCATAGCCGACGTCACCGCAGATCACGCGATCCATGGGGATCTCGCGCTCCATGTCGGCCTTGACCTCGTCGATGCAGGCGAGTTGGTCGGGCGTTTCGACATAGGCGAAGGCGTCTTCGAGTTCGTGCTGCCAAGGGGTGTCGGGGGCGAAGGCGCGACCCTTCGTCGCTGTGCGAGCGGCGTAGAGCCGGATCAGTTCCCCCGCGATCTCCCGCACGGCGCGTCGCGCCCGGGATTTCGTTCTCTGCCAGTCGCTTCCGCCGAGTCGATGGAGGCTGGGCGCTTCCCCTCCGACATAGCGGGTGACTTGATCGAGCTGGTCGGTTGGAACGTACAGCCGATCCGCGGGTTGTCCGCGCTTCGATGACGCGTATTCCACGACCAGGTATTCCCGGGTCGCACCCGCGACGGTGCGCTGCACCATCTCGACATAGCGACCCACACCGTGCTTCTCATGGACGATGTAATCACCGGTGCTCAGCTGCAGAGGATCGATCGTGCGTCGACGACGCGAGGGCATCCGACCCAGATCCCGCACCTGGGTTCGTTCTCCAAGAAGATCACCCTCGGTGATGACGACGACACCGGGAAGCACAACTCCATCGCGCAATCGTGCGGTGGTGACGAGGACGTCGCCTTCGGCAGGTGCGCCATCGAGGGACTCCACCTGACGCGCGGGCAGACCCTCGTCGCGCAGACTGTCCGCCAGCCGTTCAGCCGAACCATGACCTTCCGCGACGATGACGACCGCGGCCCCACCATCCCGCCAGGCGCGAATGTCCGAGACCGCCTTCGCGATATCCCCGCGATAGGGCTGCACCGCCTCGACCGGGACCGTGACCGAGCCTTCGCCCCAGTCGAAGGGTCCGGTGCTCCAGCGACCGACGTTCTGCGCGATCGCCACCGCGTCGATGTCATCGAGGGTGCGATAGGCCGATCCCGCCAGGTCGAGCGGCGTCGCCGCGCCCGCCGCTGCGGAATGCCAGGACGCCTCCAGGAACTCCGCCGAGGTGGCCACGAGATCCTCCGCCCTCCCGCGCACCCGTTCGGGGTCGCAGATGAGCAGGACGGAACCCGCGGGCAGGACATCAATGAGGAGCGCGAGTTCGTCGACCAGTGCCGGAGCGAGAGCCTCCATGCCATCGACGACATGCCCTTCGGCCATCCGGCCAGCGAGATCGGCGAGTTCCGGATGGGCCTGGGCTAGTGCTCGAGCCCTCTCACGGATCTTGTCCGTGAGCAGCAGCTCGCGCACGGGGAGGGCGATCAGTCCATTCGGTGCCTCACCCAGCGAGCG
>Ga0075480_10002132_pt1 | contig 12689 bp, 10 predicted proteins | sample DEB08_DNA_7_FD_81590 | JGI IMG/M metagenome (GOLD analysis project Ga0075480, IMG submission 81590) | Aqueous microbial communities from the Delaware River and Bay under freshwater to marine salinity gradient to study organic matter... | ecosystem: Environmental > Aquatic > Marine > Coastal ... | reverse complement strand
TTGGGAAGATGGTGTCCTAAATCAACTAAGCACATGGCTTGATCCCCAAGCTCTTTAGCACAAATATAACTCGTACCCCAATCACTGATGACTGTGGAATAAAAAGCAGGTTCATAAGGTTTATGCTCTAACAACACAGTCCAATCTTTGGGAAGGTGCGCATAAATCTTTTTCATCGAGTCGATATATCTTTCTAAAGACTTAGAAAAACTTATTTGTCCTGGGAAGTTTCCCCCATCTCCCACCCATACGGTTAAACCCTGAGAGCCTAAGATTTTTCCATTGTCAATGGACTGGGTGTTAACCTCAATTGCTTTGTCTCGGGCTTCTTGACTAGAATTCGTCAGGCTTCCGTATTTAAAACTTGCCGAGCCATCGGTAGGATTTTGGAAGGTATTGGAGTTAACGACATCAAAACCAATGCCGTAGCTATCCGCAAATTCTCTCAGTTCTTTAAAATCCTCTACATTATCCCATGGAAAATGAGGTGAAACTTTCTGAGTAAAACCAATTAAATCATTGATTACAGCGCAATCTTCAATCTTATCAAAGATATTTTGAGGTTCGCCGATACCAGGAAAGCGGGCAAAACGAGTCCCCCCTGTTCCAACTCCCCATGTGGGTACAGCTACTTGAAATTTTTTAATTTGCTCTTTGATGACGTGAATATCGATGTTGGATTTTTTTAACTTTTGCTCTAGATACTCAAAATCAAAATCGAGATTAGATTTTTGGCTTTGATTGTGCTGGTCAATAAGTTCTTTTTTTATAGCTTTATACATCAAATCCCCCAACCCATGGTTGTCATGAATGCGTTCTTATCCGATGTAGTATCTAGTCTCGATAATTGGGCGACGACTTCGATATCGCTTTTTAATACTATGGAATATGGTTTTTCACGAGGAAGTTTCACTCCATCGATCTCTAAGTGATCTAAGCGTAAATGCAAACTTCTTTTGCCTTTCATAAAAAAAGAATAATTTTCTATTGGGTCTTGATCTTCATATAAAAAATCTAATTGGATACGGGCATCTTGAGGACTGTAATTCACAATACATAAAGACTCATGGCCAAACTGATCACCATGATCTGTTGTTTTGTATGGGTGTCCTTCGGCTGGTAGGAAGGCGTCAGGAAAAGCCCAAACTTTCTTACCTAAGTGATCACTCATTTTTTCTCCTTAAGGTTTGAATAAAGGAAGGGAAGCCAATACTTAAAATTAATAGTAGTCCGGTAAAGATAATAATTCCAACACCTGGGACATTCAGCAGACCAAGTCCAAAAGAAAGCATCCCCAAAATAAATATAGAAATCACTACTCCCAAGATTGACCCCGAGCCTCCATAAATATAAACACCACCTAAAACCACCATAGTAATAATCTCTAATTCCCAACCAAATGCAATATTCGGTCTTACGCTAGATAATCTGCCAGAAAGAAAAATCGCTGCCAAGGCGGAAAATAGGCCGTTTAGGGTAAAGAGCACAAAGGTATATTTATCAACGGCTATACCAGTGTATTGCGCGGCATCGGGATTATTTCCAATGGAATAAATTTTCTTTCCAACAGTGGTCTTATGCAAAATAAAAGCAAAGATAATGGCCAGGATAATAAAGGTTAAAAATGCATAGGGGATATATCCAAATAAGTACCCACCTCCTAAATTGCTTACTAACTTGGGAAACTTATTATAATACGAGTCCTCTAAAAAAGAGTACGCGAGACCTCGGAATAAAGACATTGTTCCAATGGTGACAATAATAGAGGGAATAGCAAATTTCGTGATGATCGCGCCGTTGAAGGCGCCGCATATGGCACCACTTAATAAGGTCAAAGAAATCACCAACCATGTGTCATAACCCAAACTTGTCGTATAGCCCAAGACACAAGAAGAAACGGCAATAATAGAAGCCACAGATAAATCAATTTGCCTTGCAATGATGATAAAGGTCATAGTTAAAGCAATAATTGCCTTTTCACTAAATAGGAAGGTGCTATCGATTAAATTATAAAGGTCTAAAAAGTAAGGGGAGATATTAGAATTGATAATCAAAATAGAGACCAACACCACAAAAAGAATAAATTCTTTTTTGTAGAGTATATCTAAAAGTTTAAACGGCGGCTTTTCAGGGATTATACTCATTAATTTTCCACCATGATTGTTTTTTCTTTTCGCTGTTCTGTTTTTGTATTAATGATAATAGCAATTAGAATAATTGCACCAGAGATGGCCAATTGCCAGAACTGAGAAATATCTACTGCCGGTAAGGCATTTCTAATCAAACCAATTAGCAAGGCTCCCAAAACACAACCTAAAACAGTTCCAACGCCACCCATCACACTGATGCCCCCTACTACACAAGCTGAGATCACGGTGAGCTCAAATCCAATAGCGATTTGAGTAGAGGCGACGGAATATCGAGCAACCCAAAGGTAACCACACAAACCCGCAAAGAAACCAGAGATAGAATAGGCTAAAATAATGTACTTATTCTCATTAATACCTATATATTTCGCAGCATCGGGGTTTCCTCCCAGTGAGTAGAGGTTTCTTCCAAAGCGGGTGTGATTAAGCAAAATATAGATAATAATAAAGACGGCAACAGCCAGCCAAAACAAAAAAGATAAAGATAAAAATTTATAATGAATAAGAGATAAGAAATCCTCGGAAAACTCATTCGAGTAAACTTGCTTTCCATCACTGACAAAATAAATCAAACCTCGATAAATACTCAAAGTACCTAATGTAGTTACAATGAAAGGCACCTTTAAAATTGCGATGGAGACGCCATTAAGAACTCCCAAGACCGTTCCAATGACACAAGACAGGGCTATAAAATAGTAAACTGGTAATTCAGGATGCACCGTGGAGAGTAAAGAAATTAACATTCCAGAGAGTGCTAAGTTGGAAGCAACAGATAAATCAATAGCTCGTATTAAGATAACGATCATCTGACTGAGGGCTAGAATAATTAAAATAGAAGTATCAGTTAAAACATCAGAGATGCTCGAGGGAGTAACAAAAAGGGGGTTAGCAAATCCAATCACCACTAAACCAATCATGATAATAGCAAAGAGAATAAAATCTCTATTAGTTAAAAATTTTTTCATGACTCACCACTTGCTAATTTTACTATTTGCTCTGAAGAAGTATCTTTCACATCCAAAATATCTTTGATCAATCCCTTGTACATGACGACAACACGGTCACACATCCCCAAAATTTCTGGTAACTCAGAGGACACCATGATAATTGACATTCCTTCTCCCACTAATTCGCCCATAAATTCATGAACGGCAGACTTCGATCGCACATCAATTCCCTTAGTGGGCTCATCTAAAATTAAAACCTCTGGCTTCGTGGAAAGCCATTTGGCTATCACTGTTTTTTGCTGATTGCCCCCAGATAAACTTTGGGTTAACTGGCTCCAGTACGAAACCTTGATATTCAGTTTTTCTTGCATGGCTGAAGCATTTTTAATTTCTTTTAATGTATTGATGATATAAAACTGCGAATTTTGGTCCATTATTGCCATGTTGATGTTGTCTTTCACAGACATTAACCCCGTCATTCCCAACTGTTGTCTTTCCTCAGACAAATAAACGATCCCCTGATTAATAGCATCGCTCGGTTTGGTAATGGTAATTTTTTGATCTTTAAAATGAATTTCTCCTTCATCAGGTTTGGTGATTCCAAAGATAGATTTCATAATCTCAGTTCGACCTGATCCCACCAGGCCATAGAAGCCTAGGATTTCTTTTTTTCTTAAATGAAAATTTATATTTTTAAACTGAGTTTTTTTATAGAAATTGCTGACTTGAAAAATTTCATTTTCGATTGTTACGTTATTTTTAGGAAAGATTTGATTAACTTCTCGGCCCGCCATATGAGTGATTAACTGATCTTTATCTGTATTCGAAATAGTATCAGACTTAATTAACTCTCCATCTCGTAGAACTGTAAAGTCATCACAAACCTCCATGACCTCGTCTAATTTATGAGAGATAAAAATAATAGACTTGTTTTGTTTTTTTAAATTTCTGATGATTGTGTACAATTCATTAATTTCTTTTTGAGACAAGGATGCTGTGGGCTCATCCATGATCACGATATCCGCATCATGAATTAGAGAGCGAGAAATTTGTACAATATGTCGTTGAGCAATACTTAAATCTTTTATTTTTTCATTCGGTTCAATATTGGCTTCCAGCTCTTCAAGTAATTGTTTAGTCTTGTTTTCCATCATTACCCAATCTATTAGCCCATTAGACTTCGTGAGATGGTTACCTATAAAAATATTTTCGGTGACTGTGAGTTCGTCAAACATGACCGACTCTTGGTGAATTGCCGAGATCCCTAAAGAGAGCGAAATTGCAGGATTAGAAATTGTTTGCTGTTGGTTGTTTAAATGAATGGATCCACTATCAGGTTGATAAACACCACAGAGAATTTTAACGAGAGTTGATTTGCCGGCACCATTTTCTCCTAAGAGGGCGTGAATACTGTTCTCTTTTAATTGAAAATCAACATTTTGGAGCGCTTTGACTCCATGGAAGTTCTTAGAGATATTTTTAAGTTCAAGTTTCATCGAAAAACACACGACCCCGAAGGATCGTGTGTAATATTAAGTTTAGAATTAAAAGATTGCTGCGAACTTATCGATGTTCGATGCATCAAAGATAAATGGATCTGCCATGGCTGCACTGTTGCCAGCACCAATACAGATTTCACCCATTCTACCTGTTGGGATACATTCACCTTCTTGGCCAGTATATGCACCAGAAGCGATCTGATATGATAGGTAAACAGCTGAGTAACCTAGGTCAATTGGATTCCAAATACCAAATTGTTTTGCAGCGCCACTTTTAACGTGAGATTGCATTTCACTTGGAAGACCTAAACCAGTTACAAAAACCTTACCAACAAGACCTTGGTCTTCAACAGCTTTTGCTGCTGCAACAATACCAACAGATGTTGGGGCGATAATACCTTTTAGGTTAGGATGCTTTTTGAAAAGACCTAAAGCTTCTTGGTAACTCTTATCAAATAAATCATCACCATAAACGGTATCAACCCACTTCATCTTAGAGTATTCAGGCTTTGCAAATTCTTTTTTCATTTCTTCAATCCAAGCATTTTGGTTGGTAGCTTGACTGGTTGCGCTTAGAATTGCAAATTCACCCTCATCGCCCATCGAGTTCTTCATCCACTTGATGTTTGATGAGCCAATAAGCGCTGTGTTGGAAGGGTCTAAGTTCATCACTCTTCCCTCTTCAGCAATACCTGAGTCCCAAGAAATCACAGTAATTCCTCTGTCCATTGCTTTTTTACCAATAGAAGCAAGAGCATCTCTGTCATTAGCAGAAATGGCAATCGCATCTACTTTTTGAGCAATCAGAGAGTTAATTACTTCAATTTGTGCCTCTGCAGTAGTAGTTGCAGGACCAGTGTAGATAACTTCTACCCCACCAATTTCAGAAGCAGCCTCTTGGCCACCTTCAGCAGCAGCTTCAAAGAAGCCGATACCTAAACCTTTAACCACTAATGCAATTCTCATATCGGCTGCATTGACGTTAAAAGCAAATAGAATCGATGAAATAACAACTAAAAATAGTTTTTTCATATCTTATTCCTCCTAATAATATGTCTTACAATTATCTCTCTAAAAAAGTCTTAAATCAATTAATTTAGAATAAAACTCATTATTCAATTTGATAGTAATTGAAACAATTTGATAGTTTTTGATACTTTTAGTTCAAATATAAAGGAAAAATTTATTTTTTTTATTGTAGCCAATTTGCCAATCAATTAAGAATAATGAAATGAGATTTCAAAAGAACGTTGTGAATAGTTGGAGCCCTCAGTACAATAAGCTCTCTAAATTAAATCAGTTAATTAAAAGATCAAACCTTTTGGGAGAAGATTTAAAGGTTACAAATTTTGGTGGAGGAAATACATCATCAAAAATCATTCAAAAAGATCCGATCACCAAAAAAAATGAAACTATATTATATGTCAAAGGTTCTGGTGGAGATTTAGGATCAATTAAAGAGGATGGTTTTGCTAGTCTTTATTTAGATAAGTTAAATGGATTAAAAAATATTTATCGAGGATTTAACTTTGAAGATGAAATGGTTGACTACTATCCAATGTGTACCTTCAATAATAATCCGCGAGCTGCGAGTATTGATACACCTCTTCATGCGTATGTGCCCTACCCTGAAGTAGATCATACCCACCCCGACTCCATTATAGCGCTAGCCACCATGAAGAATGGTCGAGACGTTGTTAAAAAAGTTTATCAAGGAAAACTAGGCTGGCTTGATTGGCAGAGACCTGGTTTTGATTTAGGTCTAAAGATGGAAAAATTAATTCAAGCCAACCCTACCATCATTGGCATAGTTCTTGGTCACCATGGTCTCTTTACCTGGGGACAAGATAGTCAATCTTGTTATTCTAGCTCCATTGCCTTAATCAAAAAAGCACAGACTTATTTAAATGACTCCATAAAAAAGTATTCCTTTGGTAAACCGAAGTTTAAGAAGAAATCGATCCCTGATTTTGAGTCAAAGCTGATTTCCACAATCAGAGGTCATCTTTCCAAAGAAAATTCGAAAATATTACACATTGACCAATCTGATATCACTCTTGAATTTGTCAATTCGACTAATTTAAATAAAGTAGCAGGTGTTGGTACTTCTTGCCCTGATCATTTTTTAAGAACCAAACGACTACCGCTGGTATTACCGTCCTTAACAGAGCTTGAAAAAAATGAGAAAAAAATAAGCGATATTATTGAAAAAAACCTTGATAAATATAGAGAAGCTTACACCAAATATTATAATAGAAATAAAAGCAAGGGCTCCCCAAATCTAAGAGATCCTTATCCCGTCATTGTGCTCATCCCAGAGTACGGGATGATGTCGTTTGCCAAAAACAAACCTACTGCTCGAGTGGCTAGTGAATTTTTCTGTAATGCCATCAACGTTATGAAAGGTGCAGAAGGGATAAGTACTTATACAGGCTTGACTGAAAGAGAAGCATTTAGAATTGAATATTGGGATCTTGAGGAAGCAAAGTTAAAAAGAATGCCTCCTGAAAAAGAATTAGCTGGCAAGGTAGCGCTCATTACAGGTGCCGCGGGTGGCATTGGTTCTGCAACTGCTCTGAAATTTTTAAAAGAGGGTTGTTGTGTGGTTTTGACTGATATTGATAAAAAAGCTCTTCAAAGCAAACATGAAGAATTCAGTACTCAATTTGGTAAAGATGTCGTCCGATCATATTTAATGGATGTAACCAAAGAGCAAGATGTAAAAAAAGCAGTATCTGAAAGCACTAAAGAGTTTGGAGGAATAGATATTCTTGTCGCGAATGCAGGATTTGCTTCAGCTGCACTTTTTGAAAAAACCTCAACAAAATTATGGGATAAAAATATGGATATTCTTTCCAAGGGTTGTTTTATTGTGAGCCGAGAAGTATACCAAAATATGATTTCTCAAAATAAGGGAGGTTCCATTATTTTTGTATCTAGTAAGAATAGTCTCAATGCTTCTAAGGGAGCATCAGCTTATGCGGTTGCAAAAAGTTCAATTTTACATTTATCCCGTTCCATAGCACTTGAAGGAGCGCAATATAAAATTCGATCAAACGTGGTAAACCCAGATGCCGTAATTCAAAATTCTAAAATTTGGGATGGAGAATGGAAAAAACAAAGAGCTGAAGGAAATAAAATAAGCATCAATAATATTGAGGAGTTTTATAAAAATAGAAGCCTTCTCAAGGAGAGTATTCTTCCAGAAGATATCGCTGAAGGTATTTATTTCTTTGCTAGTTCAAAGTCCAAAAAATCCACAGGAAATATTATTAATGTCGATGGAGGAAATATCACCTCATTTACTAGATAATGAGTGATAATCAAAAACTAAATATCGTCCTCGATATTGGTAAAACAAACGTAAAATTATTATTTTTCAGCAAAAACAATAAGGTTGTTAAATCCTTTCATACAAAACAACAACCCTCACGTCAATTCGGAATTAAAGTTTTAAATTCTGCTGAAATTTATAATTGGACTATGCAAAAAATAAAGTCCATGGAAAAAAAGTTTCAATTAGATAAATTTGTCTGCACTGCTCACGCCTGTTCAATAGCTTTAATTGATCATGAAGATCAAGAATTAATCGCCTGTACTGATTATGAATTTCCCTATCATCAAGTCTCAAGGGGATATCAAAAATTAATTCCAAAATTTAACGAAAGCTTTACACCACAATTAGAAAATGGACTTAATATTGGGTTACAACTTTATTATTTAAAGAAAAAAAATCCTGCATTGATAAAAAAAACAAAATATTTTCTTAACTATCCTCAATATGTAGCATGGAAAATGACCAATCATTATGCATCAGAAATTTCCTATTTAGGGTGCCATAGTCATTTATGGGATTTCAAAAAAAATAAACTCTCCTCCTTAGTAAAAAAATTGAATTTAGTAAGTAACTTTCCTTTAAATGAAAAAGCTTGGAAAGTGATTGGATCAAAAGAAGTAGGTAGTTCTAAATTAAAAATTATTAATGGAGTACACGACAGTAACGCATCCTATTTATATTTTAAAAATTCAAATATTAAAAATTTTACACTCGTCTCATCAGGGACTTGGTACATTATTTTTAATCAAAGAAATTCTCTTAGAAAACTTAATCCTAATTTAGATATGCTGGCTAATATTGATGTCTATGGAAAGGCCGTGCCCACCATGAGATTTATGGGAGGAAGGGAGTATGACTATCTTATGATGAAATTTAAATTGTCATCTAATATCAAGCCCATCACTAATTTCAAAGTGGAGGATTATCTCATTTATCCTAGTTATGCCTCTGGAGGTGCCTTCAAAATCAAGAATATCAATAAAAATAAATTCAAAACCCTTTCCAAAAGACAGGTCTATTATTTAGTGTGTCTTTACATTGCTTTTATGTTGAACTTTTGTCTCAATAAAATGAATTCAAATAATACAATTATTCTTGATGGGCCCATTACTAAAAACCCTACAATTATGAAATTACTATCTTCTCTTCGAACAAAACAAGTTGTTCTTAAAAACAAAAAAGAAATTGGAACAAGTTTAGGGGCTACAAATCTGTTTGATATTAAAAGAAAAAACAAATTGGATACTGTGATTATTAAAAAAATTCACTCAAATTCGCTTCAAAACATATTTCAATTATGGGAAGCGAATCTTTATAAAAAAGAATTGTTTAGCCATCCTTAATTTTTTATTTAAAATGATAAAATGTTTAACAGCATAAACAATTGTCATAATTTTAAAGATTTTAGAAATTTAGCTAAGAGCAGACTTCCCTCTCCTATTTTTCATTATATAGATGGTGCCGCAGATGATGAAGTTACATATAGACGAAACACAGAAGCTTACGATCAATGTGATCTAGTCCCTAACGTTCTAACGGGGATTGAAAAAGTTGATATGTCAACAACTGTAATGGGTCAAAAATTAGAGTTGCCCATTTATTGTGCTCCTACCGCTCTTCAAAGATTATTTCATCCTGATGGGGAGATTGGAGTTGGAAAAGCAGCAGAAAAATTTGGTACAATGTTTGGTGTATCCTCTCTTGGAACCGCAAGTATTGAGGAGATTGCAAACTTAATTTCTACCCCAAAACTATTTCAACTTTATGTTCATAAAGATCAGGGTTTAAATGATTATTTAATCGATCAATGTAAAGAACATAACTTTGATACGATGGCCGTAACTGTTGACTCCTCAGTTGGAGGTAATCGTGAAAGAGATTTGTATACCGGATTTACCATTCCACTGAATTTGTCATTAAAAAGCGTTATTAGTTTTGCCACTCATCCAGCCTGGGCTTTCAATTATTTTACCAAACCAAAATGGGAATTAAGCAATCTCAATAAACACGTAACTGAGGGGACAAATCTCATGACTAGTATCGGAGATTATTTTACTAAAATGTTAGATAACTCTCTTTCTTGGAAAAAAATTGAAGAAATAAATAAAAAGTGGGGAAAACCATTTGCTATCAAAGGGATTATGTCAGTCGAAGATGGCAAAAAAGCTGTTGATGTTGGGGCATCAGCAATCATGATTTCTAATCATGGAGGAAGGCAATTGGATGGATCTAGGTCTCCTTTTGATCAATTGGAAGAAGTGGTTAACGCTGTGGGAGATAAGATTGATGTCATCTGTGAAGGTGGTATTAGAAGAGGCACTCATATATTAAAAGCTTTATCCTTAGGAGCGAAGGCATGTTCTGGTGGGAGAATGTATTTATATGCACTAGCCGCTGGAGGTCAAAAGGGAGTAGAAAAAGCTCTTGGGAATTTAAAAAAAGAGATTGAACGAGATATGATTTTGATGGGAGTCTCTAATATAAGTGAGCTATCAAAGAAGAACCTTCGATTTAGAGTCTGATTTCATTTTAATATAGTGTTAAAATCAAAACTCATGTTACATCCAATAGATAGACAAAAAGTTATATTAAACAAATTAAAGGAAGATTCTGTCACCTCTATTAATTATTTAATTGAACAAACTCAATTTAATGAGTCAACTATTAGGAGAGATTTAAAATCATTAGAAAAAGAAAAAAAAATTCTCATAGTCCGTGGGGGCGTGATTTCTAATAATAATGAAGACAAAGAAGAACTTTTTATCAAAAATTTAAATGAGAAACAAAGAATAGCTCAGTTTGCTGCAAGCTTAATTAAAGAAAATGATAGTATCATTATTAACGGGGGCACCACATGCTCGCTTATTCCAGATTTTATCATTCCAAAAAATATTAAAGTCTTAACTAATTCATTCAGTGTAGCGACTAAACTCATTAATAAAAATATTAGTGATGTGACTATACCTGGGGGAAGAATTTATGAGCACAATAGTCTAATTTTAAGTCCTTTTAATTTTGAGACTATAAAACATTTTCATGCTTCAAAATTATTTCTTAGCTGTATCTCTATCAGCGAGATGGGACTTTTAGAGGATGATGAAAATCTCGTAAAATTTGTCACGGGATTAATTAGTATTTCAGATGAAATAATTTTATTAGTTGATCACTCTAAGTTTTATCAAAATGAGGGTTCGTTTATTATTTGTCCCTTAGACTCGATTGACACTATTATTACTGAAAAAATGTCTACTAAAGTTCAAAACTTTCAAAAAAAGTTTCTAAAAGCAATAACTATAGCTAATTAATTTTTGGTTAATTCCTTAATGAGAATATTTAAATCAGCGATAAATTGAGTTCGATCTATATCGGTATTTAGGAGAGAAATGCATTGGTTATTGGTGAAGTCATTTTCAAGAAAGCTCAAAACATTCTCTTCGCCCTTCCAAGTATCGCTAAATTCTTTAACTCCTGAAAAAAAACTATCCAATGACTCCTCTGAGCAATCATCCCAAAAAGCTGGACAGTAATTATCTCCTTGGGTAAACAGGCTTATATAAGTATCTAAAAGCATTATTTCAAAATTAGGATAATTAACTTCGATGAACTGGCTATGGTCTGTATTTTGATCATCAAAAATGAACTGCTTTGTGGAAGAGTTATAATATAAATTAAAATTTAGAGACTCGGATTGAGGAAATTTTTTATTAAAGAAATTTATAATTTCATCTTGAACTTCTTCGTCTTCGATGGGATCTAAAACCCAATACACTTCTTCGAAATATCCAACACAATAATCTTCAAAAAAAGTATCCGCTTTCACTGTTGAGCTCCATAAAAATATTAGAATAAAATTGATGATGAGTTTCATTATGAAAGATATCTGTCGATGCTATAAACTGAATTTACTTCTCTACCATGACAAATAAGATCATTGATTAACTTTCCTGTTGTGGGTCCTAGGGTCCAACCGAGATGATTATGACCGAAAGCATAGAAAATATTTTTAAATTTTGGCGACCGGCCTATCACAGGCAGGCAATCGGGCATTGTTGGGCGATAACCAAGCCAAGGATTTTGATAATCTCGAAGTGAGGGCAGCAGACGTTTGGCGTCTCGTGCAATATAATCTATACGGGCTTGGGAGATCTCAGAATGTAGACCTCCTAGCTCCACTGTCCCAACAGCTCGAAGTCGATTATGCAAGGGTGTTAAATACATTCCTGATTCCACCAAGCTGGTGGGACGACTTAAAAGTTGTTGTTTTTCAATAAATTCTATGTGGTAGCCTCTTTCTGTCTCCAGTGGAATGAACTGACCTTCAATCTGCTTAACTAATGATTTTGAGAATGCTCCTGTACATACAACTACCTGATCATAATCACTATTATTGATTTGAGTTGATCCCTCTTCGGGATGAATAGCTGAAACTTCTTCTTTTTGAAATTGACCACCTCGACTAAGAAAGCTTTGATACAATTTTTCTAAGATAAGATCAGGATCAAGAGTGTGATGCGCTTTTGGAAAATGCCATCCTCCTTGAATTTGATTTGATAGATTAGGTTCCAACTCTCTAATTTCTTCACCAGATAATTTGATTTGCTCTACGCCTGACTCCGATCGAATATTGATTTGAGTGGAATTAGGTTGTTGGCGGGGATCAATCCAGACATACAAAACTCCTCGATGAGTTAATAAATTTTGAGCTCCAACTTCATTTAATAATTCTTGATAATTAGGAAGTGCGCTTTTAAGAAGAGAG
>Ga0075480_10002128_pt1 | contig 12699 bp, 4 predicted proteins | sample DEB08_DNA_7_FD_81590 | JGI IMG/M metagenome (GOLD analysis project Ga0075480, IMG submission 81590) | Aqueous microbial communities from the Delaware River and Bay under freshwater to marine salinity gradient to study organic matter... | ecosystem: Environmental > Aquatic > Marine > Coastal ... | reverse complement strand
GGACCTCAACCTCTTCGACAATTACATCGACATCGATGGTGACGGTGAGGAAGACGTCATCGTCGAACTGACGGTGCAGGGTCTCTTGCAGCGTGGGCAAGGGTGGGACATCACCACCAGCGGTGGGGTTGGACCCATCGCGGGGCTGATTCCCGAGACCCTGTGGATCCGACCTATTTTCCAGTGGCGTGTGCACCAAATCGACGCCGCAGACCCTCTATGGGACGACATGGCCTTCCTGGAGGTCAGCCTGTTGAAGGGGTTCGCCTTCGACTTCGCCGTCCAAAATTCCGAATCCTACTCCATCGTCATCGACACCCGGTTTACCCAACCGCCCAACGAGTTCCGCGTTGGGGTCGGGCTTGACCGCATCACCTTCGAAATTTCCGACACCGTGACCGACGTCGCGGGCTTGCTGCTCGACCTGCTCGGAGGCGGGGTCGGCGCGGACACCCTCTCGTTGACGTCCATCTCTGCGCCGTACGCCATCACCATTCAGAATCCGGATGCTCCGGGTGGAAGTTTGCAAACCGAATGTGCTGACGAGGACTGGTTCGATCCTGAAACCCAGCCTCGCGTGGACAGCCATGCCGACCGTTGCTCCTTTGGCGTCGGCATCGGGTTTGTCCATTTTGACGCCGTCACGAACGAAGGCACGGTGCCGGACGTCCTCGAATTGGCGTACCTCGACGCCGGCTTTCATCCAGCAGACACCGGTCGCCGTCTGCCTTCGGAAATCGATCTGACCTTGCGCAACGACAACTTTGGCGACAACAGTTTCGACACGGTGGAGATTTTCACCGACCGCGATTCAGACGTGTACGTCCATTACTTCGAAGACCGTTCCGAGATGCCTGAGGGGGAAGCCAACTTTGGCAACATCTCGGACGCGAGGATTTGGATCCGTGGCTTGCCCTCAGGAAGCCTGCCTCAAGAGGAGATCAACGCCTTGTTCACGATGATTGGCGAAGCGCCGGGAAGCGTCAACCTCCCCGGTGACATGCCGAACCGTTTGTCCCTCTTTATCGGGATCAAGAATTTCTCAGGCGATGCGACCACGAACGTCAACGACCCGACGTTGCCGATCAACCCCGCAACGCCGCCAAACACCCTCATCGTGGTGGCTGCCATGGATTTCATTCCGCTTCTGGAGTTCGCCTCGAGTTTCCAACGCGGTGGTTTTGCACCGGACCGGTCGTCCATGTCCTTGGTCGTCGAAAACCTCCCACCGGTCATCGTGGTGTCCGGGAGTTTCAGTTTAGGTCAGAGCGGTGTGGATCGCTTACGCCCTGACAACAGCAACCTGAACGCGATTTCCCAAGTGTTGGACAATGCGCTGCTCGGTTTGGTTGAGATCATCCTTGATCTGGGCACCATCGTCAACAGCATCCCCGGAGCCATCGTAGGCACGGCGGGCAGCGCAGGTGGAACCGTGGAAGTCGCGTGCTTCACGCAGGTCAAGGCGGCATGGTCCACCGGTGAAACGAGGTCGCCTGCAGAGGTCGGAACGCTTGGTTTCGCCTTGTCCTCAAGCGACCAGCCGTGGATCCCCAACGAGGACCACCTCTTGTTGTCCAGCGACGCCTCCATCGAGGTGGTCCAAGGCCGTTCAGGTCCCGTTGAACCCCTCGTTCCCGTGGCGATGAGTGCACGCGTCAGCGGCATCTCAGGGGTCACCCAATCCTTTGATCCGCTCACCAGCGAGCGCGTTCTGGCGCTGAAAGGATCCAGTTCCGAACCGCTCATCGTCGGTCACGTTTCGCACGATGGCCCGAACATGAGCTTGGCCCAGAAGCAGGCCGCGATGATCTCCAATCGGCCCGATGACCTCCGGCTCGTCCAGCTGCCAGAACGCCTGATCTACGAAGCAAGCGCGCCGATCGGGACCATCACGTACGGTGGTCAGGACGGCGAACAGCGCAACGCCTTGCGTTTGGTGGGCTTGCCCTCGGAGTTTGAGTTGGTCCTTGGGTCTGAGGTGGGCTACGTGGCCACCACGCCAATCCAAGCGGTTGAAATACAGTCCAGCAACGGCACGGTACCCTTGACCATGGACGGGGACCACGTTCGCTTTTCGGTTGACGGCGACGAAACCAGCCTCTCGGTCCGCATATCGGACGTCCTCCGCATGCGACGCCTCTCCCCGTTGGAGGAGGGCGCCCTCGGCCCAGAAGGCAACAGCCGGGTCGAAATGCAGCGCACGTCCTCGGAACCCTTGCGTTTGCTCTTCGAGGACGCGACGAACTACGACGATCCTTTGCTGGGATTGAACGGCCGTGCGGTCATCGAACCGCTGCCTGCAGACATCATGATCGCCGTGCCGGGCGGTGCCGATTCCGAGGGTCTTGAGTTGCCAGATTTCGGCGACCAAGAGGGCGTTGAGGGCCTGTCCTTCTTCCTCGGTGACCTTGTTGCGTTTGGACAAGTGGCCAACGATTTCATTCACGCGTTGACCAAGGACTTGGGTGGCTCGGTCAGCGGCGAGAGCGATCTGGCGATTGGGATGGACCTCGACACCGGGGAGTCGTTCAACATGACCGCAGACATGCGGAAAGGGACGACACCAAACGAACCTGCTTGGGTGCACGGTCTGTCCATGGAAGCCGACGAGCGCGTGGACGTGGACCTCAACCTCAGCCGCTTGGACCGTCTCACGCTGTCCGGGCGCATCACGTTGGAAACCATCTGGGAAGACGCCCGTCTGACCACGGACGAGCAGGAGCAAGGGGCCCTGGTCTTGGAATCGGCCGGTTTCCTTGGTGCTCGGGATCTCATGGACGTCTTGACCGACGGTCGACTGAGCGAGGACGAGAAGCAAGCCTACGACCTTGACAATTGGAGCGCACAGGGCATCGATTTGACCGAACGTCGTGCATGGCACGTCAGGACCTGGCTGCCGTCGCTTCCCGCGGGGGCGATCGATTTGGATTACGATTTCCGATTTTTGGACGGTGTTCCAACCTACCAATTCGACCTTGCGTTCACCCAATGGCAACCCGAATACGAGGACATGACCATCTTGGTCAAGGGCATCTCTGGGCAGGACGTTGACCTTCGGTTGACCGGCTTTGACACGGAAAATCCACGCGACGTCGTCCTTGATGCCGTCTTCTTCCAAGAGCGCAACCTGACGGTGCCCCGGCTGACCCTCGACATGCGGTACGACGTGGGGGTGCGGCTCGACTCTGCCCATGCGGTGTTCATCGATCACACGACGCAAACGCGCTCTGAAGCCCTGATCTTGGACGTGCCGCGAAGCACGGACGTATCTGCGACCATCGGGGACGTGCTTCGGCTTGACGTGACCGTTCCCGAGGAGTTCCAGACGGACGGAGGTTCCGCCGAGGCCCTGATGATTCAACAACACCGGTTCGTCGACGGCCGATGGTGGCCGGCGACCGTGTTCATGCGGGACTTGCCAGGTGAATTGCACCTCGCCGCGGAACCATCTGAGGTGTTCGACATCCGCCAGGAAACGTCCTTCCAAGGCCTGTTCACGATGGATTACGCGTCCAACGGCGAGACGATGGACCTCTTCGTCCAAGCCTACGGCCGTGCCATCGACAGCAAGGGCGACATCACGATGATCGCAGAGGACCTCCCCTCACGGTTCCAACTGAAGACCACCGACCGGTTCGGTGTGGAAATCGCCTCCAGCGGTTCTGGTGTCCGGCAGTTGTACCTCCGAGCGTCCGACGTGCCCTCCAGCCCAGGGTTGACCCTGTCCTCCATGGAAGTGGTCGGTGAGAACCTGAAAGGCGCGACCATCCACATGCACCGCGTCGGTGGCGTGTACCCCGTCATCGTCCTCGACGGCATCACCACCGGCCGCGTCATCGCTACGGCCAACGCAGACCTGACGCCCGCCGACCGCGAACCAAGGTTGGAATCCGTGCCTCTGCTCTCGGACATGAGCATCGACGGTCGTGGCGTGTTGCTCGACACCCAATTCACCGGCATCCTACCGACCGCATCTTCGGTCGGCGTCAACGGCATGGCCAGCGACCTGTCCTTGATCGGTTCATTGACCGGTGGCGCCGTGGAGACGCGTCACGTCTTGGTGGTGGAGCCCATCAGTTCGGCCGTGGCCAGCGGCCTGGCGTGGGTGGTGTGAGGATGACGCAGGACGAACCGTTCAATCCGGTGCCGTCCAAGGACGGCATCCTTGCACGGATCCGTGAACGGGTCGACGGCGACGGCTCGACCGACGAAGAGGACGTCTTGCGCGCCGCTCAAGACGCCGCGGAGCGGCTCCAACGCTTGCGCAAGGAAGTGGAGCCGGGCAAAGTGGCCCTTGCAGGCCTCACCCTCATCCTCCTGCTCGGTTTGCTGATGAGTGGATGGTACTGGGTGTTGCCGCGCGACGGCTTGACCCTCGACACGGTCTACATGCAAAACGGCGGCCACATCCTTCTGGCCGAGATTCACAACAGCGGCAGCAGGGCCGTGACCGATCTCGAAGTGGTCGTGTCCTTCGAAGACGAGGTTGGCGAGGAACTCGGCCGAATGTCCGTGTTCTTGGACGAGCTCTCAGCCCATGCATCGGTCGCAGGCGACGACCTCGAAATGAAGGTCGTTGGGCACACGGTGTGGGCCAACTACACCGTTCAGACCTCCGTTTCGTGGACGGATTACGCCGGGGAAAGCCATCAGGAAACGTGGCGGCATGACGTCGGAACGTGGGCTTCTGAGGAATTCGCGGACCGCACCGACCGACGAACGTGGCCCTTCTGACGGGTGGCTGTGCAGGACACCCCAAGCGATATAGCGGTCTCGCGAGGCCTTCCAATCATGTCCAACGGCGGTGCTCTTCGGCCCGTGGCGTTGGTCCTCCTGCTCGTCCTTTCCACGTCGTCTGGATTGCTTGCCCCAACCGAGCCAGCGGGAGCCGATGAGGCGGAGCGCTGGGCGCCGGTGTTCTTTGAACTGCAGCCGGACACCTACCGCACGCTGGCCGGGACCTACGAGCATGCCGTGGCCCAAGACGACCGCGGGCCCTACGCGGACAGCCGTCTTGGACGGTTCGACGATCAAGGCCTCCTCCTCGACCGCCCGCTGTCCGAAACCATGCTGACGCCACGTGCGGACCTGAGGTTGGTCATCGTTGACCTTGAGATGCCCCTCACGGTCGCTCGGCAGGAGTTGGGCGACGTCCAAGGCATGATCGTTCGGGAGTACATCGCACCCTCTGGCCTCCTCCTTCAGGCTCCGCCTTCGGCCTTTTCTGCTCTGGACGGCATGGCCGCCGTCCGGTCTGTGCACGACGTTCCAGCGGCCATGTTCCTCGACGATTCCCTGCTCGACGTCCTCCTCCTTTCCGGCGCTGAGGCTGCCCTCCAGGGAACTGAACTGCGCATCGAAGGCTGGCGCGACGCCGATGGACCGACCTCCGTCGTGGACCTGCAGCACGGTCTGGATGTCCTTCGCCAGGATCTCGACGACGTGGCCCCACATGCCCTCGAACCCCGACAAAGCATCGACGACGGACGCTGGCGCGGGGACCTTGCAACCCTCGACATGCTGGGCTTGCTGCTCCAACCTTCCTTGATGTGGGTCGGTCCAGAACCCACCTTTGCCATCGCCAACGACAACGCGCGGCAGCACATGGAAGTGAGCGCCGTCGCCAACGGGTTCACCACCTCACTGAACGGTTCGGGCATCATCGTCGCCGTCGCCGATTCTGGGCTTGACGCGGACCACGGCGACTTCGGAACGCGCGTGATCTCCAACGCCGACGTGGTCGGCGACGGTTCGACCGCGGACAAGCACTCAGGCCACGGCACCCACGTGGCGTGCACCGTGTTGGGCGACGGCAGCCGTGGTGGCTATGCCGGGGTTGCACCTCAGGCGGAATTGATTTTCCAAGCCATGGAGAACGACAACAACGGCCAATTCCTTTCTCCAAGCCTGAACTACATCCTCAACCAAGCCTATTCGCAAGGTGCGAGGATTCACACCAATTCTTGGGGTTCTTCCCAGGCCAGCGATCAGGGCAAGTACACCTCGTCTGCTGAGGACATCGACGACCGTACTGCAGCCTACGATCGGACCCATGCCAACCAAGAGGGGTTGCTCGTTCTCTTCGCAGCCGGCAACGACGGCCCGGGCACGGGCACCGTGGGAGCGCCCTCCACCGCGAAGAACACACTGACGGTGGGGAACCATCAGAACCGCTACAACGGGGCTCCGGACACCATGATGTCCGGCTCTTCCCGTGGCCCGACCGACGACGGTCGAATCAAGCCTGACGTGGTGGCGCCCGGCGGTTACGTCCGTTCCTGCCGCGCTCAGGAAGCAGGCGACACGGGAAGCGCCACGTGGTCCAACCAGTATTACCTCGAGTACACCGGGACCTCGATGGCCACACCAAACGCTGCCGGGGCGGCCGCGCTCATCCGTGAATACCTCGTTGAAATCGCCCTCCGCCCGGAACCTCAGGGTGCCCTGATCAAGGCCTTGCTCATCCTTGGTGCCGAGGACATGGGGACTCGAAACATCCCCAACGACGACGAAGGATGGGGTCGCGTCAACCTCCGCGACACGCTGGCCCCGTCCGGCGGACGTGGCATTTGGGTGGACGACCGTTCGCTTCTCTCCTCGACGGGTCAGAGCAAGTCCTACGTGTTCAACGTCAGCGCTTCGAGCAGTCCGTTCAAAGTCGTGCTTGCTTGGTCGGACGAGCGTGGTTCACGCTTTTCCAGCACGCAACTTGTGAACGATCTTGACCTTGAGGTCCTCTCTCCTGACGGCACCACCTACCTTGGCAACGTGTTCAGCAACGGTCGAAGCATTCAGGCCGGTTCTCGTGACACCCTGAACAACGTTGAGGTCGTGCTCATCGACGCCGCCCAACAAGGCATCTGGGAGGTCAAGGTCAAGGACGCCAATCACGCAGGCAGCCGTTCCCAGCCCTATTCCATCGCGGTCTCTGGCCAAGGCGTCAACGACCTGCGCCCCGACCCGCTCGTCGTTCCTGACAGCTTCGTCATGGACGTCAGCATCCCGCAGGTCGGTGACCCGGTCGCCATCACCAGCGAGGTGATGAACATGGGGAACGTCAAGGCCGAAGCGGTCGATGTCGTGCTGTTGGTGGACGGGACGGAACTCGACCGAACCACCGTGGACCTCTTCCCCGGAACCATCCGTTCCATGCCGTGGAGCTGGACGCCAACCGTGGCCGGGACGTCAGAGGTCATCGTCCGCGTTGACCCCGACGACGTGATGGACGAAGTGCAGGAGAACAACAACGACTTGATCACCGAAGTCAACGTCAGTGCCCCCGGCGTCAAGGTCTCCGCTGTTGACCCAGAACTGCGCCTCGAATCCCCCACACAGACCACCTCTTCGTGGAACATCACCCTCACCAACACGGCGCTCATCGGCACCAATGCTTCCTTGGCTGCAGGGGAATCAAAACGTCTCAACGACGGTACCATGCCCGGTTGGTACGTGGGTCTGACGCTGGCCAATTTCTCGCTCGAAGGGCGCGGCGAAGATTTCGTGACCGTCACCGTGGTTCACCAAGCCCGGCCGGCACCGGGAACCTACACCATTCCACTGACCGGTTTGGACGTGGACAACGGGGTCACGTATCCCTACAACCTGACCCTCGTGGTGCCGCCGCTTCCTGAAGCGGTGTTCACGTTGGATTACAGCGTGGTCCCCGTTCACCCCCTCGATCCGACCACCTTCCAATTCACGTTGACCAACGACGGAAACGGCCCCATTGGCTACGACCTGTTTTTGGAATCGCCCACCGGGTGGTCCGCTGGCTTCGACAACCTCGGCTCTGAGCCTGGTGCCACCTCAGGATCCACGGGACTGATGGACAAAATTGCCTCACGGGCGGTCAACGTCACGGTCGTTCCTCCACCTGCGAAAACCGTGGCGGGTGCCGAGCGAACGGTCACCGTGGTGGCCATTTCTCAAACCGACCCCACGGTGTCCACCTCGTTGGAAATCCCGATGCAAGTGATGGCCGTTCGCGACGTCGGCATCTCGCTGGAATCCAGCCTCCCCACCCTCCGACCGGATGCCTCGGTGGGGTTGTACCTCAGCCTCGAAAACTTGGGGAACGTGGACCTCGACTTGACGCCAAGTTTCCTGCTGCCTTCGGGATGGAGCATCACCTCCTCCACCGAACCAGTCTCCCTTGGTTGGACGGACACCAAGGACGTCGTCTACACGTTGGTCGGTGACGGCAATGGACGCTCGGGAACCTTGGAGGTCCGCTTCAGCGATGCGCAAGGTCGCTTCACATGGAGCACGGCGCTTGACGTGAGGCAATTGCCTGCGCCCTCGCTGAATTTCAACCGCCTCGTGCTTGAGGACGGCACGGAGTACACCACGCCGTTCGGTTCAGGAAGCCATCCCACCGGCGAAGCGCTTCGCTTCGAATGGTTGGTCGGCAACGACGGAGAAGCGCCATGGTCGCCAACGGTTCAACTCGATCTGGATTCAGGATTGTTCGGTTCCTGCGACGCACCTCCTGAAATCGGTGTGGGCGAATTCCAAATCGTCGGATGTGAGGTCGTGCTTCCACCCTCCCTTCCTGCCAACACCGAGCCATCGTTTTCCTTGGTGATGACCGGAGACGGTTTCGAGCAACGGGACGAGGTGACCATGCTGGTCCGCGAAGACCGCCGCATTGCGGTCACGTTGGACCGCGTGACGCCGGCCACTGCGAGCGACGATGGGGCCGTCACCTGGACCTTGGTCAACAGCGGGAACGTCGTGCTCGACGAACGCGTGATCGTGGACGTGGCCGACGGCTGGGAGGTTGCCGTTGACGGTGCGTCCACGGTGACCTTGGATCCAGGAGCCTCGAGGGTGCTTCGATTGACCTACACGAGCAGCCTCGGTGGTGAAGTCCCGCTCACCTTAGAGGTGCAAAACGTTCGCATGGACGGCGATACGGAAGTGACCGTGAGCGCCCCGCGCACCGTGTCCGATGAGGGGCAAGGCGCTGGCGCGGTCAGCGCCATCGTTGGCGGGTTGGTGCTGCTGCTGGTGGTGGCCGGCGTGTTCGTCTTGCGGCACATGGGCGATTCAAAGCCGAGCGATGATCTTCCTGCCTTGCCGCTTCCAATGCCCCAGGCTGCGCTGAACCAGCCGGCCGTTGTGCCCCCTGCAGCCCCCGTTCAGGCTCCTGCCATGGCGGCAGCACCCACGCCACAACCGGCCAAACTGCCCACGGCGCCGTGTTGGGCATGCAGGGGCGAAATCGCTGGGCCAATGCTTGGGTGCCCGACCTGTGGCGCCCGGTTCCATCTCGCCGGAACGCCCGGATGCACGCTGCCTGAAACCTGCCCGAAATGCGGCACGGCACGTTCCCAATTCTTGAACGCTTGAAGGGCGCGTCAAGGCGCAGGTCTTTCATGGGAAGAACTTCACCGAAAGCCATGAGCGGGACGCCGACCGGCACGAAGGCGCGCGCGGTGCTCCTCATTTCGCTGATGCTCGTGAGCCTCACGCCTTTGCTCGCTCCCGCGGCGGCGGACGGACGAGACGCCAGCATCGTCCTGACCGTTTCTCCTTCGACGCTCACGGTCAACCCCGGAGAATCGGGAGAATACACGGTCCGGGTCTACAACACCGGTTCCAACCCGGTCACGGTACAACTCTCGGCCAGCGAGGCCCAGACCCAAGAATGCGGCCAGTACTCGTCTGTGATTCAACAAATTCCCGGCGCCATCGACGCAGGAAGCTATGAAGAGACGACCATGAACGTCACCCTCTCTCAAACCGCCGAAGGCGATTGCGACACCACCGTGGTGGCCGCTGCAACCGAACAACCAGAGCCACCAGAGCCTCCCGGCCAACCGGCCAACGAGGAAAAAACCGTGACCACCGAAGCGGGTGACGGCTCGGGCAGCGTGTTGTACGGCGTCGATCTTCGCGTCGATGGTCCAGCGGACTTGACCTGGGCCGGAGAAGACCCCGTCGAGTGGGACATGGAAGTCGAAAACACAGGCCGTGCTGAAGCAACGGTGGTCTTCTCTGCCACGGAACGCGACGACCCTGGGTGCGCCGGCGTTGACGATTTTTCGGTGTCCTTTGACCCGTCCTCGGTCAGCGTGGCCAGCGAAGAAACCGAATCGGTCGTTGTGTCCACGTCGGTTCCCGACGGGCAAGATGCGGACGACTTCTGCTGGGACATCACCGCTACGGTACAGAACGACCCGTCACAGAACGCCAGCGACACCGAAGAAATCTCGCTTGAGGTGCCGGAACTTCGCACCTGCGAGGCCAGCCTCTCCAAGACGAACGTCCGCGTTGACCCCGGGAAACAAGGGCAGGTTCAGGTCACCTTCGAAAACACCGGCAACGCAGAGTGGGACATCAACGTCGCACGGACCGGCCCCAAGGCATCCTGGGTCAGTGTTGAGGGAGCTTCCTCAGGATTGCTTCCTTACGACACCTCCTCCGATGAGCGCACCTTCACCCTCAACATCGCACCCGACGACTCGCTGAACGCGGACTCCATCTCGACGGTGGTTGTTCAGGGCCGCGATGGAGGCACCATGGCCTGTGAGGTGGAATTGCGCATCACCCTTGGACAAACCAGGGGCGCATCGGTGTCCATCCCACAGAGCATGATTTCCAACATCGAACCCGGCACCTCTCGTACCACGACGGTCAGCGTGACCAACAACGGCAACGGCGCGGACAGTTTCCGGATCAGCGCCAGTGCACCTCCCGGAGGCTGGACCGTGGCCTTCGACGTCACCACGATTTCCCTCGGCTCCAAACATGCCTCCGACCGCAGCGCGGACGTGACCATGACGGTCACCGTTCCCTTGGACGCCTTGGCCACGGAGCAGGTGGAGATCCTCGTCAGCGTCCTGCCGGCTTCGGGAGGGGCAACGTACGACGAAGCAACGGTGCAGGCCACGGTCGCGGAATCCCACGGCATGGATCTCGATGCTCCAGTGTCGAACCAGCGCGGCCAGTACAACGCCTGGCTCCGCTTCCCAATCACCATTGAAAACGAGGGGAACGTGGATGCCACGTTCCGCTGCGTGGTCATGTCGCAAACCCCGAGCGAGTGGACGACCCGATTCGTGGACGAACAAGATCAGACCATCATCGAGGTTCAAGTTCCCGCACGAGGAAGCCTTGACGTGGCCTTGATGGTCAAGGTGGAGGGCGTTGAAGAGCGCGATTCAACGAACATCAAGGTGCGAGTGATCAACCTCGATCATAACGGCGCTCAGGACGATGACGGCGACGGTTTGCCGGACAACCAGAAGGAAGTCACCTTCGTCGCTGAACGCTTCGACAAGGTCTACAGCATGGACGTTCGGCTCGCCGATGCCTTTTCTGGGGACACGCAACGCGTTGAACTGCCACCTGGTGGTGCGATGAGCGTGGACCTCTGGGTCCGCAACACCGGCAACGCGAGCATGGACATGGCCGTCTTCGACTTCTCCGGCATTGAAGGCCTGGCCACCCGTGAAGTGTTGGTCTACGGCCTGCCTGTGGACGGGCCAATTTTCATTCCAGAAGGCTACGGCATTTGGAACGTTGCGGAGTCCCGCTTCATGTTCGATGACGCTGGAGAACCCATCGTCGAGCGAACCGAAGAAGCAGCGCAATTGGCGCAGGTCAACGCAGGCCTTACGGAGAATCTTGAGAACTACGAGGTTCGACCGTATGAGGTCCTCGTCGAAGTGGTCATCACCGTCAATCAAGGCGCGGAAACCGGTGACGGCGGCGCCCTCGACATCACCGTGTTGAGCGAAAACAACACCGCAAACCGCGACGGGCGCGTCTCCGTGGTCCTCGACGTGCGGATCATCGAAGACCTCGGGTTTGACCTGACGTCGACCCCCACTCAACTCAACGTGTCCTTCCCCGACAAAGCGACCTTCGAGATCGGCGTTGTCAACAACGGCAACGTCCCCACAGACGCGCGCATCTTTGCCTCTGCAGGAGAGCGCGGATGGACGGTGGACATCGAAGACGACGGGACGGGGGATTGCCGCATCGAGGAAGGCGACCTGATGTGTTTGCTCCAACCTGGTGAAGTGCTCTTGGTCAATGTTGATGTTCGCCCACCCTACGGTGCCACCATCGAAGACGAATTCCGCTTCACCCTCTCCGTCGAACCGAAGGACGGCGGCGTGTTCACCCGAGAAAACGTGGAGCTGTCCGTCATCGGGACCCCCGATTCCGGCTTCTTGGGCCTCGGCCTCACCGCTCAAAGCGTCACGAACATTGGGACGATTTTCCTGCTTGTGGTCGCCTTGGGCGTGATGGCCCGTGCAACAGGGCCGATGCTCGCCGCACGCAAGGATACAGCGCTTCGCAAAGCAGAGCAGCCAGCGTCGGCTGTCGCGGGTGAGGGCGGGCTTGAGTCCCTCGACCATGACCGGCCATGAAACACCGTACAGAAGCATCGGCAGCACCCTCCTCTGGGTCTTCCTTGGTTTCATTGAGGTCCCGGCCGCTGGATTTGCGCTCTCCATCGGAGGCGCCCTCATTGCCGAGACGGCAGGAGCATTCGCAATGCTGCTCATCCTCCCAGGTTCTTTCGTCCCCATCGTGTCCATCGTCTACACCGTGTTCAAACTCACCGGCAGGCAACACGACTCCTTGCAGGCTTCGTGGGCGCGGTTCTTCCACGCTCAAGCCTGAACCCGATTGAGGCTCGAATCGACCGCATCATCCCGGCCTGCTGGTAGGGGCGACGTGTCC
>Ga0075480_10002126_pt1 | contig 12702 bp, 7 predicted proteins | sample DEB08_DNA_7_FD_81590 | JGI IMG/M metagenome (GOLD analysis project Ga0075480, IMG submission 81590) | Aqueous microbial communities from the Delaware River and Bay under freshwater to marine salinity gradient to study organic matter... | ecosystem: Environmental > Aquatic > Marine > Coastal ... | reverse complement strand
TCCTCGATCCGATCGATGGCGGTCGCCAGGGCGACCGCATCCTCGGGCGCCACGACAAGCGCATCCTCCTCATGCGTGGCCACCTCGGGCAGGCCGCCGACGCCGGTTACGATGACAGGCTTGCCAAAATGGAAGGCCGTCTGCACGACCCCGCTTTGCGTGGCACTGCGGTAGGGCTGCACAACGGCGTCGGCAGCTGAAAAGTAGAGGGCCACCTGATCATCAGGAATGTAGCGGTCCTCCAATCGTACTCGATCCGACAATCCCTCCGACCGAATGAGTGCATCGGCCGAAGCCCGGTCCTCGTACCACTCTCCTGCAACCACGAGGTGCGGCCTGCTGGTGGTACGGGTCATGGCATCAAGCAGGATATCCACCCCTTTGTAGTGGCGCACGAGACCAAAGAACAACAGCAGGGTACCCTCCTGCGGCAAGCCAAGGGTTCGCCGCGCTTCGACCCTGTCCATGCCATCACCGAACTGATCGTAGGTCGGATGATGCCGCACCTCGATATCGATTCCGGGTCCGGACTCGATGCCCATCGCCATGAGATCCCGACGTACTGTTTCGGACAGGGCCACGACGTGCTCGCAATGCTTCAGGAAGCGGCGCGTCAGGGGTCCTGAAAACGGCTGTCCCTCGTGTGGACGGGCATTGTGTACGATGGCAGAACAGGGGATTCCCTCCTGGTGCAATCGTGCGGCCACACCAGCGTATGCAGGCGCAAAGAACGGCATCCAGTGCATGAACACGGCACGGTCGATACCCTTCTTCGACAGGTATCTGGCTGCCTTCTTCCAGGACCACGGGCCCATGGAATCAAGAAGGCGCGAGGCCTCCATCAGCGGTTCGGCGGCGCCGGTTTCCTGATTTCGCCCCGGAAACAGCAATGACGGATACAAACGGCGAAACGAGACGACATCGGTCACACAACCGGCCTCATCAAGCGCCTTCCGGAAGCGCTCGGTAAACTGGGCAATACCTCCCCGGTAGGGCGGGTAGGGACCGATGATGCCAATGCGCGGGGGCACCTCAGGCATCCGGGCGCTCCTCCAGCCCAGCTGCCTGGGTAGTGAGTGGACGCGCTGTCATCGGCTCCGGGGCACTGCCACCCGGCTCAAGCCTGTCCAGAATATGCAGCGTATCCGTACGCTGCATGCGCGGCTCCACGATCATCTGGCCGATGAGCCCGGTGGTAAACATCTGCACACCAACCAGAATGAGGGCGACACCCAGGAGCAGCAGAGGGCGGTCTCCAATCGGCTGCCCGAAGAAGAGCTTGTCAATCGATATCCAGAGGCTGATCAGGAATCCACCGAAGAAAGCCAGCGTACCGAAGGTGCCAAAAAAGTGCATCGGACGCGAGGCAAACCGGGTCATGAACGTGACCGACAACAGATCCAGGAAACCCCGCAGGAAACGCTCCAAGCCGAACTTGGTCCGCCCGTGCCGTCTAGTATGATGCTGCACCTCTTTTTCTGTGATTCGGTCGAAGCCTTCCCACTTGGCCAGCAGCGGGATATACCGATGCAACTCCCCATGCACCTTGACCGACTTGACCACCTCGCATCGATAGGCTTTCAATCCACAATTGAAATCGTGCAACGGGATACCTGCAATCCGCCGGGTGACGAAGTTGAAAAAGCGACTGGGCACCGTTTTTGACAGGGGGTCGTGGCGTTTACGCTTCCATCCACTGACCAGATCATACCCCGTCTCTAGAAGCGCAATGAGCCCGGGAATCTCCGCGGGATCATCCTGAAGATCCCCGTCCATGGTTATCACGTAGCGACCCCGGGCCCGCTCGAAACCAATGGCCAGAGCAGCGGACTTCCCATAGTTGCGACGAAACCGGATACCCGCCACCCGGGCGTCACGCTGATGCATTTCAGCAATCACATCCCATGTCTCGTCCGTCGAGCCATCGTCGACCAGGATAACCTCGAATGTGAACCCGGCGCCGTCGCAGACACTGCGGATACGGTCCACCAACTCGGGAATCGAACCCTCCTCATCCAGAACAGGAATGACGATGCTCAACCGTGGTGGATCGAAAGCGGTCATGATGTGGGAAAAGCGATCGTGGCGGAATCAGGCCAGAAACATGGAGGAACGGTGGAAGCGCCGCGTTGCATGCGGTGGGCGCCTCAAACGTCGATGGTCGCGTACTTGGCGTTGCGCTCGATGAACTTGCGGCGAGGTTCAACCGCATCTCCCATCAGCGTACTGAAAATGCGATCGACGGCAGCGGCATCCTCAATTGTCACCTGCTGCAACATGCGCGTCGAGGGATCCATGGTGGTTTCCCAGAGCTGATCAGGGTTCATTTCACCAAGACCCTTGTAGCGCTGGATGGTAACCTTCTTGCCATCATCACCGCCGAGTTCGGCCACGGCTTCCCTCAGCTGATCGTCGTTCCAGCAGTAGCGCTCCTGTTTGCCTTTCTTGGCCTTGTACAGGGGTGGAAGGGCCACGTAGACATACCCTTGTTCGACGAGGGTCCGCATCTGACGATAGAGGAACGTGAGCAAGAGCGTGCGAATGTGGGCACCATCCACGTCGGCATCCGTCATGACGATGATCTTGTGGTAGCGCAGCTTCTCGGGATCGAAGACATACTCACCCACACCCAAGCCGGTACCCAGGGCCGTTACGATGTTCTTGATCTCCTCGTTGGCCAGAATCTTGTCGATACGTGCTTTTTCCACGTTCAGGATCTTGCCTCGAAGAGGGAGGATGGCCTGAAAATGCCGGTCACGCGCTTGCTTGGCACTACCACCGGCAGAGTCCCCCTCCACCAGATACAATTCGCACTCTTCCGGCGTGCGCGAAGAGCAGTCGGCCAGCTTGCCGGGCAAACCGCCACTGGAAAAGGCGTTCTTGCGCTGCACGAGTTCGCGGGCCTTTCGCGCGGCATGGCGTGCCTGGGCGGCCAGCACCACCTTGTCCACGATGCGCTTGGTTTCCTTGGGGTGGTCCTCAAGCCACTCAGCCAGCTTCTCCGATACGAGCGACTCGACGGCGCCCTGGACCTCGGAGTTGCCAAGCTTGGTCTTTGTCTGCCCCTCGAACTGCGGCTCAGCCACTTTTACGGAGAGTACCACCGTAATGCCTTCCCGAAAATCGTCGCCCGAAAGCTCGAGCTTCACGTTCTTGAGAAGGCCGTTCTTGTCGGCATGGCCCTTGAGTGTACGCGTCAGTGCACGGCGGAATCCGGAGACATGTGTTCCGCCTTCATGCGTGTTGATGTTGTTGACGAAGGAGAGCACGTTCTCCGTGTACCCGTCATTGTAGCGCATGGCCAGTTCGACGGGCACCTCCGCATCTTCGTCGCCGATGTAGATCGTCTCGTCGTGGATGGGTGAACGCGACTCGTCGAGATAATCCACGAACTCCACGATCCCACCCTCGAAGTGATAGACCTCCTGCAGGGGCTCAGCCTCCCGTTCATCCGTAATGCTGATGGTAACCTGCCGATTGAGGTAGGCCAGTTCGCGAAGACGGTCAGCCAACGTGTCAAAACGGAACTCTGTAATGGCGAAAACCGACGGATCTGGCCAGAACTGAACCAAGGTTCCGTTGGCCTCGTCATTGGTCATGTCCCGGACTTTCTCCACAGGGCCGTCAGGAACACCCATCTGATAGGACTGCTTCCAGACCGCATCGTTCTTCCAGACGGTGGCCTCAAGCTTCGTCGAAAGTGCGTTGACACACGATACCCCGACTCCGTGGAGTCCACCGGACACCTTGTATGTATCCTTGTCAAACTTTCCACCCGCGTGCAGGGTGGTCATGACGACCTCGAGGGCTGATCGCTTCTCCTTCGGATGCAGGTCCACCGGAATACCGCGTCCGTTATCCCGCACCGCAATGGATCCATCCCTGTGGATGGTTACCAGGATGGTATCGCAGTGCCCGGCCAGTGCCTCATCGATGGAGTTGTCCACGACTTCGTAGACCAGGTGGTGCAGACCGCGCACACCCACATCGCCGATGTACATGGCAGGGCGTTTGCGAACGGCTTCCAGTCCTTCGAGGACCTGGATGTTCGAGGCACCGTATTGTTTCTGTTCAGGTGTTTCAGCCATGGAAAGGAGGCTTCGGAGAGGTGGATTCGATGGGGCGCCCGAGACGCTGTATGGAACCTCAGAAAATACGATATCCCGATGCGATAATCGACCCCGGAATCGATGGGCAACGCGTCAGGGGAGACCAGAGCCCGATCCCGTGCGGGATGGTCAGCGGACATCCCCGAAAGCCTCCTCGAAGGACAGACCGATCTCGAACCCTCCCTTGCCAGGCGCACCTGGTTGAAACGGGGAGCGATCCCGTCTGCGGATGGGTATGACCCACTCGGTAAGGAATCGATTCTGACGCTCCGCCTCCCACGAGTCGTAGACGGACGAGGTGCCCACGGCAAGTTGGGCCCTGATGCGGACTGCTTCCAGGCTTGCAAACCAGGCCTCGATTGGTTCCAGGACAGGAAGCGAAATGACAGCGCTGTGCAAACCCTGCGGGCCTTCCCGGAAATGAATAGCCAGTTCGGCATCATCGTGATGGTCCGGGACAAACAACAGGATATTCTTCACATTGGTAGTCCATCGTCCGGACTCTTCCCGCACGGCAACGACCCCCGACACATCCGCAGAAAACCGACTGGCAACAGCCATATCCACTCCCAGATTCCGCCATCGGCTCGCCGACTCCCGTACGGCAACAGCCCAAGCCGTTGGGAGTGTTGCTCCAGTGGCAGCATGTGAATAAAGCATGGCACCCGACGGCGGAGAGGGCCATGAGCGGTATCCGACAACCGACATATGAGGGTCCAATGGGCCAAAGAGCATGTCTCTGGTTACCTGCAGGCACGCAGTGACAGGATCTGGACTATCGGCAAAGAACGCACGACAGAACGATATGGGCAGTACGGGCAAAGGCAGGTCAATACGCTGACCCGCAGATCCCAGGTCTAAGCCCATCATTCGAGTGAAATATCCATCGCTCTCAACCCGGATGACAGCCACGGGTGATGTAAACCCTTTCACATCAATGTAGCCAACCCCTGTACTTACGGTCTCCTCTGCCATGACCCGACCTGCCTCATCCAAAAGGGTAATCGTGGCAGGAAGGGCTGCATCTGTCCACCAATCCACCGGGTACAGAACGAGACCCGGTGGGTAGGTCACGTTCAGCAGCAGATTGTCGCGCGTCGAGCCGAACGCATTTTGGGCATGCAGGTGAATGGTAACCGTGCCAATCTCTTTTCCGGGTCGGATTCGCAGCAGGATCTGCCCTGCCTCCTGATCAACTTCCACAGCCAGTTCCTCATCCGGATGCAGCGGCTCCACCCACACACTATCCGCCCACAGTACATGATTGCCCAGATCGATAATCGTCTCCTTATCCGGGCGGGCAAGCGTCGCATGAAGAGGATCCAGATTCATTTCGGGAGCCCAGCCCCCAAATGCCAGTTGCGCCGACGCGCTGTCCCCAAGGCTGGAGATGCAGGTAAGGTCTGCACGCGCAGGCCGAGGAATGACGAGGTGCATGGAATCGGCAAACTCGTTCAGCCCGGTTCCCCGTGCCAGGTACCCGGGTGAATCCTCGAGGGGACCCGTCAACCTCACTTCCTCGATGGTTGCAGTGCTCGTGTTCGTCGTGCAGCCGAAGCGGAGCACGGTGGCATAATCCGGTGCCCCTCTCGTTGCCGTTGCGTCGAGACGTGCCTCCAACAAGCCCGGTGGCTGCGGCTCCGGTTCATAAGGCACCTCGGAGTCCATGCTCGAGGTGGCATCACAAGCGGTGAAGAACAGTATTCCCAATAGTAGTCGAAATGGGAGTATGTGCCGACGAGGGAGCATCAAACCACCGGGAAAAAGGAGCCTTGGAAGACAGGATACGTCACCCTGTACTCAGGACCAGTCGAAGGGAAATCGAACCGTGCCAAGCAGGATGCGAACGAGCAGGCTCTTGAGACGAAGGCGAATACGCCGGAGGTATCAGACCTCGAGATAGCGCATGAACTCCTGTACCCGGTCGAGGAGATCTTCGGCATCTTCTTCTTCCCCGAAGGCTGCCACGACTCGGTATCCGTTGTGCTCCAGGATGTGTCGGATACGCGTTGCGTCCCGAGTGTTGAGTTTGATCGTGACACCCACCGTGTCGTCGTGGGCCTCGGTCGACAACGAGAGTACTCTCGTGTCGTTCTGCTCGATGAGGTAGATGATCTGACTGAGGGACAAATCCCGTTTGGGGACTTCCAGAGCGACGATGGCGCCTGACTCCTGCGTGGCCAACATGCGGGCAAACCGCTCAAACACGTCGTGTCGGCGGATGGTACCCTTGTATCGACCCTCGGCGTCCAAGACCGGAACAAGGCTCAGGTCGTGATCCATCATCACTTTGGTGACGTCGAAGACATGGGTGCCGACAGAAACAGCCACTGGTTCCGCGCCGAGCAGCTGCCCGATCGGGGTGGAGGGCGAATCGGCATCGAGAAGCATTTCTTCGGACAACAGCCCTGCGAGCCGGTTGTCATGGGTAACCACCGGCACGTGGCGCACATGCAATTCCATCATGAGCCCGAGTCCGTACTCAACCGTGTCCGAGGGCCGGAGCGGAGGCGTCGATGCACTGATGAGATTTGATACCGTCATGATAGGCTGGTAATGGCTAAGCCTCGATTGCGAGCGTTGCAGTGAAACGTGCAAGTAGCATGCCGTTTCCGCGGGGCGCGCCCCGAAGTATACGATTCACCCAATATAGACACGTTCGTTGCTCCCAAGTGAAACCGTAATGCCCTCTGCAGTGGTCACCCGCGCCGCGGTGCGTCCGCACTCAAGGTCGTTCTATACCGGCGCCGAATCCTCGGAAAGGATTTCGAAGTCCTTGTAGCGCTCTGTCAATACAGCCAAATCATGCGCATGACGGGGCACAACCCGGTAGCGCAGGCGCACGACACCCACGATATCACCCTCATAGGGCACCTGGCCCCATGCATATTCCTCTTCCAGAATGTCGGCCATGGAGCGGATATGCTGAATAGCCTTTTGATCGGCTACAGGCAGGATAATCTCGATTTCCTCAAAACCGGCATCGATCGTCGTGACCAATTTCTCTCGCAGCTCCATCAGCCCGATACCCCGCAATGCGGATACGAAGGCAGCATCGGGATACGTGTTCTTCAGGGCCAGGAGATCGGCCGGGTCCTCGATGGCATCGATCTTGTTGAAGACCAGGAGCGTGGGCTTGTCCTTGACACCCAACTCGAGCAATGTGCGTTGGACCACCTCCTTGTGCTCCTCAAAACCTCTGTGCGAGGCATCGAGGACATGCATGAGGATGTCGGATTCGCGCACCTCATCGAGGGTACTCTTGAAGCTTTCAATCAGGCGATGGGGCAGCTTGCGGATGAATCCAACCGTGTCGGAGAGGAGGACCCTGCGTCCGGGAGACAGTTCCACGGTACGCGTGGTGGCATCGAGCGTGGCAAAAAGCCGGTTCTCCGCCAATACGCCAGCCCCGGCAAGCTCGTTCATGAGGGTTGACTTGCCTGCGTTCGTATACCCGATCAGGGACACACGCGTGAACCCGGATCGGCCCTTGCGTTGGGTTGTGCGTTGCCGATCGATCTTGATCAGACGGTCCTTGAGCGTGGCAATACGCGTTCCGATCAGACGCCGGTCCGTTTCAATCTGGGTCTCACCCGGACCACGCATTCCGATTCCGCCCTTCTGACGGGAAAGGTGCGTCCATTGGCGGGTAAGTCGCGGCAAGAGGTACTCGAGCTGCGCCAATTCGACCTGCGTTTTGGCCGTGGCTGTCCGGGCATTGCGCGCAAAAATATCCAGGATCAGCGCAGAGCGGTCAAGTAGTTTGCATCCCACTTCCCGCTCAATGTTGCGAACCTGCACATTGCTGAGATCGTCGTCAAAAATGACCAGATCGGCGTTGGTCGACGTTACGCGGGAAGCCAGTTCCTGGACCTTCCCCTTCCCGACAAACGTGGCCACATTGATCCGCTGTACAGACGGGACCATGGTATCGACAACGTCGGCACCGGCTGTATCGGCAAGCAAAGCAAGCTCCCGGATGGAATCGTCCACATCCAGTTTGTCGTGACCCGGGGTAACCACCCCGACCAGAATGGCGCGTTCCTTGCCTTCGCTCTTGGCTTTGGGACGCTCTTCGTTGGGACTGAAAATGGCGTTTGCTGGGTTGGTTCAGTTGTTGAGGGCCTGCCGGTGATAAACCGGTGCAACAGGGGGCGTTGTGGACGGGTCCAACTTCGTACGGATCAGATGGCGGAAGCGATCGAGGCAGGGACCGGGCACGACCACATCCATCCGCTGACGATGGCCCAGCCCGTCCTGGTAGAGGAAGGTAAAACGCACCGATGTAGACTCTTCCTGTTCGAACCAGTCTGTTACCTGCCCCCAGCCCAGGGCATCGTTGCTGCGTGTGGCCTGCGGGATGATGCCATAGTCCGTAACCACTACGGAGCCTCCCAGGTAGACCGCTGAAAACCAGAGTATTCCTCCCAAAAAGTATCCGATATAGAGGTTCGTATCCACCGAAGCCACCGTATTGCTCGAATAGAGCATGACTACGAGAACCAACCCCATGAAAACGGAGGGCCAGACAGGCAGGCTGCCGAGGCCGGTGGACACCCAACTCATCCTGACGCCACGAATACGGGATCGCTGTATCAGGGTCAGACCCAGCAGGATGCCGGTTACGGCAACGAACGATGCCGCGAGGACGGTATGAAGGGTCGTCATCACGTGTTGACTGGACGCCGCTCCTTATGCCGCGGCTTCGGGTCTGAAATGCTTGGAAACCACCATCTCGGCAAGCAGGAAAACCAACGCGAGGGCCAAAAAGACGTTCCACAGCTCAACGCCGGTGCGAGCCGCACGAAGCTGCTCGTCAAGGGGTGCTCCCGAGGCTACTCCCACCTTCACGATGTCTACCTGCGCAGCCGTGAGATCGGAAAGATGATCTGCTGCCGCCTCCGGATCGGCCAGGGCCAGATCGGACTCGAGGGCAGGCGGGTGTACGAGAACGCGCCGGACCATCTCACTGCCGGCCATGACATCGTAGGATCCCGGCAGGAAAAACGCCCCGCCCAGTGTGGTAACGACACCCCCGAAGACCTCCCTCTGCTCGGGAATGAACACCTCCCCGTCCCTGTTGCGAACGCGGATCTCAACGCCAGGGTCTATCCCCTGCAGCAGTAGTTGAAGCGAAGCGCCTGCTTCCATCGCCTCCCCGACGACGGACCCTCCGGCAGAGAGGTAGACGAGGGAGCGGTGGAGCATGGGAAGGAAGAGGCCGCGCACGGGAAAATCGCTCCATGATACGCCGGCCTCAACCGCATAGAGCAGCAAGGATCCCTGGCCGACCCGGATTTCGCTGAGGAAAGGGCGACCACCACTGAGAGCAATGATGGGCTGCTCGTTGCCGGAGCCCGCTACATAGTCGATGGAGCGTAGAAGCATCGGCTGCTCCAGTGTCGGGCGCTCTCCCCCGGGCATGGATTCGAACATACCCTCGAACAACGGGTGATCGGTATCAACCCGATCGAATACGCCCACGGATAGGTCCCGCGATGGATCCGAGTCGGGTCGTGCCTCGGAAATTCCCTCGATACGTCCTCCACCGAGCCTGCCCAGCAGGGCGTTGTACTCGTCCCACTGCACATCGTCACCTGCAAAGAAAAGGACCCCGCCGCCGCCCTGCAGGTACTGCTCAATGGCTGCCTGCTCTCCCGTTGAAAGGGTCTGCACACCGGCCAGAATAACCGCATCGTACGCCCCGAGCGTTGTGGAAGCCAACGCGTTTTCCTCGATCCGCTCGGTCACGAAGCGACCCGATCGTTCGGAGAGATCCGAGGACAGGGCGATTTGAAGGTAGCGCGTATCCGCTCCCACGCCCTCGACCAGGAGCACGTTGCGCTGCTCGGGGATGTTGAGGGCAAAGGCGCGTGCGTTGTCGAACAAGTAGGCATTCTCCTCCAGTTCGATCCGCCCGGAAAGCCATCCGCTACCCCGGGGAGATGCCGTCAAAAGGGTACTGGCCTGCGCTTCCGCAGCCACATCGAGCGTGGCCTGTGCAACGCGTTCACCCTCAAGTACCAGGGAGACGACAAGCCCCTGCAGATCCTCGGCGCCGTGATTCGTGATGACGGCTTCAAAACGCACAGGCTGATCTTCCGTTACGATCTGGGACACAACCCGAACATCGGATACCGCCACATTGGCACGGCCGTCCGTCCCTACCGGCATGAGCAGGAGGCGGGTGCCTTCGGGCAGCTCGGCTGCCAACGAGTCCGAGAGCGTGCTCTCCTGGAAATCAGACAGTACGAAGACATCCCTGTTGATGGTCGGCCGATCCGTCAGATACGCAGCCGTGCGACGAAGGGCGCCGGCAATCGTCTCGTGACCTGCCCCCGTTTCAAGGCTTTCCAGGGCTTCGATGACCGATGCCGTATTCTGGTGAAACGTTGGGCTCTGCCCGTCGGCAGGTACGGGAACCAGCAGGAATTCGTCGCCTGATCCAGCCTCCTGAAGCAGCGCCTGCGCAAGTGTCTGGACCTGATCGAAGTAGGCACCCCCGCCATCCCTCAGCGTCATGGAGGCCGAGCGATCCACGACAAGCGCCATCGTCGTACGACCGGATCCACCCAGTGTACCAGCCACCGGCCCGGTCATCGTTGGGCGGGCGAACGCGAGGGCCACCGAAGCGATGGCCAGCGTTCTCAGGGCCAGAAGTAGCCACTGTTTGATCCGCACGCGCTGCATGGTGCTCTTCTTCAGCTCATGCAGGAATACGAGCGAACTGAAGTCCACGCGGCGCGGACGCCTGAAATTGAACAGGTGGATGATGAGTGGAATGGCCGCAGCCGCCAGACCAAGGAGCAGCAACGGGTTGAGAAAGGTCATACCGGCTGAAGGACGGGAATGGGCGTCAGGAGCCGAAGGGTTGCTATCAGATGGATGTCAACCCGGGCCCGACCAGTGGATTCGTCCTTACCGGAAGGCGCGCAGCCAGTTCCGCAGCATGAAAGGCGCCCCCTCGCATCCCGGGGGAGCGGAACGCCGGACCGTCGGCATGCGGGAGTGCCCGCATTGAATACGCTTTCCGGAGGGGGAGGATCAGCACGCGGCGGAGGCGGCTTTGAGAGAATTTCCACGGGACACGCGGCATCCTTCGACCAATTGACGCGTTGCCCTTGATTGTCCCCATCATCCCACCGACCGCTTCCGTGTCAGCTCCATCACGATCCTCAGCCGCCGACGCCGAACGCACACGTTCCATCGTGCTTCGCGGGGCTCGGCAACATAACCTGAAGGGTATCGACCTGGATCTGCCACGAGGCCGGCTGATCGTATTCACCGGGCCATCGGGATCAGGAAAATCGTCGCTGGCTTTCGACACCATCTATGCAGAAGGTCAGCGCAGGTATGTGGAGAGCCTGAGCGCCTATGCGCGCCAGTTTCTCGAGCGGATGGACAAACCGGACGTGGATGTCATTTCGGGATTGGCACCGGCCATTGCCATCGAGCAGAAGACGGTCTCGAAAAACCCGCGCTCCACGGTGGCCACACAAACCGAAATCTACGATCATCTCCGACTGCTCTTTGCCCGAGTCGGCACGACCTACTCCCCCGTATCCGGAAAGGAGGTCAGCAAGGACTCTCCCCGATCCGTGGCCCGCAGGCTCATGTCGACGCTGGGTGAGGGCACGCGCTTCTACCTCTGTTTCCCATTCCCGAAGCACCGCAAGGCCCCCATGGAGCAGGAGCTCTCGGTGCTCAAGCAGCGTGGGTTCTTTCGCCTCATTGCCCTGCCTACGGACAAACAGGCCGAAAAAGGCAAGACCGAAGAACTGATTGACCTCAACGAGACCGATGCAGCGGACATCCGCATTGCCCGCGATCGCCTTCTGGTTCTTGTTGACCGTCTGGCGGCACGACCCGATGATGAGGATCTCGAGTCCCGCGTGGCGGATTCGGTTGAGCAAGCCTTCGACGAGGGCGGCGGCTATGTGCAGGCCGTCCTGGCAACCAATGGCACGGTGCACACCTTCTCCCGCTTCTTCGAAGAAGATGGCATCCGGTTCGAGGAGCCTTCGGCACATCTTTTCTCCTTCAACTCGCCGCTGGGAGCCTGCCCTGCCTGTCAGGGCTTCGGTCGCACGGCGGGCATCGACCCTGACCTGGTCATACCAGATCCTGAGCTGTCCATCCGGCAGGGCGCCATCGCCCCCTTCCGAGGGGACTCCTGGAGCCGCTACTTCCGCGATCTGATCCGGGTGGCCGCCGACGAAAAGATCAACATCGATATCCCGTTCAGTCAGCTCGACGAGACCTCCCTCAACATCATCTGGGAAGGCAAGGCGGATTACGACGGCATTCACGGTCTCTTCCGCTACCTCGAGAAGAAGAACTACAAGATGCATTACCGCATCTTCCACGCACGCTTCCGCGGCTACTCGACATGCGCCGAATGCGGTGGCACGCGCCTGAGGAAAGAAGCTTCCTACGTCCGCGTAGCCGGAAAAACGATGGGCGAGATCGGACAGATGACAACGGCCGAAGCGCGCATGTTCTTCGATGACATCGACCTGGACGAGCATAAGCGGGAAGTGGCGGATCGCCTGCTGGAAGAAATCCGGAAGCGCCTGCGCTATCTCGTTGATGT
>Ga0075480_10002125_pt1 | contig 12703 bp, 7 predicted proteins | sample DEB08_DNA_7_FD_81590 | JGI IMG/M metagenome (GOLD analysis project Ga0075480, IMG submission 81590) | Aqueous microbial communities from the Delaware River and Bay under freshwater to marine salinity gradient to study organic matter... | ecosystem: Environmental > Aquatic > Marine > Coastal ... | reverse complement strand
TCCATGGCAAAATAGACACCTTCACCATCTCTATTCTTAATAGGTAAATCTCTTGGTTTGGTTGCTCCTGTAGTCAGCAAAACAATATCATTTTCTTTAATAAGTTTTTCCATCGATACAGAGTTTTTTCCTTTGCCACCTACGTCACAACTGGTGTGAAACTTTATTCCTTCTTCTTCCATGATATCCACTCGCATATCTATGATGGACTTATCTAGCTTCATATTAGGGATTCCATACATCATGAGACCACCAATTCTGTCTGCTCTTTCATAAACGTTTATGGAGTGACCGACGCTATTAAGCTGTTGCGCGGCAGATAAACCCGCAGGACCTGAACCAACAATGGCTATTTTTTTATTGGTTCTTTTTTTAGGAATAACAGGTTTTATCCAACCCGATTCAATCCCTTTGTCAGCAATTGCAAATTCTAAATTTTTAATGGTAACCGGAGTTTCTGTGATGCCTAAAACACAAGCGCCTTCGCATACTGCAGGACAAACTCTACCTGTAACTTCTGGAAAATTGTTGGTTTTTAAAAGTCTTGCAAATGCTTCTTCCCATTTTTCGTTATATACCAGATCATTCCATTCTGGAATCAAGTTATAAACAGGACAGCCTTCTCCGGATTGACAAAATGGCACTCCACAATTCATACATCTTGATGCCTGAGTGTTTAAAAGCGATTCATCGTGATCGGTATAAATTTCTTTGAAATCCAATACTCTTTTCTTGGGACTTCGGTAAGGCTCAACTTCCCTTTCGAATTCTTTAAATCCTGTTACTTTACCCATTAGCTTGCTTTTAATTTTTGGTTATTTGTTTCCATTAGCACTCTTTTGAAGTCAATTGGCATAACTTTCTTAAAGTTGGCCAGTTCTTTATTCCAATTAGACAAAATCTTTTCAGCGACATCTGACTTAGTATATCTATAGTGATTTGAGATGAGGGTTTTTAATTCTTCTTTATCTTCGTTTATAACAAGTTTTTCTAAATCGAAAGTACTCATGTTGCAATTCTTTTTGAAGTTGTTTTTTGGATCGTAAACGTAAGCTATACCCCCACTCATTCCAGCACCAAAATTTCTACCAGTAGGACCCAAGATTACTGCTCTTCCTCCTGTCATGTACTCACAGCCGTGATCTCCAATTCCTTCTACAACTACCTTTGCGCCACTATTTCTAACGCAAAATCTTTCCGCAGCTATTCCTCTAAAGTAAGCTTCACCATCGGTTGCTCCATAAAGAGCAACATTTCCTAAAATTATATTTTCATTTGGAATGAAACTACTATCAGCTGGAGGATAGATTATTAATTTGCCTCCTGACAAACCCTTACCTACATAATCATTAGCATCGCCTTCTAAAGAAAGAGTCATACCTTTGGTTGCCCATGCTCCAAAACTTTGTCCTGCTGATCCAGTGAGATTAAATTTCAAGGTGTCATTGGGTAGACCAGCAGCTCCCCAAGATTTAGCTACTTCGTTGGAAATGATTGTGCCAAACACGCGATTGGTATTTCCTATCTTAGAATCAATAACAATTCTTTTTTTTGTTTTGATGTGATTCTTGATTTTTTTGAGCAATTTAATATCAAGAGATTTTTCTAAGTTGTGATTCTGCTTTTGAGTATTGAAGACCTCAGTGTCTTTATAAATTATTTCAGCAGGTGAGAGAATTTTAGATAGATCCAACCCATCTCTTTTCCAGTGATCTATAGCTTTATCCATTTCAAGAAGATCAACTCTACCAATCAAATCATCTAACTTAGTTATACCAAGATTTGCCATGATCATTCTTAATTCTTTTGCCACCATAAAGAGGTAATTTACGACATTCTCTGGACTTCCTTTAAATTTCTTTCTTAGTTCTTTATCTTGAGTAGCAATTCCTACTGGACAAGTATTTAGATGACACTTTCTCATCATAATACATCCCAAGGTAACAAGTGGAGCTGTAGAAAAGCCAAATTCTTCAGCGCCTAATATGGCAGCTACAGCTACATCTCGTCCGGTTTTAAGCTGACCATCGGTCTGGAGAACAACTCTTGATCTTAAATTATTCATGACCAAGGTTTGATGAGTTTCCGCAATTCCTAATTCCCAAGGAAGTCCGGCATGTTTGATAGAGGTTAGAGGTGAAGCACCTGTGCCACCGTCATGTCCAGCAATTACTAGATGATCTGTTTTAGCTTTCACAACTCCGGCAGCAATAGTTCCTACACCAATTTCTGAAACTAGTTTTACGCTAATTCTTGAGCTTCTATTAGCATTTTTTAAGTCATGTATTAACTGAGCAATATCTTCTATTGAATAAATATCATGATGTGGTGGAGGACTAATTAGCCCGACCCCTGGTGTTGAATGTCTAATTTTAGCTATGTATTTATCAACCTTTGTACCAGGAAGTTCTCCACCTTCTCCAGGCTTTGCACCTTGTGCTATTTTGATTTGCAATTCATCAGCATTTGTCAAATACCACATCGTGACACCAAACCTACCTGAAGCTACTTGCTTTATTGCAGACCTTTTAGAACTCCCATCTTCAAGAGGTTTGAATCTAATCGGATCTTCTCCGCCTTCTCCAGTATTAGATTTTCCACCTAATTTATTCATGGCTAGAGCCAACGATTCATGAGCTTCGGTTGATATTGATCCGAGAGACATCGCTCCTGTGGCAAATCTTTTTACAATCTCTTTTTCCGGTTCTACTTTATCTAAAGGAATAGGGTTCTTTGAAAATTTAAATTTCATCAAGCCTCTCAAAGTACTATTCTTCGTAGTTTCTTCATTGGCATGATTTGAGAAGTTCCAATATGCCGATTCATCATTATTTCTTGCTGCAATTTGGAGAGCTGAAATGGATTTTGGATCCCACATGTGAGAATCCCCACCATTTCTCCAATGAAAATCTCCAGGATTTGGCAATGAAGTAACGTTGTTTTCTAGATTTTCTGGAAAACCCATAAGGTGACGTCTTTCAATCTCTTCAGACAAGATATCGAAAGTCACACCCTGAACTCTACTTGGAGTTCCAGGAAAGGACTTTTCAATGATTTCATCTGAAAGTCCTACAGCTTCAAAGATCTGCGCTCCTTTATAAGACTGCAATGTGGAAATTCCCATTTTTGCCATGACCTTTAACATCCCTTTAGCTACACCTTTTTTGTAAGCTTTAACAAGATCAGAAGAATTATTCAGATTTTTATCTTCTAAAGCTCCATCTTCTAAAGATTTGTCCAGAACAGCAAAGGCCAGATAAGGGTTTATTGCATCAGCACCATAACCTATCAATAAACAATGATGGTGAACCTCCCTGGCTTCGCCGGACTCTAGAACAATACCTATTTGAGTTCTTTTCTCTTTTTTGACTAAATAATTATGAACTGTTGAACAGGCAAGAAGGGTGCTTAAAGCTAATTTATCTGAAGCAATGTTTTTATCAGAAAGAATTATAAACGAGTAACCTTCATCGATTGCTTTTAAAGATTCTTTGCAAATTTTATCCAAAGCCTTTGTAAGTCCTTTCCCTCCCAAACCTTTTTTGTAGGTAATATCTATGGTTTTTGATTTGTACCCTTTAGTCTTAATTGATCTTATTTTTTCCAGTTCTTGATTGGAGAGGATAGGGTGCTCGAGTCTTAATCTTTTTACGTTATTTTTGTCTGTAGAAAGGAGGTTGCCTTCAGGACCAATCAAGCATTCCAAAGACATGATGATTTCTTCTCGAATAGAGTCTATTGGGGGGTTTGTAATTTGTGCAAAAAGTTGCTTGAAGTAATCGTAAATCATCCTAGGTTTATCAGATAAACAAGCAAGCGCTGCATCATTTCCCATAGACCCTAGAGGATCTCTCAACTCTGTTACCAAAGGAAGTAACATGAATTCTAAAGTCTCAGTTGTATATCCAAAAGCTTTCATTTTTGAAATCAAATCCGCAACTGCATATTTTTTTGATTTATCAGGCAGACTATCTAACTCAATGATTTGATTTCTATTCCAATCTCCGTAAGGATGTTGATTGGCGACTTCTTTCTTTATTTCTTCGTCAGATATTAATTTTCCTTTATCGAAGTCAATTAAAAACATCTTACCTGGCTGCAGCCTGCCTTTTCTTAAGACTGTTTTAGGCTCAACTTCTAGAACGCCAACTTCTGATGCCATAATTACTTTATCGTTGTTGGTGACATAAAACCTACTGGGTCTGAGACCATTTCTATCTAAAACCGCTCCAACTTGTGTGCCATCGGTGAAAACTATCGAAGCTGGTCCATCCCAAGGCTCCATCAGAGAGGAAGAATATTGATAAAAATCTTTTTTGACCTTTGACATGTTCTTATCGTTTTGCCATGCCTCGGGAATCATCATCATCACAGCCTCGGGTAGCTTTCTGCCAGTCATGATCAGGAGCTCTAAAACATTATCAAAACTACCTGAATCTGAGCAATCCGGTTCAGCTATTGGAAAAAGTTTATTTATTTTATTCTTGTATAAATCGCTAGATGCTTTTCCTTGTCTAGACTGCATGAGGTTCATGTTTCCTTTTAGAGTGTTGATTTCTCCGTTGTGACACATATATCTGCAAGGTTGAGCTCTATCCCAAGAAGGAAAAGTATTTGTGCTAAACCTTGAGTGCACCATCGCAAGATGGGTTTCAAAAGTTTTATCCTCCAAGTCAGGAAAAAAAGGAAAAAGTTGAGAGGGTGTTAGCATGCCTTTGTATACAATAAGCCTTGATGACAAGCTGCACGCATAAAACATCAAAGCTTGAGAAAGACTACTTTTCTGTCTTAATTCTTTAGTAAATATTTTTCTTGCCAGATAGAGTTTTCTTTCAAAATCGTTTTGGTCGATATTCTTTGGCGCCTTGATAAAAATTTGTTCAATCTCTGGCTTACAATCCAAAGCGGCTGGTCCTACATCTGCTTTTACAGAATCAATTGGAACTTTTCGCCATCCTAAAAACTCCAGTTTTTCTTTTTTTAAAACATCTTCAATGATTTTTTTGCAGAATTTTTTTTCGGATTTTTTTTGTGGAAAAAAAATATTTCCTACAGCATATTTTCCTTTCTCAGGAAGATTGATCTTAAGTTTTTGCGCCTCTTCTTTAAAAAATTCATGAGGAAGAGCAAGTAGAATTCCTGCACCATCTCCCGTATTTTCTTCAAAACCACAACCACCTCTGTGGTCCATTCTGGAATTGATGATGTAAGCATCATCCATGATTTCCCTAGAGGGGATACCTTTGATATTTGCAACAAGACCGACACCACAAGAATCTTTCTCAAATTCTGGGTCATAGAGACCTTGCTTCTTTGGCCTAACTTCTAAAGTTTTAATTTTCTTTTTCAGCACACATTACCTACATCTCTTTTAGTAACATGCCCTTTTAACGCATGGACAATGCGCCACTTTTAAGGCATGTGATATGCCCCCCATAAAAAGGAATATAAATTTATCAGAATATATATTTTATTTTTGCACCAAAGTAGTGCATATAACTTTTGCTAATAAAATAAGCTATTTTTTATAGCATTTTCGATTAATTCTTCGTTATTAATGTTTTTGATTTTCGCCTGTCCAATTTTTTCCAGCAAAATGAATTTAAGCTGGCTGTCACTCTTTTTTTTATCGGATTGCATCAATTTAATTAATTTTTTTGGAACTATTTTTTTCTTAAGGTTTACTTTAATGCCGGTATTTTTGATGATGGAATGAACTCTATCGAAAACTTTACAATCTAAATCTAAACTACTTTCCGAAAGTTTCGTCGCTGCTAACATTCCCAATGCCACTGCTTCGCCATGCGCATAAAGTTTATTATTACCTATGGTTTCTAAAGCGTGTCCAAAAGTATGTCCAAAATTTAGAATAGCCCGGATTCCATTTTCTCTTTCATCTTTTGTTACAACGTCAGCTTTAATTTCGATCGATCTTTTTATAGCCTTTTCTATGAATTGTGGTTTTAGAGTTAAAATTTGATTTAAGTTTTTTTCAAGCCATACAAAAAATTTTTTATCTGAAATGAGCCCATGTTTGATAACTTCCATCATTCCACATTGGATTTCTAACTTTGATAAAGACTTAAGAAATTTAGTATCAATAATAACTTGAGCAGGCTGGTTAAAAGTACCAATCATATTCTTAAACCCTTTATGATTTACCCCAGTTTTCCCACCTATACTTGCATCAACTTGGGATAATAATGTTGAGGGAACCAAAATAAAATCAACTCCTCGTAAAAAAGTTGAGGCAATAAAACCAGTCATATCGCAGGCGATACCCCCACCAATACCAAAAATAACACAATCTCTAGAGTAATTATTTCTTATTAAAAAATCGTACACCTTGGCAAGATATGACATATTTTTATTATCTTCTGTGGCATTAATTTTTATTGAATTGATTTTTTTTGAAGAAGATTTTTTCAAATTATTCTTCAATTTATTAATTAATGACTCAGGAACTCTGTTATCAATTACTAATAAAATATCTTTTCGTGAAACTAATTTTTCAAGAGGTATTGACCCAAGCAAATCGTTACCAACTTTTATTTCATAGCTTTTTGAATCTGTTTTTACCTTGATGATTTTCATTTATTCAAAAATTTAATTATTTTTTTTAAAATTTCTTCCGTATTCAAATTATCCATAGAAATTTTTATCTTTGATACTGCTTCATAAAAGTTGAATCTTTTTTCATATAACTTTTTTAAAATTTCCAAGCTGTCACCATCGTTTAGTAATGGACGTTTTTTGCTATCTTTAGTTCTCTCGTATTGTCTCTCTGGAGTGGAGTCTAAAAAAATTACTTTATCTTCATTCTTTAAAAACAATCTGTTTTCTTCTTTTTCTACAATTCCTCCACCAGTAGCGATAACCACATTTCTGAGGGTTCTAGTTTCACTCAAAGCTTCAGATTCTTTTTGACGAAAATAATCTTCACCATCTTGTTCAAAAATATCTTTAATTTTTCTTCCTTCAACTTTTTCAATCAATTTATCTGTGTCGTAAAAATCAAAATCCAATTTTTCAGATAAATTCCTTCCCGTAGTGGACTTCCCCGTACCCATAGGCCCGACTAAAAAAACCTTCATAAACTAATCTCTTAGACTAAAATATTAAGATAAGTTTACCTTAAAAGATGCTTTATCTATTTAAAACAAAACTCTTTTATTTCCTATTAGTAGTAATCCTGCTACCAATACAAATTACTTTAGGCATTTATCTATATTTTGCTCCAGAAATTCCTTCATCATCTGAGGTAGAGTCTGTTGAGTTGCAAGTTCCTTTAAAAATTTTCACAAAAGATGGAAAGCTTATTGGTGAATTTGGAGAGATTCATCGAACAAAATTAAAGTTTGATGAAATTCCAGATACCTTTGTTAAAGCATTTCTAGCAGCAGATGATAGTGATTATTTCAATCATACAGGTGTAGACATCCTAAGTTTGATAAGAGCTGCTTATCAATTTTTAAGAGAAGGTGAAATTGTAAGTGGCGGGGGAACTATTACTATGCAAGTTGCAAGGAATTATGTTCTCACCAAAGAAAGAACTTTTGAGAGAAAGTTAAAAGAAATTTTTACCGCATTGAAGATAGATTTCTCTTTTTCCAAAGAAGAAATATTTGAGCTTTATGTTAATCAAATTTTTTTGGGGAATAGGGCTTACGGTATTAAAGCAGCTGCAGAAATTTATTATGACAAAAATTTAGAAGATCTCAATCTTGCACAATATGCAATGATAGCTGCTCTTCCAAAAGCACCATCAAGAATCAATCCTCTCATAAACCCAAGAAGAGCAATTAATAGAAGAAACTACGTATTGAGAAGAATGCTTGCTTTGGAATTTATTGATCAAACACAATTTGATGTTGCATCCAGCGCTCCTGTAACAGCTTCATTTTCTGGAATCTCTCCCGAAGTTGAAGCTGATTATTTAGCAGAAGAAATAAGAAAGTACATTATTCAGAATTATGGTCTTTCCGCTTATAAGGATGGTTACCAAGTTTTTTCTACAATTGATTCGAGATATCAGAAAGCGGCAAGAGATGCCGTAGAAGAAGGAATTGAAAATTATGAAGAAAGACATGGATTTGAAAAACCTGAAAATCATGAGTATCTATTGCCCAAGAGTTTTAAAAATAGATCCGAATTTTTTTACGCTTTCGCATATGACCCATTTTCTTATTTAGATAAATTTGGAATCGAGCTTGAAGCCAAGAATCCTTTTTATAAAGCCATGGAATTTCTTGAGGGACAAGCAGAGTTTAAAAATTTTAAACCTGCGTTTTTAATTTCTGTTGAAGATAAAAGATTATTAACTCTGGATAAGGAAGGAAAAATAGAAAATATTCTTCTTTCAGACTTAAAAAAATCTATCAGACCCAGGATAAACGAAAATAGAAAAGATAAAAAATTGACAAATTTTTCTGACTTTTTTGAAAGCGGTGATCTTATTTGGCTTTCGAAAGATGACATTGTGAGCAGTCCTATTACTCTGTCAATTCATCCAAAGGTACAATCTGCCTTAGTAAGCTTAAACCCATCTTCTGGCGAAATTTTAGCTCTAGTTGGGGGTTATAATTTCCGTAATAGTCAATATAATCGAGCCATTCAAGCTAAACCTCAACTTGGATCAAATTTTAAGCCATTTTTATATGCAGCTGCATTCGAAAATGGATTCAGTCCAGCTTCAATAATTGTTGATTCTCCACTGGTATTTGACGATAAAAATTTAGAAGAAATATGGAGGCCACGAAATGCAAGCGGAAAATTTTACGGCCCTACAAGGCTTAGAGAGGCTCTTGTTCAATCTAGAAATGTTGTAAGCGTAAAACTTCTTCAGGAAGTTTCTATTAAAGATGCAAAGGAATCTTTAGAAAAATTTGGTTTTTACAAAGAAGAATTGCCTAATGATTTGTCTTTAGCTCTTGGCTCTTATGGAGCAAGCCCAATGAAAAATGCAGAGTTATTTTCTATCTTTGCAAATGGAGGAAAAAAAGTTGTTCCATATTTCATTGATAGAATTCTTTTTCCAGATGGAAATGAAATTAATTTTTCAGAAGAAAAGAAATCTAAAACTGGAGATTATTTATCTCAATGGTTTGGAGTCGACGAAAGAGAAGAAGATAATTTCAGCATAGATCCTAGGATTGCCTTCATGATAAATGATATTTTGAAAGAGGCTGCACAAAGGGGCACGGGAAGAAAAATCAATGAGCTAGGCAGAAAAGATTTTGCTGCTAAGACGGGAACATCTAATGATGCAGAAAGTACTTGGTTTACAGGATTTAATGAAAACATTCTGACCACTGTTTGGTTTGGATACGATAATCCTGCTAGTTTGGGCAATAATGAATTTGGCAGCACTACTTCATTACCGATTTGGCTTAATTATAAAAAACAAATCATCGATACTATTCCAAAAGGGAAATTCAAAAAGCCCTCAGGTTTGATAGCAAGAAAGATAAATTTAGAAACAGGAGAACTTGCGAAACCCGAAGATGAAAGCGTTAAGTTTGAGCTTTTTCTTAATTAGTAAAGATAGCTTTTTTTAAGAAGTTCCACTGATCTTCCCAAGATCCACTTAAATCTTTTTTGAACTTACTTCTCACAAAGGATTGAATTTGTCCTTCTAAACAAGATAGTAGTAAGTCACATGAAGCAGCTAAATTTAAATTCAGCTTTTTTTTAGTTGTTCTCTCATATTCCTGAAGTGACTGTCTTATTTCTATATTTATTTTCTCAAAACAGTTAGAAACTTTATCTATTATTTTTATTTCATCTGCAGTAAAAACTTCTCGAGTAAGAATCCTTGAAAAACCCTTGTTTGTTTCGCAAAATTTCAAAACCAGGGCAATCAACTGTCCCGGAAAATCTTCTGGTTTTGATTCCTCTTTCATGACTTTAATTCTTGTGAAGATACTTTCCTCAAAAAAAACCACTAATTCCTCAAAGATTTTTCTTTTGCTTGGAAAGTGTTTATAAATTGCTGCTTCAGTTATCTCAGATCTTTTAGCCAATTCAGCAGTTGTAATTTTCAATAAATCTCTTTCTTCTAGCATTGCGGCAAGAGATTGCATTATTATTAATTTTCGTTGTTTTTTCTTTTCCATTTAGTTACTAATCCAAGTACCAACACCTTTGTCGGTTAAGAGCTCAATTAAAACAGAGTGAGGAACTCGACCATCAACAATATGAGCACTTTTTACACCCTTCTCAAGACAATCAATTGCTCCAGTCAATTTAGGATACATTCCTCCTTTAATATTTTTTTTGTTTTTTAAGACTTTTTTTGCTTCTTTTAGACTCATTGTAGATATTTTTTTTCCTTCCAGATCTCTTACACCGGAAATATCTGTAAGCAAAATTATTTTTTCTGCTTTTAAAGATGCCGCAACAGAACAGGCTGCAAAATCTCCATTAATATTCATTGGTTCTGCTTTTGAAGTCCACCCCACAGGAGAAATTACGGGAATTTTACCTGCTTCCAATGATTCCATTATTTTTTTCTTATTAACACTTTTTACAAAACCAACTTCACCAAGATCTTTTTTAGTATCTTTTTTTGCCTTAATTGGAGAATTTTTGCTACCTACAAGCCTACTTGTTTTGCCTCCCCAGAATTGAATTAGGTCTGAGATATCTTTATTGATTTTATTATCAAGAACCTTTTGAACAATGTTTATCATTTCTAATGTGGTTTTTCTGATCCCATCTTTGAATTCAAACATTATGTTATTTTTTTTAAGCTCAAAATCTATTTGAGGCCCTCCTCCATGAACTAAAACGGGATGAATACCGACTGTTTTCATAAGCACTAAATCTCTTGCGAAGTTTTTTTGTAAAACTTCATTTTCCATAGCGTTTCCACCATATTTTATGACAACAACTTTGTTATTAAATTTTCTGATGTACGGAAGTGCTTCAGTTAAAACTTTTGAGATGTTTATAGCGTTTTTTTTAGAAATACTCATTAGAAATCGAATTGCAAATCAATTTCTATTTTAGACAAAATCTCTTTGAAATAATTTTTTATTTCCAATAAGTCACTTTCCGTTTTACCTTCAAATCTCAATACGAGATTTGGCGATGTGTTCGAAGCTCTAACAAGTCCCCACGAATTTTCGTTTTCAAGTCTTATTCCATCTATGTCTATCAATTCATATACGGAAGAATTTATTAAGGTTTTTAATTTATCAATAATTTTAAATTTATCTTTTTCAGGAACTTTTAAATTTATCTCAGGCGTAGAAAAATGCTTAGGGTAAGAGTTAAAGACTTCGTGAGATGTTAATTGACTGTTTGATATAACTTTTATCATTCTCAATGCAGAATAAATGGCATCATCGAACCCATACCAGTCATCATTAAAGAAGATATGTCCACTCATCTCTCCGCCTAGCAGAGCATTGGTTTCGATAATTTTAGATTTTATGTATGAATGTCCAGTTCGTGACATTATTGGAGTTCCATTAAATTTTCTTATTACTTTCTCTAGATTAGTTGAGCACTTAACATCAAAGACAATACTCCCTTTTGTTCTTTTTCTTAATAAGTCTTCAGCCAGAAGCATCATAAAAGTATCTGGAAAAATTATGTTTCCCTTGTTATCTATTAAACCGACTCTATCACCGTCACCATCAAGAGCAATTCCTAAATCAGAATTCGTTTCCAAAACTTTTTTTTGTAAATCTTTTAAGTTTTTTGGATTACTAGGATCAGGGTGGTGGTTGGGAAAATTTCCATCAACTTCAGAATAAAGTTCAACAACATCCAATCCAAGAAGTTTAAAGGCCTGAGGAGCAATTACTCCTCCAACACCATTTCCGCAATCAAGACAGACTTTGATCTTTGAATTTATGTTTATTTTTTCTTTGAGTTCTTTTAGATAATCGTCTTTTACTTCAAGAGAAGTTAATTGACCTGTGCCATCCATAAAACTTTCTTCTTCAATCATTGATCTTATATTCTTTATATTTTCACTAGTCATTGATTTTTTGTTAATGACAATTTTTAAGCCGTTGTAGTTTTTTGGATTATGGCTGCCTGTAAGCATCACCCCGTCAGGGATATTGGTCTTAAAAGTAGAAAAATACAGAAGTGGGGTAGGAACCTCACCGATGTCAACAACATCACATCCTGAAGACATCACCCCTTTTTGAAAATGATTTAAAAGCCGAGGTCCAGAAATTCTTCCATCTCTAGCAGTTAAAACAGATGACCTTCCTTCAGCAAGGATATGGGAGCCCAAGGCTTTTCCAATCTGAAATATTCCATCTTCAGTGAGTGCTTCATCTACAATTCCTCTAATGTCGTATGCTCGGAAAATTTCAGAATTAACTTTCATATTAGTTTATCCACTCTATAATGAATTTTTTTTATTATGACAACTTTGGCAGAAAAAAAGGGTTTTATCTGGTTTGACGGAAAGATTGTAAATTCAGAGGAAGCCAATGTACATGTTTTAACTCATACTTTGCACTATGGTCTTGGGGTTTTCGAGGGAGTTAGAGCATACGAAACTCCAGAAGGTACAAAAATATTTCGGCTGAACGATCATACCGAAAGGTTATTTTCGTCTGCTCAAGCAGTTGACTTAGAAATTCCTTTTTCCAAAGAAGAAATTAATCAGGCTCAAATAGAAATTGTAAAATTAAATAATCTGAAAGAGGCTTACATTAGACCCATGTGTTTTTATGGT
>Ga0075480_10002120_pt1 | contig 12718 bp, 11 predicted proteins | sample DEB08_DNA_7_FD_81590 | JGI IMG/M metagenome (GOLD analysis project Ga0075480, IMG submission 81590) | Aqueous microbial communities from the Delaware River and Bay under freshwater to marine salinity gradient to study organic matter... | ecosystem: Environmental > Aquatic > Marine > Coastal ... | reverse complement strand
TCGAGTTGTTCGTGCAACGCCCGCGTCGAAATGCCCATGTGTCGCGATCCGCCTTATTCGACGGCCATGTCGACGCGCACCGGATTGCCCTGGATGGCGCGCCACACATTGGCCGGCGTGAGCGGCAGATCGGCGTGGCGGACACCGAAGGGGCTGATGGCGTCGATGACGGCGTTGACGACGGCCGCCGGGGAGCCGACCGTGGCCGACTCGCCGACGCCCTTGGCGCCGATCGGGTGGTGCGGCGAGGGGGTCACCGTCTCGCCGGTCTCCCAGTCTGGGCACTCCACCGATGTCGGGAGGAGGTAGTCCATGAACGAACCGCCCAGGCAGTTGCCATCCTCGTCGAAGGCGATGAGCTCCATGAGCGCCATGCCCACGCCATCGGCGAGGCCGCCGTGGACCTGGCCCTCGACGATCATCGGGTTGATGCGGGTGCCGCAATCGTCCACGGCCACGAACCGACGGATCTTGACCTGGCCGGTGCCGGGATCGACGTCGACGACGCAGATGTAGCAGCCGTAGGGGTAGGTCAGGTTCGGTGGGTTGTAGACCGTTTGTGCATCCAGATGGCCCTCGACACCCTCGGGCAACTCGAGGCTGCCGTGAGCGAGGAGAGCGATCTCCTGGATCGTCTTGCCACGGTCCGGATCACCCTTGACCTGCCAGCGGCCGAGTTCCCACTCGAGGTCATCGGGGGAGCACTCCAGGGCAGCGGCGGCGATGATGCGTGCCTTATCTCGCACCTTCTGGGCGACGACGGCCGCAGCGGCACCGGACACCGGCGTCGAGCGGGAGCCGTAGGTGCCCAGCCCGAACGGGGTGTTGTCGGTGTCGCCGTGGATGACCTCGATGTCCTCTGGCGGGATCCCCAGTTCGTGGCTGACGATCTGGGCGAAGGTCGTCTCGTGTCCCTGGCCTTGGGTCTGCACGGACAGCCGAACCTGAGCCTTGCCGGTGGGGTGGATGCGAAGGTCGCAGCCGTCAGCCATACCGAGGCCGAGGATGTCCATGTTCTTGCGCGGACCAGCGCCGACGCCTTCGGTGAAGAAGCTGATGCCGATGCCCATGTACTCACCACGGGCACGCTTCTCGGCCTGCTCCTTGCGCAATTCGTCATAGCCGACCATCTCCATGGCCAGGCGCATCGTCTTCTCGTACTCACCGGAGTCATATTCCCAGCCGGTGGGCGAGGTATAGGGGAACTGCTCGGGCTTGATGAGATTCTTCAAGCGCAACTCCGCCGCATCCATGTTCAATTCGGCAGCGAGCACGTCCACGATTCGCTCGATGACGTAGGCCGCCTCCGTGATGCGGAAAGAGCAGGCGTAGGCGACACCACCAGGAGCCTTATTGGTGTAGACCGGCTCGACGACGCAGTGCGCCGCCGGGTAGTCATAGGACCCGGTGAAGATGTGGAAGAAGCCCGCCGGGAAGTTCGTCGGCTGGGCGACACCGTTGAAGGCACCGTGATCGGCGAGCACGTGCACCTTCGTGCCGAGAATCTTGCCGTCCTTCGTCGCCGCGATCGACGCGGTCATGTGGTAGTCGCGAGCGAAGGAGGTCGACATGAGGTTCTCGCTGCGGTCCTCCATCCACTTCACCGGCTTACCGGTGACGATGGTGCCGACCACCGAGAGAACGTAGCCGGGGTAGACGCCCACCTTGTTACCGAAGCCACCGCCGACATCGGGGGAGATGATGCGGATCTTGTGCTCGGGCAGTCCGGCGACCATCGCGTACACCGTGCGGTGCGCGTGCGGCGCCTGGCTGGTGGTGTACATCGTGAGCTGGCCGGAGACCGGATCGAGGTACGACACCGCACCGCAGGTCTCCATCGGAGCGGGGTGCACCCGCGGATACATGATCTGCTCGGTGACGACGACGCAGTTCGGGTCTGCCTCGGCCTCGGCGAACACGCGATCGGTCTCTTCCTTGTTGCCCGACTCCCAGGAGGTCTGTCCGAAGACATCGACCACTCGGTTGTCCGTGAAGCCCTTGTCGTCGCGGATGATCGCAGCGTCGGGGTCGAGTGCCTTCTTCGCATCCATGACCGGCGGCAGCGGCTCGTAGTCGACGTCGATCAACTCGAGAGCGTCCTTGGCGATGTAGCGGGAGTCCGCCACGACGAACGCGACCTCCTGGCCCTGGAAGCGCACCTTGTCGGTGGCGAGCACGGCCTGGGTGTCATAGGACAGGGTCGGCATCCAGGCGAAGTTGTCACCGAGGAGTTCTGGGCGGGGCAGTCCCTCGAGGGTCTTGCCGGTGATCACCGCGTGAACGCCGGGGAGAGCCTCGGCGGCGGAGGTGTCGATCGACAGGATCTTCGCGTGCGCATGTGGACTGCGCAGGATCGCCGAATGCAGCATGCCGGGCAGGTTCACGTCGTCGACGTAGTTGCCTTCGCCGCGAACGAAGCGCTGGTCTTCCTTGCGCTTCATGGAACCGAAACCGATGGGGTTGCCAGCGGCGCTTAGTGGGGTCTCCTCGACGGCGGTCATGCCTTTACCTCGCTCTCAGCCGGATGCGCAGCGGCCCACTCGATGGACTTCACGATGTTCTTGTAGCCGGTGCACCGGCAGATTTGACCCGAGATCGCCTCGCGGATCTCTTCCTCGTTCGGATTCGGGTTGTTGTCGAGCAGCCAGCGGCCGGTCATCATCATGCCGGGGGTGCAGAAGCCGCACTGCAGTCCGTGGCACTCGATGAAGCCCTGCTGGATCGGGTCGAGTTCGGCGCCCTTGGCGAGGCCCTCGACGGTCTTGACCTCTCGGCCATCGGCCATCGCGGCGAGCATCGTGCAGCTCTTCACCGGCTCATTGTCGACCCACAGCACGCAGGTGCCGCAGTTGGAGGTGTCGCAGCCCCAGTGGGTGCCACGCAGCCCTAGTTCTTCGCGGATGAAGTGGACGAGCAGCATTCGCGGCTCTATCTCACGGGTGTACTCGGTGCCGTTGACGGTCATCGTGACCTGCATCGTGTTGGACATGTCAGGCTCCCTTGCTCTGGCTGGCGGCGGCGGAGCGGCGCAGCGCACGCAGCGTGAGCTCCTTGGCGAGATGCTTCTTGTAGTCGGCCGGCCCCCGCTGATCGCTCACGGGCTGGCAGGAATCCGCGGCCATCTGTGCTGCAGTCGCGAGATTGTCCTCGCTGGGTTCCTTGCCGATGAGGAATGCTTCGGCATCGGGGGCGGTGAAATGCTCCGCGCCCACGGCTGTGAGGCCGATACCGGCGTCGGAGATGGTCCCGCCATCCACCACGACGAAGGTTCCCGCTGAAGCAACAGGCCAATCGCCGACGCGTCGCTCGACCTTCTCGTAGGCGCTGCCCGCGCCCGGACGGATGGGGAACCGAACCTCGGTGAGGATCTCGCCATCGTCGACCTGGGTCATGTACGGACCGAAGTGGAACTCCCGGATCGGAACGGTCCGCGAACCCGAGGTCGACCGGATAACGACCGAGCCCTTCAGGGCTGAACCGACCGCAGAAAGGTCCTCGGACGGATCGGCCTGGCAGAAGGAACCGCCGATCGTGCCTCGCGTGCGGACGACGGGGTCGGCGATGACCTTCTCGGCCACGCGGAAGATCGGGTAGTGCTCGAACAGGACGGGCGAGTTGAGCACCTCTTGGTGGCGGACCATCGCACCGATGACGATCTCGTTGCCTTCGATCTTGATGTGCTTCAACTCATCGAGATCGTTGATGTCAATCAGCATCTCGGGGGCGGCGATTCGCAGACGCATCATCGGGATGAGGCTGTGACCACCGGCGATGACGCGGGCTTCCTCCCCATGCTGGGCGAGGAGTTGCAGGGCATGGTCGACGCTCGTCGCTCGGGCGTAATCGACCTCGGAGGGTGTTTGCATCAGGGGAACCTTTCGATCAGCGCTTGCGGCGCGCGATGAGCCAGATGATGCAGACAAGGGCCAGCAGGCCCAGAGCTGCGGGCAGGGCCCGCTTCAAGACGGGAGCACCAGCCGTGCCGAGCAGATCGATGCTGTCAGCGGCCTGGGGCAGGGGTGGTGCGGCGGGGGTGGGTGCGCCACCATCGGAGGACGGGGCAGCGGGTTGCTCGCCGCCACCGGCGATGACCGCCTCGAGGTTGGCGGAGAACTGGTCGATGATGCGACCGGCGACATCCTGCATCACACCGCGACCGAACTGCGCCGGCTTGCCGGTCACGGTGAGGTCGGTCGTGACGTCGACGCGGGTGCGGTCGGGTCCTTCCTCGGTCAACTTGGTGGTGACCACAGCCTTGGCGGTGCCGGAGCCGCGGGTCTCCTTGCCCGTTCCCTCGATCACGGCGGTATGAGTCGTGTCGTCGCGCTCGAGGAACTTCGCCGCGCCCCCGTAGGTCATGCTGACCGGGCCGAGTTTCACCTTGACCTTGCCGGTGAAGTTCTCGCCGTCATTGCTCTCCAGCGTGGCACCGGGCATGCACGGCGCGATCTTCTCGACGTCGAGAAGCGTCTTCCAGGCCGTCTCGACATCGGCGGGGACGACGAACGAGTTCTGCAGATCCATACGAGTGGCTCCCGAGGTTGTGGTGGCGATAGGCAATCCACGACACTAGACCTATGCAGGAGGACACGCCAGTCGTTGACGGTTCATCATTTGAGGCGCTGGTCGAGGTCCATCTGTTCGCCGCCGCTCGATCGGCAGCGGGTCGGGACAGCCTTGAGGTTCCCCCCGGGGTGCTGGCCGATGTGCTCGCCGCCTGCGAGCGCCAAGTCCCCGCGCTGCGGGATGTCCTGCCGCGGTGCTCCTACCTCGTGAACGGGATTTCGGTGGCCGATGAGGCCGCACGACTCTTGGGCGGGGACCGACTGGATGTGCTGCCGCCGTTCGCTGGTGGCTAGCCGCCGATCGCGCTCATCGGCCGCGGTGGCTGGATGAAGCTCGGATCGTCGATTCCGTGACCGGGCAACTTTCCGGCGACGGATACATGTAGTCGTCGACGAACCTCGGCCTCGACCGCCTCTTCAGTGAGGGATTCATCGCGGAGCACGGCCCGAAGATCGAGTTCATCGCGGGCGAACAGGCAGTTGCGTAGTTGGCCGTCCGCGGTGAGACGCATCCGGTCGCAATTCCCGCAGAAGGGCCGGGTCACGCTGGCGATGATGCCGACCGTCTCCGGTCCGCCGTCGATGAAGAACTCCTCTGCCGGCGCCGAGCCGCGGACGGGCACGGGCGTCAGGTCGAAGACCGCGGACAGGTCATCGAGAATCTGCTCGGCGGTGACCATCGAGGCGCGGTTCCAGATCCCGCCTGCGTCGAGGGGCATCTGCTCGATGAAGCGAAGTCGCCAGCCCTCCTCGAGCGCGCGACGCAGCATGGGGACGGCTTCGTCGTCGTTGACTCCGGGCATGAGAACGGTGTTGACCTTGATCGGCGCCAATCCGACAGCCTTCGCGGCAGCGAGGCCGGCGATCACATCGTCGAAGCGATCGCGGTGGGTCATCGCCTTGAAGCGCTCGCGGTCGAGGGTGTCCAGGCTGACGTTCACCCGCTCGAGTCCGGCGTCACGCAATGAACCTGCCTGCGCGGCGAGTCGGAGGGCATTCGTCGTAATCGACACTCTGGGGGGCTTGGGTAGTGAGGTAATGCGGCGGACGACATCGACAGCATCAGGGCGCAGCAGCGGTTCACCACCGGTGAGGCGCACCTCATCGATGCCCTCCTCGATCGCGATGCGCAGCACGGTCATCAATTCATCGGTGGTGAGGAGTTCGGCGGAAGGGATCCACTCGGCGAAGTCGGCAGGCATGCAGTAGGTGCAGCGCAGCGAGCAGCGGTCGGTGAGTGACACGCGCATGTCTCGATGGGCGCGGCCGTGCGTGTCGACGAGACGACTCTCCAGAATTGGCTCGCTCATGCGCAGTTCACCCATTCCTCGGTTCCGTCGGAGAACACCTGATGCTTCCAGACTGGCAGTTTCTCCTTGGTCGTGTCGACCAGATCGGCGCAGGCGGCGAAGGCGGCGCCACGGTGGGCTGCGCTCACGGCGGCGACGAGGGCCGAGTCGCCGATCGATAGCGGACCGATGCGGTGCATGACGGCGAGGGAGATGATGTCGTGGCGGGCAGCAACCTCGCGTGCCACGTCAGCGAGGACGTCACCGGCGCTGGGATGGCCCTCGTAGTCGAGGCGGGCCACGCTTCGGCCGTGATCATGGTCCCTGACGTCTCCGGAGAAGGTCACGAGGGCACCAGCAGCGGAGGAGGAGACGAGATTCGACGCCTCAGCAACGCTGATGGGGTCGTCGGTGACCCGGCTGTGCGTCGACACGGTCTGCGGGTGACTCGCCGTTTCGGTAGGCATCGGTTCATTATGGGGGACCCGCGTGCGGTGAGCCAGCGATGATGGCAGGCTCACGTCATGCGCGAGATCCTCGCCGACCTCATCGCCGCTGCTGAGCGGGGTGAGCCGGTCGCCATGGCGACGGTGGTGCGTACCTGGCGCTCGGCCCCCCGGCCAGCTGGCGCGTCAATGCTGGTCACGGCGGGGGGAGAGGCAGTCGGTTCGGTGAGCGGGGGCTGCGTCGAGGGGGCGCTGTACGACGTCGGACACGAGGTGCTCGAGATGGGACAGCCCGTCTTCGAGACCTACGGGGTGAGCGATGACGATGCGTTCTCGGTCGGTTTGACCTGCGGAGGCATCCTTGAGGTCTTCATCGAGCGGGTGGATACCCGAACGTGGCCGGAACTTCCCGGTATTGCCGCGAGTGTCGCCGCCGATGAGCCCGTGGCAGTCGCCACCATCGTTCGTTCGGTCGACACCGCGCAGATCGGCCGACACCTCGTCGTGCGCCCAGCGGCCGAGCACGGCAGTGCGGTCGACGGCACCCTGGGCTCCCAACGATTCGACGACACGGTGGCGGCTGATGCCCTCGGTCTGCTGGAGTCAGGGACCACCGGCTTCCTGCATTACGGACCCGAGGGAGAGAGGCTCGGCGAGGGAGTCGACGTGTTCGTGAACTCGATGGCCCCCGCCCCGCGGATGTACATCTTCGGTGCGATCGACTTCTCGGCTGCTCTCTGCCGGGTGGGAAAGGTGCTGGGCTTTCGGGTGACGGTGTGCGATGCCCGTGAGATTTTTGCCACGACGCGCCGCTTCCCGGAGGCGGACGAGGTCGTCGTCGACTGGCCCCATCGATGGTTGGCGAGCCAACGGGTCGATCCGCGGACGGTGATCTGCGTGCTCACGCACGATCCGAAATTCGACGTGCCCGCGCTGCAGATCGCCCTGAGTACGAATGCCGGCTACATCGGCGCCATGGGATCGCGACGGACACATGAGGATCGGCTGCGTCGCCTGAAGGAGGTCGGGGTCACCGACGACGAGATCGCCCGGCTGCACTCGCCGATCGGACTCGATCTCGGTGCCCGGACACCGGAGGAGACGGCAATCTCGATCGCGGCTGAGGTCGTGCAGCAGCGCTGGGGTGGTAGCGGCTCGCATCTGAAGGCCACCGAGGGGCCGATCCATCCCGGTGCACCCCGCTGATCCGATGACGGCGGGCCTCATCCTCGCGGCCGGCGAGGGCCGTCGGTTCGGGGGACCGAAGGCGCCCCATGTGTTCGAGGGTGAACGGCTCGTCGATCGTGCGGTGCGCATTCTGGGCGAGGCTGGCTGCGATCCGATCGTGGTGGTGCTGGGTGCCTGGATCGGTGATGTGCCTGGCGCCCGCGTGGTGGTCAATGAGGAGTGGCCCGAGGGGATGGGTTCGTCCCTGCGGGTGGGACTGTCGGCCGTCGCAGCGACCCCCGGGATCGACAGGGTGCTCATCACCCTCGTCGATCTGCCCGGGCTGACCGATGAGGCGATCGGGCGGGTGATCGCCAGTGATGCCCGGATAGCGCAGGCTGCGTTCGGCGGCGAGCGCGGACATCCGGTGATGATCGGTCGGGAGCATTGGGAGCCGGTGTCTGAGGTGGCGAGCGGTGATCGGGGTGCTCGGGACTTCCTACGTGCTCATGCCGAGGACGTGGCGCTGATCGAGGTCGGCGATCTCGCGACCGGCGAGGACCTCGACGAACGTCCCTAAAGTCCGAGGGTTCGGGCGATCACGAGCAACTGCACCTCGCTCGCGCCCTCGACGACTCGCAGCATCCGCAGATGACGGAGGATCCGCTCGACCGGGCCCTCATTCATCAAGCCCATGCCGCCGAATGCCTGCAGCGCGCGGTCCGCAACCTCATAGGCCCACTCGGTGGTGGCGTACTTCGTGATCGAGGCGTCGCCCATGATCGCCAGAGGGTCGCCCTGGGTATCCACGCGCCAGGCGAGGTGGTAGACCAGCCAGCGCATGGCCTCGATATCGACCTTGCTCTTCGCCAGCGGGAATGACACCCCCTGGAACTTCGCCAGCGGCTTACCGAACGCAGTACGGGCTGTGACGTGCTCGGTTGCGCTCCGCAGCGCGAACTCCGCGAGCCCGAGTGATTGGGCACCGATGTAGGCGCGTCCGGCGTTCAAGAAACTCATGGCCTCGAGGAAGCCCATGCCGACCTCGCCGATGACGTGATCGGCGGGGACGCGCGCGTCGTCGAAGAACAACTCCGCTGGGTGTGAGTCGGACATGTTGAACTGAGTCTTTCCGACGCGGTACTGGTCGCGTGGAACGACGAACGCTGTGATGCCGCCGGCCGCTCGCTTTTCGGCATCGGTGACGGCGAAGACGATCGCGAAGTCCGCATCGGCGCCGTTGGTGATGTAGTGCTTGTGACCATTGATCACCCACTCATCGCCATCGCGCACCGCCGAGGTGCGAATCGACTGAGCATCCGACCCCGCCTCGGGTTCGGTAAGGGCGAAGCACATGGTGCGGGTTGCATCCGCGACGGGGAGGACATAGTCCGGCCACAGTTGGCGGGGCAGTTTCAGCAGCAGGGTCGACGGGCCGGCGGGGTTCGGGGGAGCGACGGACACCATCGCCAGTCGCATGCCGCTCGCGGCGGCATCCTCGACCAGCAACGTCGTGCCGAAGACGCTCAGATCTTGCCCGCCGGCATCCTCGGGCAGGTAGGGCGCGTAGAAGCCGGCAGCGGCGCTGCGCCGGCGAACCTCATCGATGACTGGACGAAGCGCCTCATGGTCGACCGAGGACTCCCAGAAGGATCGGGCGTACTCGTCTTCGAGGGGACGGATCTCGCGTTCGAGGAAGTCGGTGAAGGCGGCGCGCAGTGCGGTCAGCTCATCGGGGATGGAGAAGTCCACGCCTTGAATCCTGTCGTCAGGCGCGCAGTTCCACAAACCGGGACTTGCCGTTGGCGAGATTCAGGCGCACCCGGTACTGCCCGCTCACGTTGATGCGAAGTGCAGGGAGCACCCCCTTCGAGGACACGGTGCCCACGACCACCCAACTGAATCCGGCGCGGATGGTTACCTGCGCGCCGATGAGTGCCTTGCCCGGGACGGCCACGGCGAAAGGCTTCTTGAGGGGGACATCGACGACGGGGGCCTTCGGGATCGTGGGTGCGGGAACCTTCTTCGCCTGGACCGCCTTAGCCTTCTTCGCAGCCTTACCTGAGACGGTGATGACAGAGGATGGGTTCGTTAGGACGAATCGACGATCAACGCTCGTGAGGTTGCCGGCCGTGTCGAAGACGTGGACGGTCGCGATCACACTGCCTGAGCCGAAGCCCGAGGAGTCCCATGTCAACGTCCAGATATCGCCGACCTCGGGAGGGCTGCTGGACGTGGCGACGATGGTTCCTGATACCCGGACATCGATGTGATCGACGCCGACATCATCGGTGGCCTCGACAGAGAAGGCGACGACCCCCTTCGTCTTCTGCTGAGTGCCGGGGGCGATGACGGTCGCGGTGGGGGCAGACGTGTCGGTGGCTGGCCAGGCCAACCACTCGGTCCAGGGCCCGAGGGTTCCCGATTCGGCGGTGCCGCGGATGAAGGCGAAGCGCACCTGATCCCCGGCAGCCGGAACATATGTCGACATGCGGGAGTCGGTCGCGGCCGGCCCGCACAGCAGGGCCCCGCTCACTTCCTTGCCGCGGACGAGGCTCGCGAGAAACACCGTGCCATCCCGCTGCACCTCGAACCAGGTGCCGCACAGGGACGATGGCTGATTGTCCACACGAACGCGATTGGTTCCGGGATAGAAGGTCACGGCGGGCACGGGAATCGGATCGATCGTCGCCGTGGGCGTCGACCACGATCCGTGGGTGATGACATCGCCATCGACAGTGGCGCGAGCAACACGCACGTCCAATCGCTCAGAAGTGGTGCCTGCGGAGATGAGTGGAACGGAGTCGCTGCAGGCGGTGGACGAGGGTAAGGGCTCGGTGCGCCATAGCTGCTCTCCATGGAAGCGCCATTGCGCCACGAAGCGACAGCCCTTTCCGGCGGCGACGACCACGGGGTAGCCGGCGTCATCGATGGTGAGGGTCGCCTCCGGTGCCGTGCCTTTTCCGGTCACCAACCGGGGCGAATACGCCACCTGTGCCCCCACGAGCGGTCCCCAACCCTCGATCGCCGTGCTCTGCGCCAGGGACGAGGACCGGATGAGCAACGTGGCGATGCCGGACCAGTCGATGTCGGCGTCCATGGTGAAGGTTGTCGAAGCCGAGCAGCTGGTGGAGCCGTCGGGGTTGACCGTGACGTCGTCGACTGAGATGGATTTCGCACTCACCTGCCAGAAACACACCGTGCCGGCAGGATTGGGGTCGGTGAAGGTGACCACCGGGATGCCGGCATCGTTCCATCGAACCGTGGCATCGGTGGGGTCCTCAGGTCGCTGCAACGACGCGTACATCCACCGACCGACAGGTGTGGTGGATGTCGTAGGAATCACGCGTACTCGAATCGCCGCTGCGCCCGTGGTGTCGATCGGATGCTTCGCCCAGAGGTCATCACATAGACCGAGGGGTGCGGCGAAGGTATCCGACACGATCGACCAGGTGGTCGGACTGGTCGTGGAGAGCAACTGCACCTGGGCATTGCATGCCGCTGAGGCCGGTCCGTAGATGAACCAGGACGGGCCGGTGGAGTCCGATGTCAGTTGGATCGTGGTGGCGTCGGGGAGTTCGGCTCCGGTCAGCCACGTTCGCATCCGGAACGGGGAGTACTTCTTCGGCTTCGCACCGATAGTGCCCTTCGCCCAGGCCGCTTTCACCATCCAGGCATCGGCCCACCCTTGGGCTGCGGTGAGCCCGAGTTGAGGCAGTTCGATGAATGTTCCCGCGCAGTCCCCCGTGCGCCATACTCCGCGGGATGGGATGCCTGACGCACTCCACTCGACGCGGTACGAACAGGTCCCCGTGACCGAGGGCGGAGCGCTCACCTCGGCGCGCGGGACCGAGGCCGTGATTCCGTTGGCGGTCCACCAGGCCAGCGATAACGACGGAGGCGTCGTCGTTGCGCCGGTGTTGACGGGTGCGGACAGGTCCACGTCGGGCAGATCGACATAGGCCAGGGCCTGAGAGGGCCCGGTCACCGGATTCCCATTCGGCTCCGGCCACAGCACGAGGTCGATGTTGCCTGGATCATCGAGGTTGGCCCGGATGGCGACGCCCGCAGCGCACGGAGCCGACGAGGACAAGGGCCGCTCCGTCGTCCCGGAACCGAAGACGCTGCCTCCCGTCCGGCGCAGCTCCCACCGCCAGACGCAGACATCGCCCGGGGGATTGGGAGCGGTGAAGGACACCGTGATCGAACCGTCGGGTTCCTCGGTGGCAATGGCGTTCTCGGCTGCGAGCAGTTGGCCGGCGGTGATCGGCCACGCGAGCACGGTCGCCGGTGCGAAGGTCGAGGTATTGGCCGTTGGCGCCCAGATGACGCGGACCGAATCCGCCTGAGCATCGACCTCATTCGCCGAGAGCGTGATGGTCAGGGGTAACTCACCCTCACCGCACTGGGGAGGGATGCGACCACCCGGGGAGGGCGGCGCTCCACCGGGGCGAAGTCCAGCCTTGGAGCCGTGGTCATCGGAGCCCGCGATATCCCACTCGACGGCCCAGACGCACACGGAGTCGGCGGCGGGGGTGGTCAGGGTGATGCTGGCTCCACCGTCAGCAGTGGGAGTGGCGAGGACGGTAGCCGCAGGGAGAGTGGGGTCGAGGGTCATTCCCGCGGCGTGAGCGGCACCCGTGGGTCCGAGAAGGGCCATGGGGATGGCGCAGCCGAGGCTGGTGGCAATGAGCCTGAACCAGGATCGTTGCATGGCGCTTCCCTTCCCGCTGAGGGGAAGAGTAGGTCACGCAGGGGGGCGGATGCGCGCGGTTGAACCAAGAAGCGGGCTACGGAGAGTGCCTACCCCTTGACCTCGGACTTCTCCAGTGTCCCCATGGCCTCGAGGCTGACCCCCTTCGTCTCGCGCAGGAACTTCGCGACGAACGGGATCGACAGCACGGCGAAGGCGGTGAAAATGCCATACGCCAGCCCGAGGCTGATGGACGACAATGGCGGGAATGCGGTGGAGACGATGAAGTTCGCGACCCACTGGGCGGCGGCGGCAAGCGCGAGCGCGGCAGCACGGATGCGATTGGGGAACATCTCGCCGAGCAGCACCCACACGATCGGCCCCCAGGTTGCCGCGAAGAAGGCGACGTAGAGGTTGAAGGCGATGAGCGCGATCACATCGACTCCGTCGCCCAGAACCGGTTGGCCATCCGCGTTCAGCGGGGCGGTCCCGAAGACGTAGGTGAGGATGCCGAGCATCACCACCATGCCGGTGGAGCCGACGAGCAGTAGCGGCTTA
>Ga0075480_10002119_pt1 | contig 12731 bp, 14 predicted proteins | sample DEB08_DNA_7_FD_81590 | JGI IMG/M metagenome (GOLD analysis project Ga0075480, IMG submission 81590) | Aqueous microbial communities from the Delaware River and Bay under freshwater to marine salinity gradient to study organic matter... | ecosystem: Environmental > Aquatic > Marine > Coastal ... | reverse complement strand
AGTTCTTTGATTCAAACAATTGTTCGAGGTCCTTGGGGTCCTTTTCTATCACTGTATCAAAACCGTCCAAGAACACAACGATGTCGTTATCGTCAACGGTTTCTAGAAATTTCTGCACACCCCTGTACTTGTCCGTAAACCCATTCCACTTTTCGCCCCATCCCAGCACGGTGACATCGACACCAAACCTGTTATTTACCAATCCCCCGAGTTTACCCTGCTCATGAGTAGCATAGGTCACTATATGAATCATGATATTAAGATATCTTAATATTTTGTTTTTACGAATATTAAGATATTTGTTGTGGATATTTTGAGGGTATTATGATGAAACCTAGTTGGAGAAGGCAAGACCTCCCATACCTGATTGGATGCGAAGAACGTTGTAGTTCACAGCGAACATGTTCATTGTGGCGTTGGCAGTAGTATCTGCGTTGGCCTTCATTACAACCTCAACCTGTGCGTTGTCGATACGAGAGAAGTTGCATGTGCCAGTTGGCTGGTGCTCCTCAGGCTTTAGTGCGAAACTGTAAGAGTACACGCCTGGGTATGGAGTACCGGAGTGGTGGCAGTATGGCTGCACTTGGTTGAAGTACTTGCCGTCCTGCTCCTTGAAGCGGTCCTGTCCGTTAAGGATAAGCTTGAAAGTGGACAGAGGGCCAACGGATGCAGCTGTTGAAGCACCCTCCTCGCACCAACGATCAATGGAAGATAGAGTGTCTGACGCAGAACCCGCAACGTACATAGGTGCACCAGTACCCCAAGAAGTTGGTACCAATACAGTGTTGGCAGTTGCTGCAGTTGGGTCAGTCTGTAGAACAACTGCGTTGGAAGTGGCAGAGTTGGAAGTAAAGTTCCACATCTGCGCGTTGGAGCTGGTACCATCGTTGAAGCACCATACAAGCTCCTTCACTGGGTGGTTGTAGGACAGGCGTACCTGCTTGGTTCCGGTAGATCCAGAGTTCACAGTAACGGTGTCGTTACCAGTGTGCTGTACCTGCTCGATGAGGTACTCGTGACCCTTCTGAGCAAAGCGGCGACGCTCCTCGGTGTCTAGGTACACGTAGTTGGCCCACACCTTAGGTGCGCTTGAGGTGCTGAAGTATGCAGCGTAGTCGCTGGCCAGCTCGAAGTCAAGACGGACCTCGTGGTACTGAAGAGCGATAAGAGGTAGGAATAGACCAGGGTTGCGGTTGAAGAAGAAGATAAGAGGTAGGTATACCTGAGTAGCAAGGCCATCAGCAGGTAGAGAAGTCATCTTACCCCAGTTGACCTTCTTTGCCTCATCGAGGTAAAGCTCAGAGTACAACCTCCACCAGCGCTGGTAGTGACGGTCGATGCGCTGTCCACCGATGGAAAGCTCGATGTCGTTGACAGCGCGCTCAGCCAGCCAGCAACTATCAACAACTGATAAGTCACCAGCCTTGGTTGTTGTGCTTCCTGATGGAGTAAGCTCCATGTACATCTGTCCAACAAGATCACCGTTACGTGCTACAGTAACGGAGATGCGGCCGCTGTTACCGGCAGTACCGTTAACGGTCTGCTCGATGTTCTCCATAGCGAAGTTGGTGTGCTTCTTGTATACCGCCTGGAAGAAGGTAACCTTAGGGTTACCAGTTAGGTATACGTCCTGTGCGCCATAAGCTACGAGCTGCATAAGTCCTCCTGCCATTGTGTTGTTATACTATAGCCCAACATTTTTTTTTCGTCGCGCATTTTACTCGGTCAGAAATTCTCCTTCATCATTAATGAACAAAGACGAAGAAGAGCACGATTTTTCCGACCCCTCTGACGAGGAGTACAGCGACATCTTGGCAGCGCTCCTGAAGATAGCAAATGCACTTGAAGCTCAAACCAAGGTACTGACAAAGATACTCACAAAACTCAATTAGAAAAATATCTACCTAGTAGTGTACTATGGAACAGGTTCACAAGATCTCCAAAGATTCTGACGATGCAAGCATACAACGTGAGATTCTGAGATCGCGAGTCGATGACTTGAGTGCCGATGACCTTGTAACATATGTTGAACAGCTCGAGGAACGATGGGGCATCAACAACCGAGGTGATCAGTGGTTTCCGTTGATTTGTGGTTTTAGACAATTATATACACCCGAGAAACTTGGTCAAGATGGACTTCCCCTGGAACCAACAGACCCCCATGTGGCGGAAAGATTCAAACTACTGCAGCAGACATTGGGACAACTCTACCACAGGTCAAACGAACTTGGTATTTCCTTCGATGAAGCCGAAGACATAGCGGGTACTGAACTCACCGTGAGGTCGAGGGTGTGCAGACTGTTGGGTATGGTGCGAGAAGCGTACAACACCGTCTCGGGGTACGCCAACATCTTCGATAGAATTAATAATCCGACTCGTGTGCCCGAGGATCCCGATGCGGACTACACCTTCATGAGGGGTGGAACGCTAGAGGATCTCAAGGACCCATCGGCCTATCAACAACTGATACTGGCCATGTTGTCAAAGCTGGATGAGAAAAAATACCGTCGCTACAAGGAACAGTGCTGTGCAGAAATCAAGACCGAGAAAATGTACTCGACAAGGGCGTGGAAGCCTGTTATGTCCATAAATGATTTCGTATATGACACCGCGCAGAAGGAGACTGACAGCGATATCTGGAAGAACCTGACTCAAAAGGCATCCAACGCCAAAGATGTCACGAAACATCTAACACAGTGCAGAGATATGCAGTTTCCGGAAATAGTCAAGAACAGAAACGTGTGGTCGTTCAAAAACGGACTCTTTGTGGGAAAGGAATGGTGTGAAAAGACACAAAACTATTCATGCAGTTTCTATCCGTATGAGAGCAGTGAAATTCGAAGGCTCGATCCCACTATCATAAGTTCCAAATATTTTGACAAGACCTTTGAGACGTACGAGGACGTGGAGGATTGGTACGACATACCGACGCCGCATTTTCAGTCCATTCTGGACTACCAAAGGTTTGAACCGGATGTGTGCAAGTGGATATATGTCATGGGTGGTCGACTGTGTTTCGATGTCAACGATATGGACGGGTGGCAGATCATACCCTTTTTCAAGGGTGTGGCGAGATCGGGCAAGTCAACATTGATCACAAAGGTCTTCAAGAGATTCTACGACTCTGAGGATGTCCGCACACTGTCAAATAACATCGAAAGAAAATTTGGTCTCTCGAGTATCTACGACGGTCTGATGTTCATAGCACCCGAGATCAAGGGAGACATGTGCCTGGAGCAGGCCGAGTTCCAATCGCTTGTATCGGGCGAAGATGTGTCGATCGCCCGGAAAAACGAAAAGGCCAAGTGCATCGAATGGAAAATACCCGGTATCCTGGGTGGAAATGAAATTCCAAACTGGAAGGATAATTCTGGGAGTGTACTGAGGCGTGTGCTAACATGGAATTTTTCAAAGCAGGTTATGGAGGCCGATCCCCATCTGGACGTCAAGCTAGATCACGAGTTGCCAGCCATCATGCTGAAATGTATCAGAGCATACCTAGAGTACGCTCAGCGGTATTCGGACCAGGATATATGGAATGTGGTACCAAAGTACTTCAAGACCATACAGACCCAGTTGGCTATGGCGACAAGCAGTCTGCAGCACTTTTTGGCATCCGAAAAGGTTATCTACGGCGAAGACAAGTTCTGCCCGCAGAAGATTTTCGTGCAGATATTCAACGATCATTGTCAAGAAAACAACCTGGGCAAGTTCAAGTTCAGTCCTGACTTTTACATGGGACCCTTCAGTGCAAAGCAGATTGAGGTGCACACGGAGAGTTGTACATACAAGGGGCGTGTCTACCCACCTCAACCAATCATACGGGGTCTCGATGTGGTGCAAGACACGCTACAATTTTCTGATGATTACTAGTATATGGAAAAGTTTCTCAACCGCCTGGAGCCAGACAAGGAGGAGCAACGCGTTCTCCTCAAGGCGCTGCAGTCCTACGCAGTGGCCGCGGTGGGTAAGATAAAGCTTCCAAGTGTCGTCTACCTTGACCAGATAGCAGGGCAGTTGGGGGTGACGCGCTCGCGCGCCAGGGACATCGCCGAAGAGTTTAGAGCCAAGTTTTTCAAGGTAACCGACTTCAACCTGCGTCAAAGCGAGGGTCTGGGTATGTGGAACGCTACGGCCGATTTGGGGAAGGTTGTGAATCTCGACACCATTCAACGTCGTGTCGAGAGAGAGGGTTTGCCAAAGAACAAGGCAGACATCGAGGTGCTTCGATTCACAACGCGCTACGGGCGCATGCAAAAGGCCTATGAATACACGAGCGAGTACGGTGGGCGGGTAATAGCCAAAAACAAGTCTATTTCCAGTGTCGAGTACATCATGAGAGTCGGGGGTACTCAGGGGGCGAGTCTGAGTATCTTCAACACGGGACGAATCCGAATGTCCGGTGGCTATCTCACCAGCACACCCAAGAAGATCCTAAACTTTATTCTGCCCGGAGTTGACATACCGATTCAAATCAACAACGTCACATCAAAGATAGTCTTGGCTGCCACCGTGAACACAGACACCCTCGAAAATATTTTGGATGTGCCCAGCGGTCTGGCGAGGTTTCGGAACTATACGCTAAAGTCTAGACTCGACCCACCCTTTCTCTATGTGGCATTTGACGACGCCTTTACCCTTGTGATATCCAAAAGCGGCACAGTGGTCATAGAAGGTGCGGCGGACATCAAAAAGGCCGTAGACGTGACACAAGACTTTCTAGAAGCTCTAAAGGACTCTGGTCTGCTCACACCGTCTGCGAGGAATGTGCGTGCGCGTCCGAAGAAAACGCAGGTGGCCAAGAGAGCCGATAATCGTCCGGCGCCGGAGATCACTCGTCGTGGAACGAGCTGCCCCGTCGGGCGCAGACCGTCGCCGTACAGTTATGAAGGCAAGTGCCCCCGAGCGGGTGACTATATACGACCGAATCCACAGGGGCAGCCGTGTTGCTACGGAATCCCCAAGAAGATAGACTATTCCAGGAACAAGGTTCGCGAGGCGTACCGAAAGGCGGATGTGCGAGTGCCAGAGTCTGTACGAAAGATATTCGGCTTTGGTGAGAACACGAATGAGAAGAAGACCAACGTAGGGCGCGAGGCTCCGAAGCTCGACATGTATGTGGATCCCAAGGTTGGTTTCAAGATAGGAACCAGACAGTGTACGAGATATTCCAAGGTAGCTCTTGTGGATATGGCCATTCGTTTGGGTATACCGCTCCCGAAGAAAGTGACAAAGCCGATTCTGTGCGACCTCTTATTAAAGAAATCACAAATGAACAAGTAAATGGACGATATAGTGTTGCGCATGGACGATCATGTATTTGATCTCGATGTAGATACATTGTCATGTAGAGAATCACTCATAGATTGCATTATATATACCGCGGCGCAATATATTCAACATTGGAGACGGAAGGAGTCTGGTTCGATGTGTCCGCTCGAAATAGAGTTCATGTACTGCGACGAATTTGAACAAGCCGATGACCCCCGACAGTGGTTGAAAGATAACATGCCCGAGACCGACAATAACCTCATACTCTATGTCATCGACAACTATGAAGAGATGGAACCCTGCAATTACAAAGTACAGATACACGCGCTTTTCAACATGCTAGAACACACTTGATCTTGTAGATGAGGTTGTAGAGCGTATCCATATCTGTCACGATCCTGGGGTCTACAATGGTCATCTTCATCTCATAGGTTTCGGGATCCTCTTCATCCATATCATCCGAATCACCGCTCTTGATCATCATCTCTATGGACAGATTCTTCCTGACAAAGGATGTGCGCTTGACAGTCTTCATAGAGTCGGCTTCGTCGGTGAGCGGTTCTGTCGGTATTTCCTGCACCATCTCCACCTTGGCATCAAGGGGTAAATTTCTCAGTACAAAGTCAAACTCGTTTACTTTCTTAATCACACAGGTCCTATGATTTTGTGTATTCTCATCAATATCCATCCTCTTATCATTCAGGTGATAAGAGGAATGAATATCATCTACGACGGCTTCCCACTCTGTGTACTTTCGAAGAGCTCGTAGAACTGAATTGAAACGGTCCTTGCCAACATTAGGATCGAATGTATCATTGTTGAAACGACCGAGGTGGAATGAACATGTGAGATGTGGTAGATCCTTCTTGAGGAAGAAGGATTTTTCTATGACTCTGAATATATTATCCATTTAAAAGATCAATGTGTCATTCTTTTAAATGAAGGGTTTGCACAATCTCGGAAACACCTGTTACTTCAATAGTGTCCTTCAGTGTCTCTTGCAGGTTCCGCAGGTGAGCAACTACTTTTTAATCAAACAGTACCAGGGAGAGTCCCAGTTCACCAAAGAGTTTCAAGCGGTTGTTCATCGTTTTTGGAAGGGCCCCAAGGAGCCGCTGGACTGCTCCACCCTGCTCAATCTCTTCCGCAAACGCTTTGCGCATTTTGACAACTCCGACCAACACGATGCACAAGAGGCGTTGATGTGTGTGCTCGATATATTGGAACCCAAGGACTATATAGAAAGAATCTTCACAACAAAAGTCACACAAGAAACCGTGTGCAAGAGCGGAACTTCCAAGGTCACAGAAGATACCATGGTCAACATAGATTGGACCGATGAGTGGATTGGCATCGAGGGGTACGAGGACGACAAGGGGGTTGTGCACGATGTTGCGGCGACCAGGAGAGTTATGGAGAATAAGCCACCTATCCTGATATGCAGCCAGAGTCAGAAGAAGGAAATCAAAGCACCGCACTACCCGGGATACAAACTCTTTGCAAGCTGTACACACATGGGCTCTTTCCAAGGTGGTCACTACGTGGCATACACACTTCACAAGGACCAGTGGTATCTCAAAAACGATCGACTCGCCATGAAGATAGACACATTCCCGGAAAAGGGATATCACTATATATTATTTTATAAAAGAATACTAGATGATAGAGTGTAACGAATTCAGAAATCTCAAAAACAATCTGGCACTGAGACGACTGCGAAAAGTGTTACCACCTGGTTCAAACATTGGTCAGGTCATACTCACTGCCGCGGGAAAGGTTTCGCAGGAAAATAGACGCGGCGAACCCGACTATCTTCTGGTCGGTATAGAAGATTACGGCGCCAAGGGGCAGGCCCACGCAATTTCCATGAAACTTCTGGACCGTGGTACGACCGTCTATGTGTTCAATCCTCACGGTGTCAGTAGTATCATGCCCTCTGTTGAAAAGAAACTTGCCAAAATGCTCTACCCGAGAGCCAGGAAAATACTGCGCTATAACGGTGTCAATCTACAAGCAGACGACCCGGTGGGACTGTGCGTTGGATATTCTTCAAACTTTCTTACAATGACACCAGAACTCGACAGTGTCGCCAGTAAAGTGAGATACATAAAGAAGCAGTTGGATCTTGCTCCTCAAGAAACCATATCAATAGATTTAATACGCGGTGTGACATACATGGCTATGAAACGTCCGAGGAATGATAACACAAACAACAGACCAAGAAGAAAGATTGCCCGCATCGGGTCACCCATGATCATCAACAAGTGAACGAACGCACAAGCTCGGGGATGCGTATGTTGTCATGTACAGCTCGCAGGGTGTGATAGAAGGTCTTACGGTTGTTCGGATATTTCCTGGCTCTGACTGGTCTCCATCGCATAATTGAGGGCTCGTATCTGCACTCTATAACATCATGATCGGTAGGTTCCTCAAGAACACATTCAAATATTCCACTCACACAGAGGTCCGTAGAGTTTTTCACCTCAAAACTCACTGTGTATTTTTCGGGCATCTTCCACTTGAAGACCTTTGAATCAAGTACTGACATGAAATACAATTGCTCGTGTGAATATTTGATATCTTTGATCGTAAAGAACGTCCTCAGTTCCAACTTCACCGTGTTCTTCCTAGACTCTATGGTCCCCGATATAAACCTCTCAATTCGCTCCAGTCTGGACAATAGATCCAGACCCTTCATGTCTTCTCCGCAGACGACAACAGCGTCATGAATGACAAAAGTCGAGTCGGGCATGAGGACTCCATCAAATATGGTACCGTTGCGCGTCCCTTTGGGTACACCGGTCATAATGATAGAACGAGGCTCCACTCCCTTGTCAAAGAGAACGGTCTCACAGCCCTTGAACACAAGAAGACACCGTTCACCATATATCTTTTCACAGACGATATACGGCTTTCTCTTTATCTCGCGAAAGTGTCCACGTTCCAAAAATTCTGGGCGTGGTCCGGGAAAGTAGGGAGCCTTCTCTAGGCCGTAGCAGGAGTAGATGTAGTCCTCGATACTCCCGCAGTCTCCAGAATGTTTCCGAGGCATTCGTGTGCGTACGTAACGGTCACCCTAGCTGCTGTGTACGCGTAAATTTTTACTCCGAATCGTTGAAATTTTTCAAATATTTCAGAGTTTTTAGCCGGTAGCTTGATAGTTTCACCTTTCTTGTCCTTAAGAGCCTTTATGACTGGCTTGGTGTCAATGGCCCACACCTTTGGATCAGTCGTCTTTACCGTATACATATCGTTTCCTATCTTTTTATCGACTTCGGTATCGAAGTTAAGGCCCATTTGTTCCACCGGTTCCTTTGAACCCGAACGAACCTTATGTTTGAACATGGTCCAATCAACGCCGCTGGTGACACAGGGGAATATCACACAGTGTTGCCCCTTTTCGAGGGGACTCATAAACTTGGCGATACTATCTACATCCACATTGACACTATAGTCTATCATGACAAGTCTGTCACACGTCTTCATCTTTTTTATGATTGTCGTGACCTTCTCAAACGGTTCATCTGGAACAAAACACAATTCTGTTTGTATATTGTGTTGGAGTGCGTAAACATTTGTGTTAAAAAGGGTATGCAGAGTCTTTACAGCTATAGATTTATTTCGGGTTGCTATAAGAATGACGACCTTCATTTATTGATGTGCTAATCTATCTTTTAAGCTGCCACAAAATGGTAGATTTCCCACATGCCCCAGTGTTGTCTCGATATCGGCATGAATCTTTCCACCCATCTGCTGCCATCGTCTACAAAAGGCGTAGTCTTCGCTCAGGTAGCGCTTGGACTCGGGGTCTATCATACAGTCAAAGACGGCGCAGTACTTTTCGAAATCCCTATTCTGGTGATCGTTCACACACCACAGGTCGGTGTAGTGTTCTTGCATTTTCTCAAACACTTGACGCTTGATCATCATAAATCCAGTGGGACCGTCGAGAATAGGAACAAATCCGTTTTCGACCTGGAGGGTTCGCGCACCGAAGTTGACGACGAGATTTGAACTCAACATGGCCATGTTACGGTCATCGCCCTTTTTGACAGCCTCGACACCCTGTTGCCAATTCACATACTTTTTGGGATAACATGCGACGGCTATATCATGACCGGACCTGATCAATCGCACGACAGACTTTGGATCAAAATGTACATCAGCGTCAATGAACATAAAGTGAGTACATTCCGGGTGCTTTTGCATAAAACGACCTACCGCCACATTTCTGGCCCTGTGCACCAGGGACTCGTTTTCCGTTGTATCCACGAAAAATTGTATTCCCTCGCGTATAAGTTCAAGTTGTAATTGAAGAACACTCGTGGCGTACTTTTCCAAGCAGAGGCCACCGTAACACGGAGTTGAGAGGAACAACTTGGGTGTCATTTAATATAATGATCGGTGTACTCTCTAAGCGCCTTCCAGGAAATTTTCTATGATAGTCTCAATCTTGTTGAGAGTTGGCATACTTATGCCACACTTTTCCACAATTTCCGACTTTGGACACTGTGTGACACGAAATATCACGGTCGCCGCAACGGATTTGGGATTCTTTCCCATGAGTCCGACGCATTTTTGTATTTTTTCCGAGACCTTGATGCACTTCATCTTGATATCGCCCGACACTTCAAAGTTATTCAAGAGTCTCTTGATAAGATCCGAGGACTTGGTGGTCTTCGACGTGGGTGTACCACCAATGACATCCTTGACTAGATCGAATGTTCTGCTCACGTCCCTCGTCGGAATACCAAAGGCTTCGGCTATTTCCTGGGTTGTTCTAGGAATTTTGTTGAGTTTGCAGGCGTAAAAGATACAGTTGGCTTTCACACCGGTCCGTATGGCGCCCCTGGTGAGCTTTTCACCATTAAACTTTCTGTAGAGTATTTTGGCTTCGCGCAGAACATTATCGGGGAGACTGAGAACATCCTTGCCAACCTCATCGATGTGTTTGTAGGCATGAAAGAGCGAGCGGTCTTTGTGATTCATGCTGCTGTGAAAATTTATTCTGGCCATTCGCTTCTGTTCATAGGTTCCGTAGGGGCAATTTATGATAGTCGAGACACCCCACTTGTCAGAGTACAACTCGGTATCGTTGGCCATACCAACTCTGCTCGGGTCATTGACCACACCGGTTTCGTCGACACCCGATACCCACTCGGCCGTTTCATCGATGTAGGCCATGTCGACGACTCCGCAGGACCTGCACACCGGCAAGGAGTCGCTGCTGAATATCTTCTCACCTCCGCATCGCGTGCAGATACTGGGGTCACACTGTGTTTCTGTAGCAACCGGCTTTCTCAAAAGGTCGTACTGTGCCCAAATGACATCCATGGTAGCCAGTTTTTATGTATAGTTCAAAAAAGACCAGAGTATTTTTCGCACACTATTTTCGTGACCTATAGTATGCCGAGCGTGTGTTGGAGACGTTTCTATGTCATCGAAAAATATGAGAAACCGTGTACATGTCTGTTCAAGTGCAAGTATCCCAAACCCCCTAGGCCCCTAAAAATTCCTGTTCGTCCATCTGAAGCCGAACACGCGCCTCGATACGGTCAACGACGTTCTTGAAGCGTTGTCCACCCTCGGTGTCGGGCTGCCACGCACTCCAGCGTTCGTCAAGCATCACGTGGTCCGGTGGAAGTTCCATGGGACCGTCGGGTACTATGAAATCACGAAGATCTTCATCGTCTTCGTCGTCCTCGTAGATGTCACTGCAGTCATCGTCGACGTCGATGTCCTCTTCAAACACAAACATGTTTCGATCTATCTGGGTCACACCAATCTCTTCTATGTCGATACAATCATAGTGTTCGGTCACGCTCTCTACAGATGCACACTCTGCTTTACTACAAAACGCATACACACACGCGCCCTTGTACAGCTTTTCTGTCTGTTCAAGGTAGGTGAGGAACAGAAGACCGCCTGTGTTTGTGATGACCTTTGCAAACAGTTCTTCCTCGATGTCATCGTAGCAAACGAGGACCTTAACGATTTGATGAGGTTTTATGTCGTCGATCGAAATCATCTTAAAATTTCCAGACAAAAAATATTCACTACTATTATCCAATGCGGGTAACAATTCTTTCCAAAGATGGCTGTAACTGGTGCGTCAAGTCAGAATCTCTCGTCAAAGAGCTTGGTATACCCTATGAAAAACGTAATGTAGACAAGCAACAGTTGCATGACATCTGCGGAAAGAAAGTTTCAACGTATCCACAAATTCTCGTCGACGACGAGCACATAGGCGACAACTTTAGTCTCGAGGAATACATCGAGGAAAACTATGAACCACTGTTGTCGGAAAATCCAAATAGATTTACGGTGTTCCCCTTGAAACACCACAACCTGTGGGACCTGTATAAAAAGGCCCAGATGTCCAACTGGACCGCAGAAGAAATCGACCTGAGCAAGGACATAGACGACTGGAATACCCTATCCGACAACGAACAACACTTTATAAAACATATTCTAGCATTCTTCGCGGCATCGGACGGAATAGTTTTTGAGAATATTAGTGTCAATTTTGCTCAGGAGGTTCAGGTGCCAGAGGCCCGCAGTTTCTACGCGTACCAGGAGCACAACGAGATGGTACACGGCGAGACGTATAGTCTATTGATAGACAAATACATCACCGATCCAGTCGAGAAGGACACGATATTTCGCGCGATGGAGACCGTGCCGTGTGTTGCGAAAAAGGCTCAGTGGGCGCTCAAGTGGTTTGATAAGGATCTACCGTTTTCAACCCGGTTGATAGCCTTTGCGTGTGTCGAGGGTATCTTCTTTTCGGGTAGTTTTTGCGCTATTTTTTGGCTCAAGAAGCGCGGTCTCCTACCGGGTCTTTCGTTTAGTAATGAACTTATTAGTAGAGATGAGGCGTTGCATCAGGAGTTTGCGGTTGAGCTGTATGGTATGCTGAACAAGCGAGCCACCCAGGAGGAGGTTAGGGCTATAGTGCGCGAGGCGGTATCTATCGAGAAGGAGTTTATTTTAGATGCACTCCCATGTAAACTAATAGGCATGGATAGCGATTCGATGTCCACCTACATAGAGTATGTTGCTGATCGCTTATTGAAACAGTTGGGACATGTTCCCGTGTGGAACTCTCAAAATCCCTTTGACTTCATGGAGAACATAAGTCTTGAGGGGAAGACCAACTTTTTCGAGAAGCGAGTTGGTGACTATGGAAAATTTTCCAGCGAGGGTGCTATCAAGTTCGACGATGATTTCTAGAATGGACATGCACCGTTGATGCTCTTCTTCGCCAAACACAATCCTGTAAAAACTTTGTCATATGTATATCCCACACATTCACCGTTGCTCTTGTAATAATAATCTTCACATTCGCTACAATCCATGATGGGTTGCTTGACAACCGGTTCACCTTCTGCTGTATATACCATACCGTTGAATATATCCCTACCTGAAAAGTTACACCTGGTCCCCGTCTTCGCCCTCGT
>Ga0075480_10002115_pt1 | contig 12740 bp, 12 predicted proteins | sample DEB08_DNA_7_FD_81590 | JGI IMG/M metagenome (GOLD analysis project Ga0075480, IMG submission 81590) | Aqueous microbial communities from the Delaware River and Bay under freshwater to marine salinity gradient to study organic matter... | ecosystem: Environmental > Aquatic > Marine > Coastal ... | reverse complement strand
TCGTCATCGATCCGGCGCTGTGGGAGCCCGCCAGTGCAGTGCGGCGCGCCTACCTCGTGGATTCCCTGCGCGCTCTTGACGCTTCCCTCGATGGTCAGTTGCTCATCCGGCACGGCGACCCGGTGCAGATCATTCCGGAGGTGGCGCAGGCCGCGGGAGCGATGAGCGTGCATCATGCGGCCGACTACGGGCCCTATGGTGCGAAGCGTGATGCACAGGTCGCCGCGGCGTTGGCCACAGCCGGAGTCGACGTTCGAGTAATCGGGTCGCCTTATGCGGTGGCCCCTGGCCGCGTGACGAAGGGCGACGGGACCGCCTACAAGGTCTACACCCCGTTCTATCGGGCCTGGATGGCCCACGGTTGGCGCTCCCCCGCCGAGGATCCGGTGCCTGCTGCGTCCTGGTGGATGCCGACCGACTGCGATGGCTTCCCCGAACGCCCCGATCTCGGCGACCTCCTCCTCCCTGCGGCTGGGGAGGCCGCAGCCCTAGAACGCTGGGCGGAGTTTCGCGACCACGGCCTGGCCGACTACGACGATCTGCGCAACCGCCCCGATCTGGCCGGGACGAGCCAACTCGGACACCACCTGAAGTACGGTGAGATCCATCCGCGCACGATCCTGGCCGATCTCGCCGACGGGCCGGGACATGATGCCTTCCGGCGTGAGATCGCGTGGCGGGAGTTCTACGCCGATGTGCTCGCTCAGCGACCCGACAGCGCGCGCGCCAGCCTGGATGCGCGTTACGACGATGACTTCGAGTGGGATGCCGGTGCGACAGCCGATGAACGTTTCGCCGCCTGGGCGGAGGGGCGCACCGGATATCCATTCGTCGATGCCGGTATGCGCCAGTTGCGCGCCGAGGGCTGGATGCACAACCGGGTGCGGATGGTAGTGGCGAGCTTCCTCATCAAGGACCTGCATCTGCCGTGGCAGCGCGGCGCACAGGAGTTCATGCGGTGGCTGCGCGACGGAGACTTGGCAAGCAACTCCCACGGCTGGCAGTGGACCGCAGGTTGTGGCACCGATGCCTCGCCGTATTACCGCGTGTTCAATCCGATCACGCAGGGTGAGAAGTTCGATCCGACGGGTGACTATGTGCGCCGCTACATTCCCGAGTTGGCGCACCTGCCTGGCAAGACCGCGCACACGCCGTGGGATGTGCTCGGTGGGTACGACCACGGCTACCCCGAGCGGATCGTGGATCACGCCGCGGAGCGGACCGACGCCCTCGCCCGCCACGCCGCCCTACCCAAGAACTGACATCTGGGAGGATCGGCGGACTATGTCGATCACGGTGGCGGTGCTAAGCCTCAAGGGCGGGGTCGGCAAGTCCACCGTCACCGTCGGGCTCGCCGGCGCGGCGTGGGCGCGTGACTCCTCCGTCCTCGTCGTCGACTGCGATCCGCAGGCGAATGCGACCGTGTGCCTCGACCTGGCCCCGCACTCGTTCACCCTGTCCGACGTACTCGCCGATGGCCGCACAGGCATCGCGGCCGAAGCCATCGTGCCCAGCGGCTGGGGTCCGCGCGTGCATGCCATCCCCTCCGAAGAGGCCCTTGCCCACCGCGACACCTCGACGCTGCCGTCCTCCGCCGCTCGCCTGCGCCTCAGTCTCACCGGGGTCGCCGGGAAATACGACTATGTCCTGCTGGACTGCCCACCCTCGCTTGGCGAACTGACTCGCAACGCCCTCGCTGCCGCCGACCTTGCCCTCGTCGTCACCGAGCCGGGCTTCTTCGCACTCCGCGGAGCCCAACAGGCCCTGCGCGCCATCGACGTCGCGAACACCTCGATCAACCTCGGCCTACGCCCCGCGGGCATCGTCGTCAACAGAGTGCGGCCACAACTGAAGGAACACCAGTTCCGCATCGCCGAGCTTGCCGAGTCCTATCCCGATCTGCTCCTCGGGCCGGTGATCCCCGAGCGAACCGCGGTCCAACAGGCCCAAGGTGCGGGGGTTCCGGTCCAAGCCTGGCCCTCCCCCGGAGCCCGTGAGATCACTGACGCCTTCGACGATCTGCTCGATCTACTGATGACGAAGCACCCACGAAAGGAGTCCCGATGACGACACCTCCGCAACCGCGACCTGCTCTGCGTCGCGCCGCCGACGCCGATGTGCATCCCGTCACCGGGCGCACTTCACTCAAACCCCGCAAGGGTGGTGCGACAACATCGGATGCCATCCTCACCGAGACGAAGGACAAGCGGGTCGACCTTGCAGTCACCATTCCGAAATCGCTGCGCAAGCGACTGAAGAAGCAGGCCAAGGAACGTGGTGTTTCAATGGATGACCTGGTGTCGGGCATCCTCGCCGCGGCACTACCCCGGGAGAACTGACCCGGCTACGGCGATAGCCGCTGAATAGTCCAACCCTGCGGATCATCGAGCGGCGCTCCCTCGTCTGCAGCGACGTACTTCACTCGATCGTGCAGTCGAGATTCGCGGCCTTGCCAGAATTCGACCGACACCGGGCGAATGAGCCAGCCGCCCCAAAAGTCGGGGAACTCGACTTCACCGTCAGCGAAGCGCTGTTCGACCTCTCCGTAGCGCTCCTCGAACTCCGCACGGCCGGAGACGACACTCGATTGCCGGCTTGCCCACGCTCCGAGCTGGGAGCCTCGCGGTCGGGAGGCGAAATACGCCGCCGCCTCATCTCGGGGCACCGACTCGACGCGGCCGGTCACGATGACCTGACGATGCTGCGGGTACCACCCGAACACTGCCGTCGCCCACGGGTTGGCCTGTAGATCCCGACTCTTCTCCGACGTCAGGTTCGTATAGAACGCGAAACCACGGGCATCGGCCTCCTTCAACAGCACCGTGCGCGCGCGAGGAACTCCATCCGCGCCCGCCGTCGCCACGACCATGGCATTCGGCTCGACGATCCCCGCATCATGGGCCTGGGCGAACCAGGATCGGAACTGCGAGAGGGGATCGGCCGCCATCGCAGACTCCACGAGCACATCGAGGTCGTAGTGCACCCGAAGGTCGGCCAGCCGGGGGTGCTCAGCGTCGGTCATGACCCCATCCCACCATGACCCTCATCGCACCGCTGCGCCTCGACAGGGTTGAATGACGCTATGGGTGAATTCGTTCCGGGCCTCGAAGGTGTGGTGGCGTTCCAGACCGAGATCGCCGAGCCCGACCGCGATGGCGGCTCACTGCGCTACCGCGGTGTCGACATCGAGGATCTCGTCGGCCGCGTCTCCTTCGGCAACGTGTGGGGACTACTCGTCGACAATGAATTCAACCCGGGCCTTCCCCCAGCCGAGCCCTATCCGATCCCGGTGCACTCCGGAGACGTGCGCGTCGACGTCCAGTCCGCGATCGCGATGCTCGCCCCGGCCTGGGGCCTGAAGCCACTGCTCGATGTCGATGACGACACCGCCCGGGAAAACCTCGCGCACTGCTCCGTGATGGCGATGTCCTTCGTCGCCCAGAGCGCCCGCGGCCTCGGCGTGCCGATGGTGCCGCAATCAGAGATCGATCGGGCCCGCACCATCGTCGAGCGCTTCATGGTCCGCTGGCGGGGCGAGCCGGACCCCAAGCACACCCAGGCCGTCGATGCCTACTTCGTCTCCGCCGCCGAGCACGGCATGAATGCCTCGACGTTCACCTCCCGCGTCATCGCCTCCACCGGCACTGACGTTGCCGCGGCGATCTCGGGTGCGATCGGCGCGATGAGCGGGCCGCTCCACGGTGGAGCGCCCTCCCGCGTACTCGGCATGATCGAGGAGATCGAGCGCACCGACGATGCCCCCGGCTACGTCCGCGGTGTCCTCGACTCCGGCAAGCGACTCATGGGCTTCGGCCACCGCGTGTATCGCGCCGAGGATCCACGCGCCCGAGTCCTGCGCCAAACCGCCCGCGAACTCGACGCCCCCCGATACGAGGTGGCCGTGGCCCTCGAACAGGCCGCGCTGGAGGAGCTGCGCAATCGCCGCCCCGACCGCGTCTTGGAGACGAATGTCGAGTTCTGGGCCGCCATCGTGCTCGACTTTGCCGAGGTTCCACCGGAGATGTTCACCTCCATGTTCACCTGTGCTCGGCTCGCCGGGTGGAGCGCGCACATCCTGGAGCAGAAAAAGACCGGCCGACTGATCCGACCGACCGCGAAATACATCGGGCCGCGGCCCCGTCGTCCCGAGCAGGTCCCCGGCTGGGATGCCGAGATGGTCGCACCGAGCGGCTACGGCCCGCTGCCCGGCTCGACCGGGTCGAGGGAGTAACACCACCACCCCCTAGCCTTGGTCCGTGAGCAACGACATCACCATTCCCGCAGACCTCCTCCCCCAAGACGGCCGCTTCGGCGCGGGCCCCTCGAAGGTTCGTCGCGAACAGGTCACCGGCCTGCTCGACGTCGCCACCACCTACCTCGGCACGTCACACCGCCAGAAGACGGTGAAGTCCCAGGTGGGGCGCCTGCGTGAAGGCCTCGCCTCCTTGTTCTCCCTCCCCGAGGGATACGAGGTTGTCCTCGGCAATGGCGGCTCGACGGCCTTCTGGGACATCGCGACCTTCGGCCTGATCCGCGATCGCGCACAGTTCCTCTCCTTCGGGGAGTTCGGGGCGAAGTTCGCCAAGGCCGCGAAGATCGCCCCGCACCTCGGTGACCAGAGCATCGTCACCGCCGAACCCGGCGATGCCCCTGCCTTCGCTCCCGAGCCCGGCATCGACGCCTACGCCACTCCCCACAACGAGACGTCGACCGGTGTCGCCATTCCCCCGAAGCGCCCGGTGGGAGCGGACGCGGGAGCCCTCCACCTCGTCGATGCCACCTCGGGTGCCGGCGGCCTCGCCGTCGATATCGCCGAGACGGACACCTACTATTTCGCACCCCAGAAGAGTTTCGGCTCCGACGGCGGCCTGTGGTTCGCGCTCATGTCGCCGGCCGCCATCGATCGTTCCGCTGCAATCGCCGAATCCGGCCGGTGGACTCCCGCTTTCCTCGATCTGCAGATCGCGATCGAGAATTCCCGGCTGGATCAGACCTACAACACCCCCGCCCTCGCCACGATCTTCCTCATGGCCGAGCAGGTCGACTGGTTCAACTCCCAGGGTGGACTCGACTGGTGCGTGTCGCGCACGAACGAATCCTCAGGAGTGCTTTACGACTGGGCGCAGGCTCGCGACTTCGCGACACCGTTCGTCACCGACCCCGCCAAGCGTTCCGGCGTGGTCGCCACGATCGATCTCGATGATTCGATCGACGCCACGAGCGTGACGAAGGCGCTGCGGGCCAACGGCATCCTGGACACCGAGCCTTACCGGAAGCTGGGTCGCAACCAGTTGCGCATCGCGGTGTTCCCGGCCGTCGAACCTGATGACGTCCGCGCTCTCACCCGATGCATCGACTACGTCGTCGAGCAAGTGCAGTGATCATGCTGAGGTCACTCTGACCACCGACCTGCACGCACCGATTCGACCGGTGCGCGACCGCCGCACCTTCCTCTCCTACGCCCAAATGGGCATGTTCGGGTGGTTCCTCTACACCCTCGGTCCCTCGATGGCGTTCCTGCGCGATGAGACCGGAATGAGCCGCACCATATCGTCGCTCTATCCGGTAGTTGCATCCGTCGGCGGGATCATCGCAGGGCTGCTCGTCGCGTCCATCGTGCGCCGATTCGGTCGCGGTTGGTTGCTCCGCGGTGGCTCGATCAGCCTCGCGATTGGCATCACCCTTTTCATCTCCGGCGGACCGTTCGCCGTCACCATTGCCGGGCCCTTCTTCTCAGCCGTAGCTGGCGCTGGATGCGTGGTGGGCGTCAGCGCCTTCCTCTCCTCTCAGCAGCGGGCTGCCGGAGACGCAGCCATCACTGAGGCCAATACCGTCGCCGCCGGATTCGGCATCCTGGGTCCGCTGGCTCTCGGAGCAGCCGCCACCTGGCTCGGCGGTTGGCGATTCTCACTCCTCCTACTCGTGATTTCCCTGATCGTCCTCGAGATCGTTCGCGGCCGTGACCTGTCGGCCTATCGCATCGACGATGTCGTGCGTGATGACGCCGATGGCCATCGGCCGCCCCTCCCCACCCTCACCTGGTGGGCCATGCTCACCCTGATGTTCACCAGCGCGATCGAAATGGCGTACATCTTTTGGGCCACCGACCTGCTGGCTACCCGATCTTCGTTGGAGACCGCCGCAGCGGCAGCCGGATTGTCCGCGTTGCTGCTCGGCCTGTTCATCGGGCGCGCCGGGGGCTCTTGGCTCGTGGAGCGGCTCGACGCCGAGCGGACCCTGCTGTTCGCCCTCATCGTGCTCGCCGCGGGTTTCGTTCTCACCTGGGTCTGGCCGATCCCCTGGGTGATCCTGATCGGCCTGTTCGTCGTGGGCGCCGGGATCAGCGTGCAATTCCCTCTCGGGATGGCCCGGGTCATGCGCGCCTCGTCCGGACAGTCAGATAAGGCCGCCGGAATCGCAAGTTCAGGGGTCGGTGTTGCCGGGGCACTCGTTCCCTTCGGCCTCGCTGTCCTCGCCGACAGCATCGGGGTGCACCTGGCATTCCTCGCAGTGCCGGTTCTCATCGCGATCTCGATCCTGCTGCTGCGCGCCAAGCCCGTCGCAGCGTCGGCGTTCAGCGATTCACCAGCGCCGCGATAACCCCCGCGGTCACCAGGCCGATCAGCACACCGAGGGTGACGGCGCGACGAACCCGTGGGGACACACCTGCCAGCGTAGGCGGCGCTACCGTGGTCTACGTGGCCGACCATGTCCCCGAGAGCACCCCGGAGCACTCCGCCGTTGATCGGGTGCGCCTCGACCCCCGACTGCGTACGCGCGACGACACGGGGTTGACCGCGGCAGTCGTGGGGACGCTGGGCTGGGCCGTCGCCTGGATCGTCCTCACCCTCGCTGGGACTGACGGCGACACCACCGACTTCTGGCGGTGGGTGTGTGCGATCGGCATCCTCATCGGGCTGATCGTGTTCGCGTTCCTTCTCATCCGGCTGCGACGCCGGCGCACACCTCAGGAGTGACCGAGATCGAGCGCGTCGTAGGCGAGCTCATCGGTGACCGGCGCGGCGATGGCGGGGCCGGTGGTCGGCAGCTCGGTGATCTCGGAGTGGGCACCGCAGCCGTAGTCAAGGGCCACCACGTGTCCGTCCGCTGGGGACATCTCCTGGGCACAGACCCCGAAGGCCTGGCCTAGCGGGCCACCGATAGTAAGCAGGAACCCGCAACTCGCACAGGGCAAGTCGACCGAACGAGCCATCGCCGAGCGGGGACCAAACTCCCCGCCATGCCAACGGTGGGCTGCGCCTTCGAGACCGTCGATCGACATGACTCGAGACCGACCAAGGCCGATCTCCCACTGCGAGGGGTGCAACGGCGCTCGCGAAGCCAATCCCTCGAGGTCATCGGCACCGCTGAATCCGGGAATCAGTCGAGGGTCATCGGGGGCCGTCGGCCACACGATGCCGACAACGAGATCGCCGGGCTGCACGCGTTCGCTCCAGGGAACCCAAGGCGGGGCTGTGATCGCTCCGTCACCGGGGAGCAGGACAACCTCATCAACCGTCACGTTCTTCGCGCGCGAGGCACGAGCGACGGTCACCGCCCAGTGCCACCCCACATATCCCGGGTCGTGGCAAGCAAACGCGTGGGTGACGACTCGTTCTGCATCGGCAGTGACTCCGAGATGTTCACCGACCATGCCCGTAGGCGCTTCTTCGGCCGCCGCTGCTCGCGCGATCTCGACCGCTTTCGCGGCTACCGAATCGAGTTTGACGGCTGGCGTGTTGCGTGGGCTCATCGCCTTCGTCCTCACTCGATCCCCGGTCGAGGCACCAGGCGGAAGATCCAGATGCCGACCGTGGTGTCGCCCTGACCGGCGACCACCTGAAGCGGCAGTCCCGCCTCGGGGACCTCCTGCAGGTCAGGGAAGGTGAAGCGGTAGTAGGTCGACGTCGTGGGCGTCTCAAGAAGCCGCTGGCTGCCGACAACCGGGGTCCAACCCTCACGAGCCACTGTCGGATCCACACTGATACCGATGGTCTCCCCCGGAACCACCGGAATCGTGCCGACTCCGCCGCCACGCAGGGCATCCTCGATGACATCCTGGGCACACGCGGTCGAGTCCAGCGAGGCTCCATCGAAGGACCAGCACAGCGCCTGGCTGTGCTCGGTCGACGTTCCGGAGAACACCGACACCCCGGGGCTGGGCTTCTCACACGCACTCAGGGCCAGGACCGCGGCCCCCGCTGCGGCGAGGAGGGCAGCACGACGTGCCCGAGTTCCCGTTGTCATAGCCGACAGCCTACGCAATGGCATTTCACCCGATCCGTTCGAGATCAGACGTCGAAGTCATCAGCCACGGCCCGCATGAGGGCCGCAATCTTGCGCGCGTGGTCGTCGCTGGGGTAGCGGCCACGACGAAGCTGATTCGAGGTGGCGTCGAGCAACTTGATGAGGTCTTCGACGATCGGGGCCATATCCTCCGCCGGCTTCCGGCCGGACTTCACCACCGAGGGGGCGGGTTCGAGCAGCGTGAGCGTGAGTGCCTGCTTGCCGCGCTTTCCGTCGACGATGCCGAAGTCCACGCGAGCACCCTGCTTGAGGGAGGTGACACCCTCGGGCAGCGCGGAGGCATGGACGAACACGTCCTCTCCATCGTCGGTGACGAGGAAGCCGAAGCCCTTCTCCACGTCATACCAACGGACCTTGCCTGCCGGCATGGTCCACCTCCCGTCGTGCGTCTCTCGCGTGTGCGGCACATATGGTGCCAGTTCGAGTGTCCAGGCTAGCCGTAGGCTGGTCTCGTGAGCACATCGCCGTCCCCCGCCGGGGATCGCCTCCTGCGAGCCGGTGCCATCGTCACCGTGATCGGGCTGATCTGCACCCTGGTGGCCATGCTGCCTTTGCTCATCCCCAGTCTTGAACTGCCCTCGGCCATGTGGTTCCTCGCCATGATCACCGGGATCGGTCTGGCGATGGTCATCGCCGGTTTCGCCGTCTCGGCGCGATCCCGACGTCGCTAGTCGATCAACTCCAGGATCGCCTCGAATTTCGGCGCACCCAACCCGCTGGCCATGTCGTAGCCCTCCATGGCCGGGCAGCAGGCGGGCTCGGGATCCACCATGTTGTTGCCCTCGACGATGTCGAAGAAGGCTGCGTCGAGATCCTGCTCCGCGAGGCTGTAGAGCAGGGGATTGAGGAAGCCGAGCCGACCGGTCTCGGAGATGATCAGCGCCATGTTGGCCGCGGTGAACGGCGAGGCTGCACTTGTCCCGCCCACCGGCACCACGGCCCAGGAGGCGCCAGGAGGCAGCGACTGCCCGGCGAAAGCCTGGTACTGAGCCGGGGTCACCGCGACCGGCCATCCGGGGCTGACCGCGGCGTGCGCCACGACATCGGGCACGAGCCGACGGTCCTGTGAACTCAGTCGGGCCTGGTACCACGGCGAGCGGTACGGCGTGGGTGAGCCGGCGCCGGCCCCGAGCAGGCCCGGATTCCATGTCGTGGAGTTCCACACCACCTCGTTCACCCGCTCATTGTCGGCGCCGAGGATGATGCGCGAGCCGCCCACGGCGGTCACCCACGGCGAGGTTGCCGGGAAGCCCGCTTGGAGCGAGGCATCGGCAATGCCGTCGTGAAGACAGGAACTAGATCCCGAGTCACCAGCGGCGATGAGGATGGAGGTGCCAACCATGGCGGCCATCGCGAACAGGTCGTCAAGATAGCGGCGCGGCTGCCAGTCCCCAGAGTCCTTCATCCCGGAGACGCACTCCCCGTAGGACAGCGTGATGGTGTCGGGATCAAGTTCGGTGAGTGCTGTGGTGTAGCCCTGGATCAAGTTTTGGGTGAACGACAGACTGTTAACGGTCTCGATGAAAGCAACCGCCGCGGCATCTGGAAGGACCGCTGTGGTGACCTGGACATCGAGGTTGCTTTCGATCCCCGCCGGCTCGGGAGGAACGACAGGCTCATCACCGATACCGGGTGCTCCGATCACATCGAGTCTGGCCACCTCATAGTCAAAACACTGACCGGCGATCTCAGCGAGCCCCGGATTGAACATCTGCCCGATCCCGATGATCGCTGCCCTCGTTCCCTCACCCGCGATACCGCGCTCATGCAAGGCAGTAGTGCCGTAGGGCACGTGCAACTGATTGGGCGAATAGGTGTAGGCCCGATTCTCTTCGAGGATGCAGTCGAGTCCGGGACCGAATGGCGTGCCCTCGTTCTCCGGCTTCTCCATGGTCGGTGTTACCGAGGTGGGCAGTTGGGCGGGATCGACGACGGTGTCGATGGGGAAGACCTTCTGAACAACGCCGCGGAGTGCGTCCGGGATCTTTGGTTCATAGTTCGTCGTGTCATCCGCATCGGGGATGTAGATCGACACCGCATACGGATCGGCAGGAGTGACGATGGATTCCTCGCCATAGACCTCCTCCCACGTCTCCAAGGGTGCCCGCAGCGAGCCCGTGAGCCCGGTGGCGTCGAACTCCACCGTCATCCCGAATTCGCGTGCGACCGCTCGCAGCTCGGCCTTCGCTTGCTCGGTCGCACCGAACTTCGCTGCGGACTCCTCGAGAGTGAGGAACTGGCGGTACTTTCCGGCACCCGGCGACGAGATCTTGCGGGCCGTTCGCCGCAGTTTCGCCCAGTCATAGGGCAGGACGACCGTGAACGAGGCATGGGTGGATGGCCAGGTGACCTGTGAGGTCTGAGACGTTGGCAGCGATGGTGGCTCCTCCGCATTCGAGATCGTCGCATTGGCGACCAGCGAACTCGCAGCAAGGGCGATAGCGGTTGCGGCTATGGCGGTAGAGGTGGTGACGCGATTACGGGCCATGATTCACCCAAGCAGAACCCTCAACCAGGTGTCCAGACCGGTCAGTTACGACAAGCCCTTCGGCAATGGCAGGTGCGGCGTCCACTCTGTCAGCCCAGACAGGACCTCATGCGCGCCGGCATCGATCAGTTCCTGGCTCGACGACGGTCCGGTCGTGACCCCGATCGCCATGGCACCGGCAAGACGCGCGGCTCGCATGTCACCGGGATGGTCACCGACATAGGTGACCGCGGAGTGAGCGCGGAGGACCTCCGCCTTCTGCTCGGCGAATGCCTCACCGACCACGATGTCGAACGGAAGCCCGGCAACATCGAGAACTCGTTCCGCCATCGGCCCGTGCTTCGCGGTCACCACCAGGACTCGGGCCCCCGATGCGCGAACGGCGGCAAGTGTGTCCGCTGCACCGGGCAACGCGACACTGAGCGGAACTCCGTGCTGGCCGTAGTGCTCGCGATACGCCGCGAGAAGCACGTCATAAGGTTCATCGGGCAGCCACATCGGAAAGACCCGATCGAGCGGGAGGCCGATGGTCGCCGCGATGTCGTCGGCAGAGGCCTCGATTCCATACCTGGCGCACACGTGCTGGACGGAGGCGATGATCCCCGCCGCGGAGTCGACCAGGGTCATGTCGAGGTCGAAGCCGATCACCGGGTCACTCACTCTCACCACCCTAGGGGTAACGTCGGAAGGATGCGCAGCCTCGCCGACGACCTGCGACTCCGCGATGACGACGCTCTCGCGGAGTTGCTGCGAGCGCGCCCGGATCTGTGCCAACCGGTCCCCGCAGACCTCGGCTCTCTCGCGACTCGCGCCGGATCTGCCTCCTCGGTCGCCCGCGCCCTGGACTCCCTGGATGCCTTCACGCTTCAGGTCGCCGAAACCCTTGCGGCACTCCCGGAACCCGCCACTGTCGAAGACATCCTCGCCTGTTTCGATCCGGAACTCCGCGCACCCATTGAGTCCTCGCTCGGGCGCCTCGTCCGACTCGCCCTGGCCTGGGGCGATGATCCCTACCGACTGGTGCGGACAGCGCGCGACGCCCTCGGCCCGACGCCGGGTGGGCTCGGTCCGAGTTGTGTCGACATCCGCCCCAAACTCGCCGCCCTGACTCCGGAATCCCTCGAGCGGACCCTTGCCGAGGCGCCGGCAAAGGTCATCGAGCTCCTCGACTCCCTGATGTGGGGGCCACCGACCGGGAAGGTGGAACGCGCTGAACGGGTCGTGACGGTCGAGACGGCATCGACTCCGATCGAGTGGCTGCTCGCGCGGGACCTGCTCGTCCCTCGCGGCTCGAACACGGTGGTGCTGCCCCGCGAGGTCGGATTGGCGCTTCGCACACTGCGTACCGGGGCGCCCTGCGTTATCCGCGAACCTGCGTGGCCACCTCGTGAGCCACACATGACACCCGCCCCTGAACGAGTTGATGCGATCTGCGGGCAACATGCCCTAGCCGCGCTGGATGCGATCACGGATCTGTGCGAGCAGTGGTCGCGGTTCGCCCCCGCGGTGTTGCGCAGCGGGGGCCTGGGGGTGCGTGACCTGACCGCTGCGGCCCGCGCCCTCGACGTCGATGAGGCGGTCGCCGTCTTCTGGATCGAAATCGCTTACGCCGCCGGGCTCATCGCGCGTGATGCCTCCTTCGAGGAGGCATGGCGGCCCACCCCGGCGTACGACGACTGGCGTGCCGACACCCCGGCACAGCGCTGGGTTCAACTGGCCAATGCCTGGTGGCGCATGAGTCGCGCGCCAGAACTCATTCGCGGATCTGCGCAGGCCGACCCCGCGCCGCACGCCCTCAGCGATGCGGCCGATCTGGCGCTTCTCCCGGGACTGCGCGCCGAAGTCCTAGCCCTGTTCGCCGACTACCCCGCCGCACTCGATCCCGATGACATCTGCGACGTTCTGGGCGATCGCCGGCCGCGGCTGAGCGGTCCGGGACGATGCG
>Ga0075480_10002113_pt1 | contig 12749 bp, 15 predicted proteins | sample DEB08_DNA_7_FD_81590 | JGI IMG/M metagenome (GOLD analysis project Ga0075480, IMG submission 81590) | Aqueous microbial communities from the Delaware River and Bay under freshwater to marine salinity gradient to study organic matter... | ecosystem: Environmental > Aquatic > Marine > Coastal ... | reverse complement strand
GTTAATATTTCTGAAAACGAAATTGACAATTATAGACGAAAAAATGAAAATAAAGAATTAGAAAAGAAAACTATGAAAGAAAATACAAACAAAGCATCACATACCGATGACTTTTCGTATCAAGATTTTATGAGTGTTCTTACTGAAATTCGTGATTATCTTAAAATAATTGCGGATAAGTAAACTTGTCCAATTGATGCTATTTCAAACATAAAATATTTAAGATGTAACCTATTATTACTTTTAATTATACTTTTTTTTTGAAAATGAAAAATGTTTGTAACAAAAACTTTCAAACACAATATGCGTATATAAACGACACATATGTTCATATAACCGATTACATATCAAATCATAGAGATGAGAAACCTTTATGTGGGAAGAAGCATGAATTGGTTTTATGTAACGGGGAAAAAAACAAAATACATTTTAGACATAAGAATAAGTCGGATGTTTCGTGTGAATATATATCTGAATGGCATTTGAAGTGGCAATCGTATTTCGTAAATACAGAGATCCCATTCAAGAAAGTTGATGATAAACAGATTAAAGATAGACGGGCGGATGTAGTATTAAAGAATAATTGTATTTTAGAGATACAGCATAGTAATATATTAGATAGTGAAGTTATTTGTAGAGCAAGTGATTATAAAATCAATGGTAAAGATGTGATATGGATAATAGATGGAAATACAAAAGATGTTAAATTGGATGTTTTAAGTGATAGTTCTTATTTAATAGAGTTTTGTGATGACTGGAAGTATAAATCATTTCAGTATAAGTATGACTTTGTATTGGTAGATATTGATGATAAAATTTTTAAAATTAAAACGAAATCGGTTCACAATAAATTATCTCATACAAAGATGTTTCATACAAAAGAGAAGATAGTTGATGTTCTAAGAACAAATCCTACAGATATTTGGAATATATGGGATGACGACAACGATATCAAACCTACTTTGAGAATAAAGCAAGAAGGAGCTGGTAACGGAAAGACATTTGGTATATGGAAATCGATATCACTCAATTTGGATAAACAATTATATATTATTATAACGAAGCAACATACAGCGAAAGATGTGATCAAGAAAGAATTAAATGATCAGGCTGAAAGAAACGAATATCATATAGTTAGTAATATCGAAAACATTGATATAACTACTTATGGTAAACAATACATAATCGAATACGAACACATACGAACAAAAAGAAAATGTGTTGTAGTTATTGGTTCAATCGACTCCTTTGTGTTTAGTTTAACAAGCAAATATACTAAAAAGGGATCTAACTTTTTTGAGGGATTGCTTTATAACATTTGTGAGAATGGTTGTGATAAGATGAACACAAAAACGGGTGAGATCAGATATGCTGGTATGAAATTAAATTTAGACAAGACAACTGAGTTATGGATAGACGAAACCCAAGACCTGTCTATTTTATACTACAAAGCGTTCGTGAAACTCATGCTTCTTACAAAGATAGATATCGTTATTGTGGGTGACAAGCTACAGAGTTTAGAATACCATGAAAACTTTATGACTTTTATTGATGAAGATGGACAATACGATATAAATGTGGTAAGAGATTCACAAAAAAACATTAACCGAAGAATTAAAGTGCTTCATATGGCCAAAAAAATTAATAAACTGGTAGATTTTAAAGAATATAAATTACCGAAGATAGAAGTCAGTAACAAGGACGAATTACATGATCATGGAAAGAGTGTAGTTCCATTCACACAAAAGAGTGTTTATCATAACGATACTGACGAAAACAAAGTAAACGAGGAAGTTAATAAAATTTTGAAGTATGTTGATGATGAAGTAAACAAATACGATTACAAACCAAAAGATTTCTTGTTTATTTTTCCAATAATGAAAGGAAATCAACTTGCTGGTGAGTTGGAAACCAAACTAAACGAATACTGGTCGAATAAATTAGATGATAAAGATGAATACCACCAATATGCGGTTTTACATAGACACGAAGCCGGTCAGGTTATAGACACCACGTTATCTCAAGAAGCAACACGTATAATGAGTATTCGTGCATCTAAGGGTGACGGACGAGCAGTAGTGTTTGTGTTGAATTGTACAGAACAGTCTCTAAAGCTTTTTTCCAATGGTGAAAAAAATATCGTGTATGAGTCATATTTGCATGTTGCGTTAACGCGTGCGAAGAACAAGTTGTATTTTGGATACCAGAAAAATAATGATGACATTCATAGGAGACTCTCTATTGTGGATAATGACGTAATATACACACCAACTATCAAAAACAGTATTCACATAGAAACCCTCGCACAATACAAGGATGTCCATTTGTTCAACAAGTTGTTGGACGAACATGGAATAGAGCAATATCTCTCCAAAGTGTTAGAAAAAGATTTGCCAAAAAAAAGCACTCCAAGAAAAATGATCGATTGGGATTATCATTGTATTTGCCACGCAGTGTATTACAACTTTGCTTTGTTTGAAATTTTTTCACGATACAGAACAAAAGAACTACTTAAACAATCACAGATCAAGGTTGTTATGGACAAGATAAGTAAACTTAGTATTGTGGAGCGAACACCAAAACAATTTTACGAGGATATTAATAAATTGAAACCGTTAGAAGATCTTATTTATTTCCCATTATGTAAGGTATCTAAACAGAACAGGTTTTATGTGTATTTTCAAAAGATAAAGAGTATAATGCTTGATATACAAAACAAGTACAAAAAAAACAATCTATCAATAGGTGAATTTTCACCGATGTATAGCAGCATCCTAATTATAATGATTGACCTGTACACAAACAAACAATATCATCATTTCACCCCATTAACAATGTATAACATCGTCCATGCGTTTGAAACTAAAAACAACATTCAAGAGCTTCTTGACGAAACTAAAATAATCAAAACGATTGTTCATAGTCTTTTATGTCATAAGATTCCATTGTCTATAGACATAGAATGGAACATAGAACACACAGTGTCTTATGATGGAAATAATAAAGATATTACTTTATATAACAATTTCAACATAATTGGTCATAGTAAAGAATATGTATATCACTTGATGTTCAAAACGGACATTGGCGATATAAATATCAAAGAAGTTCTTTTCGACATACTTGTAGAAAGAATGTTATTGTTTTCTCCAAAAAGCAACGAGCACGCCAAAAACAACAACACTAGGTTCAATTCAAAACGGATAATAACATATCTATTGATTTTGAAACAGAATCGTTATGAGGTTTACGATTTAAACATTGAAGAAACTATTTTTTATGAAATGAGAACAATATTATCAAGTAGTATTTGTAAATATATGAGTTTACACAATAAAGACATTTACAACTACTTTTGTTATGTAAAAAACAACATGAAAATAGACGAGAAATTTAAGAAGTATTCAACACCTTATGAATGTATCGCAAAAGATGAGGTGTTTCGAAAAAATGAGCAGATTAAGAATTTTTTTAATTATTTACATCAAGAATACAATTTCAATAACAAAAAGTATGTTAGAGATATAACTAACAACTTCGATATGTTTAACTCAAAACTCAACGAGTGTATTGAGAATATGTGTAGAACATATTTCAATATTTATGATCAAGATGACACTTGCGATTGGTGAAAAAAGTGATACTTATTAATTTATTCGAGAACTTCAAAAGTTTAGTATGTCTAAACGTACTTTTCAATAAATAATCGTTCTTTATCCGTAATATCAAATTCATCGTAAACATCTTCATAACTCTCACAATACGGAAATCTTTGAAGAATACGAATGTTATTAAAGTTTCCGTATCGACAAATATCGTTTATGAACTTGTACAAAGGATGATTCAATACTTGACTAATATTATCTGCTTTTTCATTGTTTTCACAACGTATGAAAACAATGGATTGTGTCATTCCACAATTATCTACGAATGTACCGTAATATGATGTCGTAGACATAAACACCTTATAACCGTCTTGATACTTATGTGGTCTCGAACTCCATACGTGTTGTTTAGGTGTGTGTATCAATCTGTATTTATGTGTGTCATCTTCTTGATCTCTAATCAAATTTCTTTTCGTATATTTGTGAAGGTCACTACTGGTTTCAATCTTGAACTTTTCATTATCACAATCTACAGTTTTGGATAATATAGATTGAATTCTTTTGTTGTAAAATAATGGTATGTAATTACGTTCTTGACTTTTAACGTGACTAATGTATTTCGTTTTTTTCCAAATGCCTTCGATGGTGATATCTTTGTAGAACGGAGTGTTTTCTATGAGATACCAAGTAAAAGACGACCCGACTTTCTTAAAGTATTTTTTGCATAAATGAATGTTAATGTGGTGTATCTGTAATTTAGTTAAACGATTGATTAACGTGTTACGATCTGAGAACGACATCCAATTATCAGGTGTTATATACAACATATAACCGTTAGGTTTCAACAAATCTAATGTTTTTGATATAAAAGAACCAATCATATTATGGTTCTTTGAAGCTCTTTTTCCGTTAACAAGGAGTTTGGCATAGGGAGGATTCGCGACAATCAAGTCAAAACGGATGTTATAATCCATTTCTAAGAAATCCTCCTCCCGAATATCAATCATATCACTATCAAACACCTCTCTAACTATTTTCAATCTCTTGATGTTAATATCATTAAAATATAACATATTTAGAACCGTATCTTTAGAATGATGTTGAATAAGTTTGTGGTAGATGGAGATCATAAAGTTACCGGAGCCACAACAAGGGTCGAGAATTTTGATGTCATCACGTTCCCAGAATGATTCAGGTATGGATGCGATCATATCTTCAACGCAAGATATAGGTGTGGGTTCGTCGTTAGACGTTTCGAAGAGATCTTTGTTTTTGTTAAGAGTATTATCATAAAAAGATTTAAGTTCATCATAAGTATCATCAATGGTCTTCATCTTTTAAAGGAGCACTAGTATATTGTATATTGGATATTTCTTTAATCAAATTTTTTTGGAAAATTTGTGAACCACAGAGAGAAAATATTTTGGTTGACCAAATATTTATATAAAAATGAAAAATGCGCCCCCCTACTCAAAACTACTCAATTTATTTTGAGTCGATGGTCTTAATTTAAAGATTACATTTATTAAATGAGTAAATCTAAAATGGTGTATGTCTGTTCAAAATGTAATTACACAACCAATCGTTTACTCAATTTCAATCGACACCTAAACCGTAAGAGATCTTGTAACACAAATTTAATTGTTGAGTCGTGTAATGTAACGGAACCTTTAAATAACAATCTTGAGTCTGTGAGAAAACATGCAGATCCTGTGAAAGTACATGTAGATCCTGTGAAAGTACATGCACATCCCTCGAAAATAGAAGAAGAAAATGAAAGTGAAAATTTAAAATGTGTAAAGTGTAATCGACTATTCACAAGATTAGATAATTTAAAAGTACATATGAATCGGTGTGATGGATCGATAGATAGACAATGTCCAATATGTAAGAAAATGTTTACTAGTAACCAAGGTAAATGGAATCATATGAAATATGTTGATTGTAAGTCATCACAAATTGTATGTTTACCAACAAATAACCAGAGTAATGTTGTGAATGCGGACACGATTGAAACTTTGAATTCTAATTGTAAGTATAATAATTGTTACAATACAAATAATAACAATATAACATTCAATAAATTGGAGTTTGGGAAAGAAGATTTGACTAAATTGTGGAAAGAGAAAGATTATATGAATAGGAATTTGAGAGAGTTGAAATACGCAATACCTAGAGCAATGATAGATTTGTATTTCAATGACAAATATCCGGAAAACCAAACATTACGTAAGTTGAGGAGTAAAGGTAACATCGTCGAGATCTATCGAGACGGTAAGTGGCAGAAAAGAATCTTTGAAGATGTGTTCCAACCGATTAACGAACAAATCGAACATTACCACCACCCATTCTTTGAAGACTTCAAGAACAAGTTCAAAGATATGATTCAAGACAAGAAATTTAACAAACTAATCCGTCCAATGAAGACATATGTGCATATGATGTTATGGTACGGATGGGATTGTGAGTTTATGAAAGACACGGGAATACCGGTTAATCATCCAGAAGACGAAGCGATGAAGAACAAGAGAAGACGAGATATGTTCAAATTGATGATGGAGACGATGTACGACGAATGTATTAAGTTAGATACACCACCACAATCGAATATAACTATTTGATTATATAAATGACGTACTACGACGAAAAGTGTGTAAATACGTGTTCACATATTTGGGATTATTGTTACTTCTTTTGTTGTTATTGTTGTATAATGTTTAAGAAACATCAAAGAGAGTATGATAATTGAATGTTGTATAGGAGAACGTAAATACAGAAATTGGTTAATAAATGAAAGATAATATGCCATAAAATCCAATTATCAGACAATTTATCGTAATGATAAGTAATTCTAGATAATGTGTAACTAAGAATAATATTATTCAAAGCGATTATAGAGTAGTAATAATGTACGTGTAAAGTGGAGTATGAGATTAACAACACAGTTGCGATTCTAGACACATACAAATCGATATAATGAAGTAGAACGTTTGAATAATTGGATAAATGATACAAAGTAGAACACGAGTAAACAGAAGTCATAAGTAACGCAATAAAGTATTCATTGAGATAGTAAGAGTATATGGCATTAAGAAGAAACAGATGACTTGTAATAACAATAGAGATGTTCATTGTGACACAAATATTAAATGTTATTAAATTTTAAATAATATAGAATGAATTATCGATATAGTTTAGTTTTTGTACCATTGATATTGTCATCACTTATACAATATATGTTACCAAGTGATTTCTCTAAAACACAAAAAGTGTTCTTTCAACCACCATCTTACGTGTTTGGTATCGTTTGGACTGTTCTATATATTCTCTTAGGAATCTATCTCTATCGATTCTCTTTGACTTTTAACTATAAGTCTATATTATGTGTTTTTATGTTAATTTTGTATGTTATTAACATAACTCTAAACGTATCGTGGACACCAGTAGTGAATCGAATGAGACAATATAAAAGAGGTGTGTATATGATAGGGATGATGATATTATCAACGGTTTTGTTGATAACATTGGAAAATGATAAATATAACAAGAGTTTACTTGTACCATATGTGGTGTGGTTGTTATTTGCGTTGTTACTAAATGTCGAATTAGCTAGATAGTATTTTACGGAGATCGTAAACAAATGCAACAAACAGGATAGAATAATAAGTTGTTACGATAAAGTCTTCTGGAACAATATAGTTAATAAATGTGTTTAGTTTTACGTCTGTGTCGTAACCACACCATTTGTTATGGATGACGGTTATAGGACAAAGACGATTATTTAATTGGTGTGCTAAGAAAGATATAATTAAAATGATAAGATGAATGTAAACGTTGGAAACGTATCCACCGAACATTATATACATTGCAAGTATTTGGTGAAAAAAAATAAGTAAACGACCGCTATTAGACTTACAATTATACAAAATCGCAGGATCAATATTAATCTGTATAATCACCATTATGATAAACAAAATAACAGAGACTTGGTGAAATATCATTTATATCATTTAAGATTTATTATACACGTAATACAAAAAACTAGCTTTAACTTCGTGTATGTCTGGTCGCATTATCGGTGGAACATTCAACATTTTATACAAAAGATAATTAAGATCTTTATTTTTAATGAGTTTCATACTATTGTTAATCTTACCAGATTTAATATATTTTACAATAGTACGATCTTTACTTGAGAAGAACATATCTTCTCCCGTATAAAGTAAAAATATCATAATAGCCAAACTCCAAATGTCGTAACTTGTTGTTTGAACGAATTTGTTATGATTAGGAGGCACCAACAGGCCTTCTGGTGGAATGAATTGCAATGTTCCTGATGTGTTAGACGGAATAAACCCGAAATCAAATTGTGAAAGACCAAAGTCTATAAGTTTAACAATAGACTTTGGTTTTGAGTCTTGTAGAATGAAATTAGTATGTTTGATATCTCTATGAATAATACTATTGACGTGACAATATTCGATTGCATCAATACATTGTAAAATATAGTAGTCTCGTAAGAAGTTTCTATCATCAATATTCTCAACGGTACTTAATGAATCTAATAGATTCATACCGGTACACTCTTCCATAACTATTGCAATCTTCGTGTCAAAATTGTAAGATTCGTGAAATTTAATAATATTTCTATGATTCTTCAACTTAATCATATAATTAATTTCATTCATATTTGTTTTCGTAAGTTTACATGCATAATTAAGTTTGGTATGTTTATGTTGAATTTGATATATTTTACCAAAACCACCAGATCCAAGTTTTTTTTGGAAAACATATGGAAAAGATAGAGATGTCATAACGGATAATATATTTTACCGTTATAACTCTTTAAATTTGTTTCAATTTTATATAATTTAGAGAACAATTTTATCTAATTTAGAGTATCTAAGATTCTGTTTTCTTTGTGTGTCGTGATAGCATCCTTTGGTACCGTCGTACATAACTTTACCATTGTAGAGATTGTCTCCGTCTTCCATAAGTTCAATGTCATAATTATCTAGTTGGGGCGCGATGACACTCGTGAATAAATGAGGCCCTGTTGTTTCCAGAACCGATTTTCTTTCTTGTGTGACGTGTTGTTCTTCAATATTTAGTATCATTTTATCGATAACTTCTTTCATTAGAGGATGTTTAGGGGGGAAGATGAGAACGGCTTGGTTAATTTCTCTATTGTTGGATTTAGGTTTTGAGTCTTTGTGATAATATTTATCCAGATGGGAATGAGTGAGCCACGGCCATAAGGTCAGTTTCAGTTTTGTGTTTTTGTGAATCCAATCATCTAAATTGACTTTAAATTTAGTCTTGATATCGGCATACACACCACCCTCTTTATACAATATTATGTATCTAAAAAAGTCAGCCTTACAAGCTCCACATTTAGGATTCAACTTAGAGAATGCTTCGTATGTTTGTTGAGAAGTGTTATACTTAATGTACTCTACGATTGCATCGTCATCGTAAAACTTAAAAGTATATTGAGGATTGTTCTTTTCGTTTTCTTTCATCACCTTCTTGACACAATCAGGTATGTTATCGTAAGAACTATATGTTTGATGAATGATACGAGGAATGTTGGAGAAGTAATCTATATAATTTTCAATGTACTTTTTTCTATAGGAATTGAAAGACAAAACGAAAATAAAGAGAATGATGATTACAATATACAATTCCATTACGATATTTATATAATTTAATTTAATTTTTGTATAACACCATATATAATTGGTTAATATCAATAAAATTAACATATATTATAAATGTATATATCGTATATACTTTATCTAGTATGTATCATCATTTTGTTAAGAGTCATAATATACACACCGTGTACCATACATATAATACATCGTATAGATCCCTCAAACACAGGTGATATGGTGTCGTCCTGTTCAAATTATTTTCATTTTCCTAATCACGTAAAACACGATATCTACAAAGTAGATCTAACGAAGATCAAGTATAACGATTTTGTCATATTTAGTGGAGGTGGATTGGTTGATAACAATGATGGATGGAATAATACCATAAACAGTGTATTGGATAAATGTAGAAACTGTTATGCGTGGGGAGTAGGCATAAATCTGCACACAAATAGTACAATAAAGACACCAATCAAATACGACAAATTCAAAAGAATAGGTATACGTGATTATAATCATAATAAAATACCTTATTTACCTTGTTCGTCGTGTATGATACCAGAGTTGAGAAATACATACATCATAAAAAGGGAATATGGTGTGTTGGAACACATACATCACGAAATCAATTTAGATTTACCCAAATTGAAAAACAATAAAGATATCAAAGAAATCATTAGATTCATAGGGGAATCAAAGTATATTATTACAAACACGTATCATTGTCTTTATTTCTCTATGTTAATGAAAAAGAAAGTAATATTGTTTGAGAAGTTTAGTTCTAAATTCAATTCGTTAAGACATCAACCTGTTATGTACTCAGGTAATCTAAAAGAAGATTTCAAAAAATGCAAAATATATCCAGAATTTCATAAAGAGTCTATGCAATTAAATAAGGATTTTTACAACAAATTCAGTAGAGATTACCAGATAAGAAGAATAGTAGGATTTTAAATATAAATAGAGATAAAATATGATTATAGTGGTAGTAATTGTAATAGTAGTAGTTATAATGATAGGCGGATTTGTTGCCAGTAAGGGAAAGAAGGTCAAAGGAATAAAACAGAATCAAAATAATAATGTACCATCTCCTAGTGTATCGTTTGATAGACCTATTAGAAAAAGTGACTACAACAAACCCGTTAAGACAGATGAATCAAACATCACACCATCATCACCATCATCACCATCACCATCATCACCATCACCACCATCACCATCATCACCATCACAACCAGCACCATCAGCACCATCAATAAAAGAAAAAAAATTTGAAAATGTAATACAAGAACAACAATCACCACAAGTTCAACAAACGTCCGTTAAAGAGAAACAGGAATTAGTACCCTATTACAGGGATATACCAGAACCACTTAAAAAAAATGAGTAATTTAACGAAAGAATACATTTATAACAATAGAAATAATTACAAAAAGTTGAAGAACGAATTCGATCAAATACATTTGTATAAATACGATCAAAACAAACCGTTTCCAAGCAAAGAAGAATTAAAAGAGTTAAAAAACGTGAATGACGTCCATGCATACGCATACAAGAGTAAATGATGTAACAATGTGAAAGTAAACGTGTATATGTATCCATAGAATGTTTTGATAGTAATGAAGTAAACGAAAGATAACATACAAAGATGTTATGTTGTGTAAAAGAACAATAGGAAATGAAATGTTGTTGGTGTGAGAAATATGATAGTAAAATGTAATAATACCACCTAATCTAGACGTAGTCAAATCTACAAGTCTCTTTTTTTTGCATTTATCATTGAGATGATAAATGGTGGAACCAGAATACATCATCAAGTATGTACAAAAGAGAAGATATTGTTGATAATAAAAAGATAGACATATAGGTATGATGAACGATTGTGTTGAAATAACGTGAATTAACATAATTAATGATAGGATGTACGTAATTAGTTAAATACTTTTGAATACGAACGAATGAAAGCACATATTGCGTAAAAGAGAGAAAGCACGAATCCAGACCACAAGGACACTTCTTTACCGAGAATCATATTAGGTAATGTATAGCGAACGAGAGCAAACGTTATGAAAGCAACAAAAAAATCATAAAGATAAGGATTTAACATTGTAATGAGACTTTTAAATAAGTAAAGAAAAAATGATAGATCAAACGATGGATATAATTGATAGGAATATAATTGATATGTTTAAAGACATAATACGGATAACGAGTGTGAATCAAGCATTCATCCATAACATATTGGTCTATAAAGACCAGTTGTCTAAGAATATGTCTTTAAAGATGAAAAGGATGAAGGATTTTTTTAACGAAAGAGGGGATATGAATTTTTCGATCTATTTGAATAAGATAGAACATATGTTGGAGAAGAATCAGATTATATTGAATTATATAAATAAGGCAATAAACTCGGCGAATATAATACAATTTGGGGATAAACACGATACCATGTATGTAACTGATTATTTAATAGATATGAGAGCATTTATGAGAGAACAAATTGAGAAACAGATATGTGTTATAATGGAAAATATTTAAGAGTATTTATATAAATAAGAGTAAATGGACGAGAGAAGTCTAACAATTGACGAACAATTGGTTGCGTACCTAGAGAGTGTGATGCAATCAAGACCGTCTTCATATTTGAAATATTCAGTAGGAAGTGTAGTGTTGTTTGAACATAACACCAAAAAATGAACGGTTATGTAGTTATTGTTTTTTATCTTATATTATGTCTTTATGGCAAATATAAAAAATTCAAAGTGTCATTAAAAAAGTCATTATTGCGTAAATACATCATATCATACAACATAATTGCAATGTTAATGAATATGTATGTTTTGTATAGTAGAAATATAGACATATTGTTGTTAACCAAGTATATCGAACTAAATGATACATTGATAATGTTGTTACGTAATAGCTATAAACAGATAACATACACACATATGTATCATCATTGTAGTTCGTTGTTATTAGTGAGTATGTTGAGAGATAATTTTGACAAACGGATAGAGACGGGAGTAATGATGAACGGAGGGACACATATGGTATTATATATGTATTACATATTATCATTTGGAATGAGAATTAATAAAAAGAAATATTTGTGGTGGAGTTATTACTTGACACATATGCATTTGACACAATTTTTATATAATACATATAATTGTATGAGTATGGATACTAACATATCGAAAATAGGTCTTTGTCATCAAATATCACTATTTGTTTTGTACGGAAGATTCTTCTATGAACGAGAAAAGAGAAGGCTTACAACTGTTGACTATTTTACTATGTAAAACTATCATATAACTTTCAATAAGTTAATATTGTTGTCATTTTGAAAGTAATTTAAAGATAATTTGTTAATAGTAGTAAGTAGTTCATACTACCAATTAGTTCTTATCTAAAGAACTAATTTAACAAAGTTTAATACTTTGGAACTTATTAAGTTCGATAACCAAGAACTTGATTTTTACGAATC
>Ga0075480_10002112_pt1 | contig 12749 bp, 9 predicted proteins | sample DEB08_DNA_7_FD_81590 | JGI IMG/M metagenome (GOLD analysis project Ga0075480, IMG submission 81590) | Aqueous microbial communities from the Delaware River and Bay under freshwater to marine salinity gradient to study organic matter... | ecosystem: Environmental > Aquatic > Marine > Coastal ... | reverse complement strand
AATAAACTGAGATCCTCTTTCGGTTTGGGAAAAAATAGAACCAACTATAATTCCATTTAATGATGCCATTAAAACTGCAAATGTAGCCATATACATAGTTATTAATGCTCGATCCCAATATTCAGATAAGGCAATAAAAAGTAACATGCCTCCCACTATCAAACCTGTTCTTAAACCTCCTACAATATAACCAACTCCCATAGCCAAGGTAAAGGTTGCTACAACTGGCATTCCTAAATAAGCTTTTTTCATTGGAATTAATACTTGAGTTATTAAAAATTTATTAAATGTATTTAATGTATAAAAAAATGTATCCCAGACCCAATCAACACCAGCGTCAATATAATGAGCTATTGTTAATCCTTTTTCTAGAGGGATTAAATAGAGATAGTTAATTTTATCAAAATAACCGTTAGCTATAAAAGCAATTATAGAAAAAATTATTAACGCAATTCCAAAAAGAATTAAGGGTCTATATCTCTCAAACAATGATAAATTTTTAAAATAATCTATAGGTTTGTTTGCCCATGCTTTTGTATATCTATCTAAGATGACTGCAATAATTACTATGCATAACCCAGCTTCAGCTGCTTTTCCAATCTTTAGACTATTCAAAGCAACTTTTAAATTCAAGCCTAAGCCTTTTGCACCTACAAAAGATGCAATTACTACCATTGCCAAACATTGCATAATTACAGTATTAACGCCATTTAGAATATCTCTTCTAGCAGTAGGAATTAATACCTTGAATAACAATTGAAATTTAGTACATCCACTCATTAAACCTGCTTCAACAACCTCAGGTGAAATTCTCTTTAAACCCAATATGGTATTTCTGATCATAGGCGGAGTTGCGATAATAATAGTAGCAATGGATCCGGCGTGATCACCTAATCCAAAGAGCGCAATTATTGGAACAAGATAAGCAAACTGAGGCATTGTTTGCATTATATTTAAGACTGGCTGCAAGGCTGTTTCAACTTTCTTATCTAAGTAACCCCAAATACCAAAAGAAAGTCCCAAAACAAAACAAATAGGAGTGGTAATCAAAACAAAAGAGAGAGTTTGAATAGAAGGCACCCAGTTTCCGAAAACAGCAATATATAAAGCCCCTATTCCTCCTAGTAGCCCAAGTCTAATTCCATTTAGCTGATATCCTAAAATAAAAGCTCCAACTGCACCGGCTGTCCAAGGTAGTGCTGGCCAAGTTAACCAATCATTTTCTTTAAGCCATGCGTCACTTACAAATACATCAATAATTTTATCTCCACCTAATAATAATTCTCTTACAAAAGTAATTAAAAATAACAAACTTTGAGAGACAGATTTTGTAAACTCTCTAAAAGCAGCTTTTTCTTCATACATTTCAAATACAGGATCCCACACCTTTAAAGGGAACCAGTCATAGAGTGCAGAAAAAATAATATTATTGATTGCGAGAGGGATGCCTTTAAGAAGAGAAGGCAATCTCCAAAGGTAATTCCCCTCATTGTGAGGGACTAAATAATAAAAAGAAAAAAATAAAACTAAAAGAATACCAAACTGAGTCGGTTTAGATTTTCTTATAAGGTCTAAATAATTTTTATCCACCAAATAAAACTTTAATTACTTTTGAAGGGTTTATAGAGCCAACAATATTATCGTTCTCATCTTTTACTTTAATAATATTATTGCTATTAAGAATTTTTTCAGCCACAGTCTCTATAATGTCGTTTTGGGAAATCGCAAAATCACCTGAAGCATTTGTATCAACAGCATCCATAATTGAGCTAATTTTTAAAACCTTTTCTCTTGGGACGTCTTCTGTAAATCTTTTAACATAATCTGTTGCAGGATTTAAAACTATATTATCTGGTTTATCTAATTGCTCAATAATTCCATCTTTCATAATTGCTATTCTGTCAGCCAGCCTAAGAGCCTCATCAAAATCATGGGTTACAAACATAATCGTCTTATTAAGTACTGATTGAAGTCTTAAAAATTCATCTTGCATTTCTTTTCTAATAAGAGGATCAAGGGCTGAAAAAGGCTCATCTAAAAACCAAATATCTGGCTCTACAGCGAGTGATCTTGCAATGCCTACTCTTTGCTGTTGACCACCAGATAGTTCTCTTGGAAAATAATTTTCTCGTCCTTTTAAACCAACTAGTTCAACCATTTCCAAAGCTTTATAAATACTATTATCAGTGCTAACACCTTTAACCTGAAGAGGAAAAGCAATATTTTCTAAAACTGTTTTGTGAGGGAGAAGAGCAAAATTTTGAAAGACCATTCCCATTTTTTCTCTTCTTAGTTCTATTAATTGTTTGTTATTCATCAAACAAATATCTTCACCATCAACCAGGATTTTACCAGCTGTGGCATCTGTTAGCCTTGAAATGCAGCGCAAGAGAGTTGATTTACCTGAGCCTGAGAGACCCATAACTACAAGCATTTCTCCTTTGTTTACCTCAAAAGAAGCGTCATTAACTCCCACAATACAACCAGCTTCTTGAAATCTAGCTGCATCGACCTCGCCCTTGCTTTCAGAAAGTAATTTTTGGGCGTTATCTCCAAAAATTTTATAAACAGAACTGCAACTTATAGTTGGTGACATATATTGAACCTTATCTCCTAAAAATTTATTGAATTATAGCCCTCCCTTTAAAAGGGAGGGCTAAAAAATAAAGTACTACTTCATAAAGAGATCGATTTGACCTCTATTATTTGCGATATATGCAGTAGCAGCCTCAGCGTGAGTCATACCACCGTTATCAACGTAGTTAGCCATTTCACCAATATTACCTGATGTAAATTCCATTTTTGTATAGAACTTGTATGCAGATGGATGAGTGATTGGGAACTTAATATGAGCTGCTTTCTTTAACCAACCAATTGGAGAACCGCAACCAGTAGTTTCTAATGAACCACCGTCTTCCATTCTACAACCTTGGAAGAAAGGAGGGAATTCGATAAATACGAAACCTTCAGCATCAGTAAAGTTTGGAGTCCAGTTAAAGATAACTGTTCCTCTTCCTTCTTTTTTTGCAGCAGCTAATTCTGCCCATAATGCATCAGCACTACCGGCAAATTTTACCATCCACTTATCGTCTAAGCCAAGACCTTTAAGTCTGTTAGGCATAACGTCAGTGTGCCACTCATAAGGACCTTCTAGCCATCTACCTTTACCTTCAGAGTCAGGTGTTGCAAAATTAGCTACACACTCATCAGATTTCAAAGCTTCCCAACTTGGAAGACCTGGGCATAAATTTTCATCAATAACCCATTGAGGAACACCCATATCTTCAAGAGTAGGAGCAGGGTGAGATCCAGCGTCAATCAATCCACCTTTATCCATAGCTTCATACATTGGCTTAGCCATAGTTGACTGCCAAGTTTCGTGAGCAACGTGTAATTCTCCAACACGAACAGCTTCATATCTTGTTGCTGATTCAGCTGGAACTAATTCAACTTCATAGCCCATTTCTTCCCAAGCTTGTTTCATAACATGAGCTGTTACGATTTGACTTGACCAGTTTAACACTGGAATTCTAATCGGATCTGCTGCTTTTGCTACAGTAGTAAAACCAGCAAACAAGACTAGAGCATAAAATAATGAAAATAATTTTTTCATAATTTCCTCCATTTCCTATTATAATAGTTAAAAGATAATATGATATTAATGCCTTACCTAGAAGTAAAAAAATTCACATAATGAAACAAAAAAATATCAGTAAAATGAGAATTATTTCAGAGAAGTGTGTAATTATTGATAAAAAAAAAACTATCCCACAACTACAACAAGATAAAAAAAAGGATCGGGATTTCAAAAATTATACCTGTAATCAAAGGGGATGCCTATGGGCATGGAATAATTGAATGCTTTAAAGTACTCTATAGTTGTGGTTCGAGAAACTTCTACGTAGCTAGGCTAGAGGATGCCATAAAGTTAAAAAAACAAAATTATAAAAACATAAATGTTTTTTTGCTCTCTGGAACAACCTCTAAAGAAACTTGTGATCAATTAAGTAAATATCAAATTTATCCAATCATCAATAATCTTAGTCAATTAGAAATAATAAATCAGTATCTTAAGGCCATACCATATGTTTTACATTTCGATACTGGTATGAATCGATTAGGCTTCAAATACAGTGAAATAAGTCGAATAAAATCATTAACTAAAACTAACCTAATTAAATTTATTATGACTCACTTATCCTCTGCAGATGAAAAAAATATGATAGAGTGTAAATATCAACTTAATCAGATAAAAAAAATTAATAGTTATTTTAAAAAACCATTAAGCATTGCTAATTCATCAGGTATTTTTTTAGGTAAATCGTTTCACCAAAGTTATGTAAGACCTGGAAAGAGCCTCTATGGAATAAATCCCTTTTTCAAAAAATCTTTTGGATTGAAAGGAGTAATGAGTATTTTTGCGCCTATTCTTCAAATAGCTACAATAGCTAAAGGACAAACAGTTGGTTATGGTAAAAGTTATAAAGCGAAGAAGACAACTAAGGTTGCAACTATTGATTTTGGATATTCAGATGGATATCTAAGATCTGGGAGAAATAAAGTTAAAGTATTTATTGATGGAAATGCTTGTGATGTTATTGGAAGAATTTCTATGGATTTAATCACTATTGATGTTTCAAATGTTGAAGATAAAGATTTGTATCTCGGTAAGGCCGTAGAAATTTTAGGTGACAATCAATCTTGTGAAGATTTAGCAATTCAAACAGGAACTAATGAACATGAGGTTTTAATTTCTTTGGGAATGAATTCTAAAAAAGTATATATTTAAGAAAATGTATGAAGCACCAGTAAAAGATTTAAATTTTGTAATCAAAAATTTAATCAATTTAGAAGAATTAAATAAAATCTCTGACTATCAAGATTTTTCTGATGATTTGGTTGATGCTATTTTGGAAGAAGCAGGAAAAATAGGATCAGAAGTCCTGGATCCCTGTAATTTATCAGGTGATCATGAGGGTTCAAAAAGACTTGATGATGGGGAAGTAAAAACACCAAAAGGATATAAAGAAGCTTACGAAAATTTAAGGGATGGCGGGTGGTTTGGTCTGGAAGCAAAAGAACAATTTGGTGGACAGCAAATTCCAGTAACCTTGTCTGCCGCTGTTAATGAAATTTGGCATAGCTCTAATATGTCTTTAGCTTTATGTCATTTGCTTACACAGGGGTTAATATATGCTCTGCAAAAATCCGCTTCAGATGAGCAGAAAAATTTCTATATTCCAAAGCTAGCATCAGGTAGCTGGACCGGCACAATGAATTTAACCGAACCTCAAGCAGGTACTGATTTGTCTTCAATTAAAACTAAGGCTATTAAAGAAAACGGTCATTACAAAATATCTGGACAAAAGATTTACATTACCTACGGAGAGCATGACTTATCGGAAAACATTATTCATTTAGTTTTAGCTAGGACTCAAGATGCACCAGAAGGCAATAAAGGTATTTCAGTATTTCTTGTGCCTAAGTTTATTCCTAATGATGATGGAAGTATTGGTAAAAAAAATGATGTTACTTGTCTTTCTATTGAAAAAAAACTAGGAGTGAAAGGTTCGCCTACTGCCGTCCTTCAATTTGGAGAAAAAGATGGAGCTATTGGATATCTTGTTGGTGAGGAAAACCAAGGGTTAAACATTATGTTTGAAATGATGAACCACGCTCGTTTCTCTGTTGGCGTTCAAGGGCTAGCTGTTTCTGAGAGAGCATATCAACAGGCAAAAATGTATGCACTTGATAGAGTCCAAGGAATTCCCATTGATGGAAAAAAAGGTGATCCTATAGTTGGTCATCCAGACGTTCTTAGATTAGCCTCGACAATGAAGGCTGAAATTGAAGCCATGAGAGCTTTAGCTATCTATGGTGGTTTTGCCCTTGATATGACTAAGTCCACCAATAGTGAGTATTGGAATGTAAAATCCTCATTGATGATACCTATAATAAAAGGATGGTTAACAGAGCGGTCACTCGAGGTTACCTCTAATGCTATACAAATTCATGGGGGAATGGGATTTATTGAAGAAACTGGTATTGCCCAACATTACAGAGATGCAAGAATATTGCCAATTTATGAAGGAACTACTGCTATTCAGGCTAATGATTTAGTTTTTAGGAAAACATTAAGGGATAATGGCAAAGGCATAACAGGATTGTTAGATGAAATTAACAAAGAAATAGAAGAAACATCCAATCAGGAAAATAAAATTCTTAAAAATGCATGTCAAAAAATGCTTACAGCCATAGAGTCTTCTAAAAACGTAGTTAATCATATTGTATCAATATCAAATAATAAAAAGAGACCGGCTGTATCCGGAGTAAATTATCTAATGATGTTAGGATATGTCCTTGGAGGTTGGATGATGATAAGAACAGCCGCTAAATCTTTAGAGTTAAAAAGTAAGAATGAAATGGATGAAGAGTTTTTAAATGCAAAAATTACTACATCTTCGATATACCTATCAAGTATTTTGCCAAAAATTGAAAGTTTGTCATCTATCATCCTTAAAGGAGATGAAGACATACTATTAATGAAGCAGAATTGGCTTTAATTTGAAAAAAATTCAAAATTCAATTAGTAATTTTTTTAGTTGGCTATCTAAAACTGAGTTAGTTGAACTAGACTCAGTAGATATAAATGAAGATCCAATTCGCCCGGAATACGATAATGAATTCAGAAATTCACATGGGCGAAAAATTTATGGTTTAAAATCCAATGAAAATATAGAGGGTTTTATTTGTATAGCTTTTTGCAATGATGTTCCTCAGACAATGAAGGAGTTGGATTTAATGAGTAAAAATGCCTTCCATGAAAAAAATGGAACTATTGCCGTGGCCTATACTGTTTGGTCAAGAAAACGTGGAGCTGGAAAAGAAACTATTTTTAATACAAAAAAATTTATCAAAGAGGAATTTACAAATGTAAATCGCTTTATTACTTTATCTCCCCTTACTCCTATAGCTACACACTTTCACATCAAGCATGGAGCGAAGTTAATAAACATTAATGCAACATCTCAAAATTTTGAGTATGAATTTAATTAAGTTCCAGAGTATATAGGACCGCCACCACCCTCAGGCGCAACCCAATCAATGTTTTGAGAGGGTTCTTTGATATCGCAAGTCTTGCAATGAATACAATTTTGAGCATTTATTTTTAAATATTTTTTTTGGGTTTGGGTATCGATCTCAACTTCATAAACACCTGCTGGACAATACCTCTGAGCAGGCTCATCATATTCATCATATGTGTAATTACTTGTTAAATTACTGTCCTTAAGTAATAAATGACAGGGTTGATCATCTTCGTGATTTGTAGCAGATAGATAAACTGAACTTGGCTTGTCAAAAGTAAATTCATCATCGTAGCTCGGATATTCTATTTTCTTGGATTTTTTTGCTGAAATCAAACTTTCATGATCAGCGTGTTTATGTTGAAGAGTGAATGGTAATTTTCCTCCAAAAAGCTTTTGATCTATTCCAGTAAATATCATAGCGGGTATCAAACCCCATTGAAAACTTGGTTTTACATTTCTAGCTTGTTTTAATTCTTCATACACCCAAGACTTTTTAAATTCATTTTCATAAAGTGATAGGTCAGAGTTCTCATTAATATGTTTATTAATAACCTCAGCTGCAATAATTCCACTTTTCATTGCAGTATGAGATCCTTTAATTTTAGGCATGTTCAATGTACCGGCATCACATCCAATAAGCAAAGCACCAGGCATATGCATTTGAGGTAAACTTTGAATTCCACCTTCAATTAAGGCTCTCGCACCATAAGAAATTCTTTTTCCCTTAGATAATATTTTTTTAATCGCTGGATGAGTTTTAAATTGTTGAAATTCGTCATAAGGGGACAGATAAGGATTTTTATAATCAAGACCAATAACATATCCTAAAAAAACTTGATTGTTTTCTGCATGATAACAAAAGCTACCACCGTAAGTATCATTTTCTAAGGGCCAGCCAACACTATGCACAACTTTTCCTATTTCATGATTTTCTGGCTCTACTTCCCAAATCTCTTTAAAACCAATTCCATACTGTTGAGGAGATTTATTATTCTTATCTAAACTGAATTTCTTAATTACCTCTTTACCTAAGTGACCACGGCACCCTTCAGATAAAACTGTAACCTTTCCTTTAATGTTAATCCCAGGTTCGAAGTTATCTTTGGCGTTTCCATCCTTATCAAGACCCATATCACCAGTTTGAACACCAGATACCTCTCCCTTATCATTATAAATTAGTTTACTCGCAGCAAATCCGGGAAATATTTCGACACCTAAATTTTCTGCAAATTCTCCTAACCACTTACATAAATTAGATAGACTAATAATATAATTTCCATGATTTTGAAGAGATCTAGGTAATAAAAAATTAGGGATCTTTAAACTCTTATCTTTAGATAGAAATAAAAAATCTTCAGACGAAACTTTCGTATTTACGGGAGTATCTAGAGATTCCCAATTAGGAATGAGTTCATCAAGGGCTTTAGTTTCAAAGACATTCCCACTAAGAATATGAGCTCCAACCTCTGCTGCCTTTTCTAACAAACATACTGATAAATCTTTATTAACTTGTTTTAATTTAATTGCTGTAGCTAATCCTGCAGGCCCTGCACCTACAATCACAACATCATATAACATTTCTTCTCTTTGAAGTTCACTCATACTCTAATTATATACTAAATGTTATGATTCTAGTTTATTAAGTAAATTAAGTTCTTTGATAATTTCTGGAATAGCCTGGAACAAATCTGAGGATAACCCATAATCTGCTACATTAAAAATTGGTGCCTCCGTATCCTTATTTATAGCAACTATAATCTTACTTTCTTTCATTCCTGCTAAATGTTGAATAGCACCAGAAATTCCGACAGCAATGTATAATTCAGGGGCTACCATTTTCCCAGTTTGTCCTACTTGATATTCATTACCGATATACCCTGCATCAACAGCGGCTCGTGAGGCTCCAACTGCAGCATTAAGTTTATCTGCTAAATCATACAACAGTTTGAAATTATCTGAATTTTCCATACCACGACCACCTGAGACTACTATTCTCGCATTTCCCAATTCTGGTCTGTCACTTTTCGAAACCTCTCTACCAATAAAAGTTGTTTTAACTTCATTGTCGATAAAGTCGACATCCTCTATAGAAGCGCTACCCCCTGTTTCTTCACATTTATCAAAGGAAGTGGGTCTAATAGTAAGTAAATTTATATTTTGGTTAGTCTCAACATGAGAAATGGCATTTCCTGCATATATCGGCCTCACAAAAGTATTTTCAGTTACAATTTCAATCACATCGCTAATTTGAGTAATATCAAGCAGTGCAGATACTCGTGGCAGAAGGTTTTTTCCAAAAGTAGATGCGGGGGCTAAAATATGAGTATATCCATTAGCGATATTTGAAATAATAGGCGCAGATAATTCAGGAATAAAATTTTCAAGCTTTGAGTTATCGCATTTTAGAACTTTTTTAATTGGATAAATTGATTTTGCACTATTAGATAATGTCTCTATATCTTTACCAATTATTAAAAGATGAATATCATCACTAAGATTAGTAGCGGCAGTTATTGTATTAAAAGTTGAGGTTTTTAGGACACTATTGTCATGCTCTGCTATAACTAAGACTGCCATTTAAATTACTTTTGCCTCATATTTTAATTTTTCAACTAATTCTTTGACATCATTAACCATTATTCCTGCTTTACGTTTTGGTGGCTCTTCAACTTTTATAATTTTAATTTTAGGGTTAGTGTCAATACCAAGCGTGCTTATGTCTATAACTTCTAAAGGTTTTTTTTTAGCTTTCATGATATTAGGCAAAGAGGCAAATCTTGGAGTATTTAATCTTAAATCACATGTAATCACAGCTGGTTATTTACTGTCACGTTTTTCAATTCCTTCATCTATCTCTCTTGAAATGATTAATTTATCTCCCTCGATTTTTAAATCTGAAATAAAACAAGCTTGAGGCCAACCAAGTAAAGCTGATAAAATTTGGCCAGTTTGGTTTGCATCATCATCAATTGCCTGTTTACCCATCAAAACCAAATCAGGTTTTTCTTTTTCTATAATTTTACTTAATGTTTTAGCTACTGCCAATGGCTCTAAGGAGTTTGGAGATTTAACCAAAATTGATCGATCGATACCCATGGCCATCGATGTTCTTAGAACATCTTGAGATTTTTCATCTCCAATAGAAATTGCCACTGTCTCTTCTGCTATTCCCTGCTCTTTTAATTTGACCGCTTCTTCAATAGCGTTTTCATCTGGAGGGTTGACAGACATTTTAACATTTTGTGTTTCAACACCAGAGTTATCACTCTTAACCCTGATTTGGACTTTGTAATCAACGACTCTTTTTACAGCAACTAGAACTTTCATTTGGAGCATATTAAAATAAACTAACTTTTCTGACTTACAAGATACAAAAAAAAATAAATGGTAAATATTAAAAAAAGAAAAATATTTAAAGACATATATGAGTTAGATATTAAATTTTCTAAAAGAAAAAACACAAAAATTTATAAGGAAAATTTTATATTTAATGGGAAAAGTGTTTCAGCTATTTGCTTTAATAAAGATTTAAAAGTTTTCTATTTCATTAAACAAATGCGACCAAATTATTTTTTTCATAAATTCAATAATTATCCTCTTGAGATAGTTGCAGGAGGAATAAATAAAAACGAAACTAGTAAAAAAGCTATTATAAGAGAGATTAATGAAGAGCTTGGCGTTAAAGTCATCTCAGTCAAAAAAATTGATTCATTGATTATTGCGCCCGACTGTTTAGAAGAAATTACAGATTTATATTTTGCAGAGGTTCCAATAATTCAGAATTTTGAAATTAGCAACCCCGCTGAAGGTGAATTTATAAAGATAATAAAATTAAATAAGAAAGAAATTAAAGAGCTAATAAATAAAAAAAGACCTCAAAATATTGTTACAAAAGTTGCTTTTTTAAAAATATTAGAAACTAAGATTTAATTTTTAACATTTTTTCATCATATAAAGGAGATAGATGAACACTGCATGACACTTTTTCAGTAGCTATTTCTAATTCGTACTTACCACTTTTGACAAACTCTTTATCTATAATTTCATCGCTTCTAATGTATCCATAACCAATTGGTTTGCCTATTGTATACCCATATCCTCCACTAGAGAGCCAACCAACTTGTTTACCATTTCTAAAAATTGTCTCTCTTCCTAACAAAATTATATTTGGATCATCACAAGTAAATCCAGCAAATATTTTCTTTAAACCTTTTTTCTTTTGTTCAAGAAGAAATTTTTTACCAATAAAATCTGTATCACTATTTAATTTTGTTGCCCAACCTAATCCTGCCTCTAGAGGGGTATGGTCTGGACCGATATCAGAACCCCAAGCCCTATAACCTTTTTCTAAACGGCAACTTTCGATACAACGATAACCAGCATTAACCAAACCAAGATTTTTTCCAAAATCCATTATATTTTCATATACATCTTTTGCTTGATCAATAGGAAAGTGTAATTCCCACCCTAACTCACCCATGTAAGTTATTCTAATGGCATTTACATCATGATTTCCAATTCTAATTTTTTGGCAGGTACCAAATGGAAAATTTTCATTTGATAAATCATGATTTGTTAAACCTTGAAGTATCTCTCTTGATTTAGGGCCCATAAGTGCGAAAGCAGAATTATCATAAGTTATATTTTTAACATCTACCTTATATCCACTTGGAATATTTGATTTTATCCAATTAAAATCATGAGTCATAAATCCGGTACCTGTAACGATGTAATATTTATTAACATCAAGCACTGTTATGGTAACGTCACATTCTATGCCGCCTTTTTCATTTAACATTTGAGTATAAATAATAGATCCAACTGGTTTGTTGATTTTATTTGCACAAATATATTCCAGCGCTTTTGTTGCATCCTCTCCTGAAACAATGAATTTAGCAAAGGAACTTTGGTCAATAAGGACTGCTTTTTCTCGCGTAGCTTTAACCTCTTCTCCAACTATTTCAAACCAATTTTGCCTATCATAGGAATAAACATCTTTAGGTTCAGTTGACTTAGGAGCAAACCAATTGGGTCTTTCCCAGCCCATTTTTTCACCAAAACATGCATTGGCATCTATTAAATCATCAAATATTGGAGAAGTTTGAAAGTTTCTTCCTGAAGAGTGCTCTTCAAAAGGCCAAGCCATAGTGTAGTGTTTTGCATAAGCTTCATAAGTTCTCTTTCTGACCCACTCTAGATCTTGGTGTGGTTTTCCAAATCTTCTTATATCAACTGGCCATAAATCATAAGGTGGTTGTCCGTTAACTACCCACTCCGCCAATGCCATTCCTGCTCCTCCACCAGCAGCTATTCCATATGCATTGAAACCTGCACCAACGTAAAAATTATTTAATTCTGGGCTTTCACCTAAAATAAAGTTTCCATCTGGAGTAAAACTCTCAGGACCATTAATGAGCTCTTTAATACCTGCGGTTTCTAAAAGCGGAACCCTTCCCAAAGCATTGTTCATGATTAGCTCGAAATGATCATAATCAGAATCCAATAGAGAAAAATGAAAATCCTCTGGAACAGATTTCTCAGCCCAAGAAAGTGGATTAGGCTCATAGCCTCCCATAACCAATCCCCCAACCTCTTCTTTAAAATAAATTAGCCTATCAGGGTCTCTTAGTGTTGGTAAATTTGATTTAACTCCATCGATTT
>Ga0075480_10002104_pt1 | contig 12769 bp, 10 predicted proteins | sample DEB08_DNA_7_FD_81590 | JGI IMG/M metagenome (GOLD analysis project Ga0075480, IMG submission 81590) | Aqueous microbial communities from the Delaware River and Bay under freshwater to marine salinity gradient to study organic matter... | ecosystem: Environmental > Aquatic > Marine > Coastal ... | reverse complement strand
CGATGCATCAGGGCGGGGTGGATAGGTCACTGCAAGGCGATTGCGGTATTCGTTGATGAAGTTGTCCGCGTCGTCGCCGAGGGCGGTGATCACTGGACGAAGTGTCGCTCCTCCAGTCCACTCTGCGACCGGGTGTTCCCCTCGGAGCACATGGAAATACGTTGTCGTCCACACCCTGCTATCTGTTGTGAGCGGTTCGAGGAGTTGCAGGTAGCGCTCAACTGGAGCGACGGGAGATGGACGGATCACCTCGCCTAAGCGTTGTTTCCATCTCGGTTCGCTCGCAATTTCAGCAATTAGCGTGTGGCTCGGTTGTGAAAAGTTGTTTGGCATCTGCGCCGCCAAGATTCCGCCCCAGGTGAGATGCGAGATCAGGCGAGGAAAGAGACGTTCGTGGTCATCTAGCCAGTGAAGCGCTGCATTCGAGAAGATCAGGTCTGCTGGTTCGTCGGGTTGCCAATTAGCAAGATCGGCTTGTTGCCAAGTTGCGGCAAGCCCAGACATCGATGCCTGTTCGAGCATCTCCGGCGAGTGGTCAACTCCGCTGAGAGCCGCCGTTGGCCACCGCTGCTGGAGGAGTGCGGATGAGTTTCCTGTTCCGCAACCGAGGTCAACAATTGTTCTTGGGTGGAAGTTGGTGAGTGCTGCAATGAGGTCTCGCGTTGGTTGGCTCCGCTCGTTGTCGTAGCGAAGGTATTGAGAGGGATCCCAAGTCATTACGTACTCAGCGCGAGTTGATGAGAGCGCTGAGTGTGGTTCCTAACAACTCGACTCTGCCTGGGATATGGCAGTTTGCGACTGCGTTCACCGTAAACCCATCAAGTCCAAGGTCGAGTTGGGCAGCCATTTGTTCACCAACAGTGTCCGGGTCACCGTGTACGACAAGCGAGCGGGCGAGATCGAGCTGTTCGCCCGTGAGGCCACGAGCAGAGAGGGCGGTGTCGAGTTCGGAGCGTGCCTCTTCATAAGTTGGAGCGATACAGGTTGCTTGCTGGCGGGTAACAGTGATGGTTGATCGATCACGATGCTCGGCCCCACAGTGTTCATCAAGCGCAGCAAGTTTGCGTGGTACTTCATCAACTGGGCAGATGAGATTTGAATCGTCGGCATATCGGGCAACAAATTTAAGCGTCTTCTTTTCGCCCCCTCCTCCGATCATGACTGGAATCTTGCGAACCGGCGGCGGTTCATTCATCGCGTCAACGACTTGGTACCACTTGCCGTCAAGGGTGGGTCGTTCGCCATTCAACATTGGCAGGATGATCTGTAGCGCCTCATCAAGTTTCTCAAATCGATCGGTGAACGTCCCAAATTCAATGCCAAACGATGAGTGTTCAAGTTCAAACCACCCTGCACCAATGCCAAGTTGTGCTCTTCCCTGCGACACAATGTCGAGGGTCGTGACCGTCTTCGCAAGAATTGCCGGATTGCGATACGTGTTTCCAGTTACCAGCGATGACAGGCGGATGGATGAGGTCTCACGAGCAAGTGCCGAGAGCAGTGCATAACACTCCAGCATGTAGGCGTCGGGCGAGCCAATCATTGGTAACTGATAGAAGTGGTCCATCACCATCAAGGTGTCGAAACCTGCTGCCTCGGCTTCTTTGGCTTGTCGGGCAACATTGCTGAAAAGCTGGTCGGGGCCAACTCCAGGGTAGGTGAATGACGGAATCTGGTAGCCAAGTATGGTCATCGCATCTCCAATGAGGTTGAACGGTTACTTCGTTTTAGTTCATGTAGATGGGCCACAGTGTGACCAAGCGAAAGGCCAGGCGGTTCGGCGGGTCGGCTGAGCTGTGGGCTGCACCGAGCGGCGGGATCGATGCAGTTGTCGCGTTCCCGAGGTTGTAGACCCCGAGTTATTTGCGTAATTCTTCGAGCACAGGCCTCCAGCGCTCGGGGTCTGAGCGATACGGGGCGTAAAAGCCGAGGCGGTCAACGATGTCGCCGTAGCGCCGCTTCAACTCCGGAGCGATCTGCTCTGGTTCTCCAACCACCGCGAAAGTGTTGAGCATTTCATCATCAATCACCTCACCCATCTTCACCCAGTCGCCTCCTTTTGAGAGTCGATTGAGTTCTTCTTGCATTTCGCCCCAGCCATGAAGCTCAAGGACCGGCCGGTATGCCGGTGTTGAACCGTAGAACGCAATCTGTTGCTTTGTTGCTTGCGCGGCTTGCTGAATTTCGTCTTCGTTGTTGCCGGTGACGACAAAGAGAGGCCCAGAAATTTGGAAGCCATCCATTGTTTTGCCAGCTTTCTCGCGACCCTTGGCAAGGGCAGGGATAGTCACCTCGCGGATATAGCGCTCGGTGGTGAAACCGTGAACGATGACGCCATCACAGGTTTCACCTGCGACTTCTGTCATCAGGTTTCCAACTGCGGCAATGAAGATCTTCGGCACGCCGAACCCTGCGAGATCTGCAGCATCAGGGGTAAAAAACGGCGTCATCAATGTGTGTTGATAGAAGTCGCCGCGAAAGTCAAGCTTCGTTCCGTTTTCCCACGTATCCCAGATCGCACGAATTGCGTTAATCATCTCTCGCATGCGTGGAGCGGGGTGGCTCCATTCCATTGAGAACCGTTTCGTGATGTGAGGCTTGATTTGGGAGCCCAATCCGAGAATGAAGCGGCCTTTTGAGAACGCTTGAAGGTCCCAGCCTAGGTTGGCGAGCAGCATTGGGTTTCGGGCAAATGCGACAGCAATTGAGGTTCCAATTTCGATCGAGCTGGTGTCGCCAGCTGCCTGAACGAGGGGAAGGAACGGGTCGTGCGCTGTCTCGGCCGTCCATGCGCCGTCGTATCCGGCTGCCTCAAGATCCTTTGCGGAAGCGGCTGCCTCGGCGAGACCGCCCATCAGAGTTGCATCGATTTTCATATCCCGATCCTAATTCGGGCCGAGGAGATGTGGCGACTCAGTCTTGGCCACGAAGGAAGCGTTCGACCTGCTCGCTGAGCTCATCCGCTGAGATATTCCCAATCGTTGGCGGGGACAATTCGATCTGGGGCTCGTCGGCAAGTTGGGCATCGTGTGTTGTTTCTAAGTTGCGCAACATCATTGCGTGTTCAGGGTTGTCGCGCACCAACTTGTCGAGGCGTTCACGGTGCTCAACCATCGACGAACGGAGATCGGTTCCATCGATGACGAGATCAAGTGCAGTGTTCAATCCATCGAGGAGCGCAACTCCTGCGGCGGGATAAGGCATTGTGGCTGCATAGTGCGGGACTTGAGCCCAGATGCCGAGGGTGGGGATGTCTTGCGCATGGAGCGAGTGTTCGAGGGCGGAACCGATTCCTCCTGGCACGTCAAGGGTGCTTCGGAGGAATGGCAGTGCCGCAAGGAGGTCTTCTGACGCAGTTGTCATCGATAGCCGGGAGGGCCTGGTGTGCGGGCACGCAAACGGGTATGCCCCCAAATGGGCGCATGTACGCACGCCTAGTTCTCCGGCAGCTTGTGTGAGTTCAGCAACAAACCGGTGCCAAGCCAGATCTGGTTCTGGCCCGTGGGCAATGATGATGTCGCGACCAATTCGATCTCTTCCGTGCGAGAGGACAATGTGTTGCCAATCGAGAATGGTGTTGCGACCCTCGACCAGTTTCATCGTGGGCCTGCGCGCCCGAAAATCAAGGTAGGTGTCGTCGTCGAAGGCAGCGATTGGCTCGGCTTCACATTCTTCGAGTAGTGCATCAACGGCTAGTTGTGCTGCTCCTCCCGAGTCGATCCACCCGCCGAGGTAGACGATGAGAACAGGGTTGGTTAGCGCTGAAGGCTTGTTGTTCCAGGTGATTGTCATGTCGTTAGATCAAGTTGAGGAGTGTTGCAGCAGCTGTGGCCGCAGAGTCGACCTGTCGTTTGAAGGGTTCTAGCTCTGCTGCATCTCGTTCACCGAGTGCGCCGCCGAGATACCTGGCGTAAACGCCTTCGAGGATGCAGGCAAGTTTCCAGTTTGCAAATGCGAGGTATACATCGAAGTTGCCGAGGTCTCGTTTCGAGGTTGCTGCGTATCGCTCGATGAGTTGATCGCGGTTCCAGAAACCTGTCGCTGTCGTGGCTCCTGATTCCCATGCACTTTGCTCATCGGTTGGGCCGGTCCAATACACAGCGAGTGTTGCGATGTCAGCAAGAGGGTCTCCGAGCGTGCAGATTTCCCAGTCGAGAACTGCGCAGACATTGCCGTCATCGTCAACCATCGTGTTGTCAAGCCGGTAGTCGCCGTGAACGATTGTTGCCGGTCCTTGTTCAGGGAGGTGTGCAATCAACTCGGCGTGAACTGAATCGATGAGATCGAGGTCGCGGGTTCGTTGCTGTTCCCACTGTCCGTACCACCGCCGAAGTTGTCGGGCGAGGTAGTCCTCGTGCCGACCGAGGTCGCTAAGTCCCACGGCTTCAAGGTTGACGTGATGGATCGCCGCGAGTGTGTCGGCGAGTGATTCGCTCGCTTGCGCTCGTGATTGTTCGGTGAGCAGTCGCTCAGCAGATGCAACATCTCTCAGCACGTGTCCGGCAACGTAATCCATGACGTAGAACGGAGCCCCGTTGATGTCGGAGTCCTCACAAAGTCCAAGTGTCGTCGGTACCGGTACCGACGAACGATGCAACGCTGAGATGATTCGATGTTCTCGAGCCATGTCGTGGGCGCTCGTAAGGCCGTGAGCGAGTGGCGGTCGCCGAAGTACTAATCGGCGTCCATTGGCGTCGGTGACAAGGAATGTCAAGTTCGAGTGCCCACCAGCGATCATCTCCCACTCATACGGACCTGATGCCCCGTCAATCGATGCGTTTAGCCACTTGGTGACGGAAGACTCGGCAATTCCCGCGGGTGCGCTCATTTCTCCGATCGTACTGATGGCGGGGTTACCTCATGCTCTCGGTACGTCGGTAGGGTGGAAGTTGTGAGTGACATTTCAGGTTTCCTAGGGCCAGTCTTCGACGTTGGTGACGCAGATTTCGAGGTTCAGGTACTTGAACGGTCACGACGCCAAGCAGTTGTTGTTGACCTCTGGGCCCCTTGGTGCGGCCCCTGCAAGACCCTTGGTCCGATGCTCGAGGAGGCTGTTGCTGCAACCGGAGGCGAAGTTGTTCTTGCGAAGGTAAACGTCGACGAGAACCCAGCGATATCGCAGATGTTTCAGGTCCAATCAATCCCAGCGGTATACGCCGTTCGTGACGGCCAGGTCGTCGACGGGTTCGTTGGTGCTCAGGGTCGATCAGAAATTGATGCGTTCATTGGGCGCCTTGGCTCTGACCCTGTGGCTGAGATGGTGAATGGTCTGATCGAGCGTCGCGATGAATTAGGTCTTCGTGCCGTGCTCGAAACTGATCCCGCGAATGAGGCAGCCATCGTTGCCTTAGCCGACATTCTTGTTGAACGAGACGCAAACGAAGAGGCGCTTGCTCTTCTTGAGCGAATTCCCGAAAGCGATGAGGTGCGACGGGTGAAGGCTGCAGCCCGCGTCGGGTCGGTTGCACCTGATGATGACTTTGACAGTGAACTTGAGTCATTGCTCGAACGCGTGAAGGGCGATGACGAGGCTCGTCAACGGTTTGTTGACATCCTTGAATTGATGGGCCCGCATGACCCTCGCACCGCGGCCTATCGCAAACAGTTAACGGCTCGTTTGTTCTGATACGAAAATTGCTCGTTGGCCAGCGGACTGATCGGTAGGGTCAGCGCTCCGACCTTCCCGGTGAGTTGCTTTGAAAGGCTGACCGATGGAATTTTCTGCGTGGCGGATGCGCGTTCGCACCGAGTTGAGAGCACGCGTGTTCAACCGGCGTACCGCTCAATTATTGATGACGGCAGTAACCGTCGTCGCGGCGATTCTTGTTGCAGTGTGGTTGTTTGCTCCACCGTCAGATCGCATTGAGGACAGCCTCCCATCTGCAAACTCGAAGGTCTCGACCGCCCCAGCAACCACCGCCGTCCTCTGGATTGATACGGCGGTATCTCTTTCAGTTCACGTCGCTGGTGAAGTTGCAGCACCTGGCGTTCATCAACTGCCCGTGGGAAGCAGAGTTATCGATGCGATTACAGCAGCTGATGGCCCAACTGATGACGCAGAGCTTGATGCCCTCAATCTTGCTTCATTTGTTGCAGATGGCGATCGGGTGTACGTGCCGTCCAGTGAAGCGATGAACGGTGATCCATTCATTTACCTCGAGCAAGGCGTTGGTTCTACGATCAACGTGAACACAGCGTCAGCAATTGAGCTTGAATCATTGCCCGGTGTCGGGCCAGCCACGGCAAGTCAAATCATCCGAGAACGCGAGGCAAACGGCCCATTTTCTTCAATCGACGACCTCACCCGAGTATCAGGGATTGGTCCGGCAACGGTCGAGAAACTGAGAGATGTCGCATCGACGTAACGCGGGTGTGACCAACACCGGGTTGTTAGAGAAGAGTCCCGCCGATGCGTGCGGCGGCAATTCCAATTCCGAGCCCTGCCCCAATGGCTGTGGCGAGCCAGAGCATCAGATATTCACGCCAGAAGTCGGGCCAACCGGCAATTGGGCGCCGTGTTGCTCTCCATGCGGCAATGAAACCAATGGCAGACCAAAAGATCGCGCTGACGAGGATTGCAGCGGGGTATGTGCTGGAGTCTGCGATGGGTGCACCCATCATGAGAAGGCCTGGCGCGGAGACGACGGTCCCTACCAGTCCGGCGATCGCACTCTGCCTGCCTCCGCCCAACACCATGACGAGTAATGACAACAAGCCAATTACCGACGGTGGGACAAGCGCTGCGAACGGCCCACCAAACAGGATCCGTGCTCGATACCAGCGCGGCCCTCCTTCGACCGGTGCCGATGTTGCACCTGATTCACCCCCGGGTCGTTGCGCCATGAATGAATCCTACGATCACTTTGGATCTGCGAGCGGGCACGTTGCAGCGGATAGTGACGCCGGTGTGTCGACGTCCCTTCGAACCGGATGGCTGATGCTTGCGGCTGGCGGCGTTTGGTGGTGTGCGTTGCATCCAGAAGTGGTCCACTTCGCTGTTGTCTCGTCGGTCTTCTGGGTCGTGCGACCGTTTCCCCATCAAGCGTCTCGTTCGAATCTTGTTGCGTGTGTGATGATCACGTTGGTACTTGGTACGGTTTCGGTACAAAGTCGGACAGCCAATGCGGCTGCGAACGACGTCGTCGAGACATCATTCACCGGCTCGGTGCGCGTTGTCGATGATCCGCAACCCTATGGTGCGTCTACTCGGCTCATCATCAACATCCATGGTGATCGTTGCGAGCTATGGGCGCGTCGGTATTCGGTGCGCGCTCGACTTGAGTCAGTCAGCGCAGGTCAATATTTGACCGTGAGCGGTGAGATCATGCGCCTCCCAGCAGATCGATATTTGAGAGTCCGATGGCAACACGTGGTCTGTGAGTTTCAAGTCGAATGGCTAGGCGATCTCGCGGACGGTTCTGCCATGTCGCGGGCATCAAATCGCGTACGTCATCTTGTGACTGACGTAGGAAATGTCATTGGTGGAGACCGCGGGGCGTTATTTCGTGGTCTCGTGATCGGGGACGATCGAGATCAGCCAGTAGAGATGCTTCAAAGGTTTCGGTCGGGTGGGTTGAGTCACCTGACTGCTGTTTCTGGTCAAAACGTGGCATTGATTCTTGCGGTGGCGACACCACTCATCCGAAAACTCGCGCCGGGAGCGCAGGTTGTTTCCACGTTGCTCATCATCGGGTGGTTTGTTCTTATCACGCGTTCTGAGCCGTCGATTCTGAGAGCGGGAGTGATGGCGGCGATCGCCGTCATTGCGTCATCGAGGGGTCGCAGGGTCGATCCTGTTCGAGTGCTGTCGATGGCAGTGATCGCCCTGATCATGGTCGATCCACTCCTGTCAGCATCAGTTGGTTTCCATCTCTCGGTTGGAGCCACGTTCGGTGTCATATCTATTGGGCCGTTGGTGACGTCCATTCTTCCTTCACCGAAGGTGTTCAGCGTCCCAATTGGTGTCACCTTGGGCGCTCAACTGGGGGTCCTCATTCCTGCACTTGCGGTATTCCAACGTGCGCCGCTGGTTGCGTTGCCGGCAAATCTTCTTGCTGTTCCTGTGGCGGGCATTGTGATGATGGTGGGATTGCCCGTTGCAATCATTGCGTCGCTGTTCCCACCTCTGGCACAGATCATGTTGCCTCCCATTGAACTCGGAGTCTGGTGGGTCGACATTGTGGCTCGCATTGCGCAACGTGTTGAACCGGCATCTCCGATTCCGGGCATTGTGGCGTCGCTGGTCGTGGCCGCCCTCGTCGTTGGGGTTGCAGTTTCTCGGCAGTTGACGCGCCTTCGTGCTAGACACGAGGGCTGAGATGGCGATCTATTTACTCAGTGGTGACGACGAAGGGGTGTTGCGAACGGCTGTTCGCGAACTACTCCATCACCTCGTTGGTGAGAACGACGTGTCGATGATGGTCGACGAGTTTGATGACGCAGAGTTCACAATGCAGGCGGTTGCCGATTCGGCACACACGCCACCGTTTCTTACCGAACGTCGCGTTGTTGTCGCTCGCGATATCGGGCGGTTCAACACTGCTGATATCGAGCCAATCCTTTCATTTCTTGAAGACCCACTCGAATCCACCGATCTCGTGTTGGTTGGTGGAGGCGGAGCGGTGCCAAAAAAACTCACCGATGCCGTAAAGGCTTGTGGTGGGGAGGTTCGAAGCACCACGGTCGCTCCCCGAGGCAAAGACAGGGCGCTTTGGGTGCGCTCAAGGGCTGGCGCAAAGGGTATTGATCTGGACGACCGGGTGGTTGCCCGTCTAGTCGACTGGCTAGGGGAGAGCACAGGCCCTCTTGATGGCGTACTCGACACGATTGCCAGTTCGCATACCGGTGTTGCTCGAGTTCGACTCGAAGAGGTCGAGCCATTGCTGGGCGAGGCTGGTGGGGTTCCTCCGTGGGATCTCACCGACGCAATTGATCGAGGGGATGCGAGCAAAGCAATCGAGTTGTTGCATCGGATGGTGCACGGTGGTGGCCGACATCCGCTTCAGGTGATGGCAATTTTGCATGGGCACTACGGGAAGATGGCCAAGCTCGATGGGAGTAACGCCTCGGACCAAGATTCGGCGGCTCAGGTGCTTGGGATAAAAAGTGGTTTTCCAGCGAAAAAAGCCCTCGAAGGCTCGCAGCGCCTAGGTCGAGACGGTCTTCGTCGAGCGATCGGATTACTTGCTGATGCCGATCTTGATGTGCGAGGCAGGACGGGCCTTGACGAAGTTGTCGTCACTGAGGTGCTTGTCGCTCGCCTTGCCCGGTTGGCGCCGTCACGCAGGCGGTAACGGTTATCGCCCACCGATCTGTTTCCGGGCGCGAAACAGCCCGAGCTGGAGGGCTCGGGCTGCACAATGATCGGAATGTAATTACGAACCGGCGTTGATTTTTTGCATCAAGCGGCTCTTCTTGCGAGCTGCGGTGTTCTTGTGAAGGATGCCTTTCGCAACTGCCCGGTCAATTTTGCTCATTGCGATACGAAGCGATGAGTCATCGTCGGTTCCAATGCTTGCTGTTGCTGACTTCACGCGTGTCTTCAACTCGCTGCGGACGGCGCGGTTGCGGTCGGCAGCTTTCGCATTTGTAAGAATTCGCTTTTTTTGGCTTTTGATATTCGCCACGGTTACCTCAAGTGTCTTGGATGGCGCACGCGCCATTCGTAAGTGTTTGATGTCGAAGTTGACTGGAGCCAATACTTTTACATCAGCGTCTGGAGACTATCGGCTTCAGCAGAACTCTCCCAACGCCGGGCGATAGCGTAGAGGCATCCATGGACGCCTCATCGGGACTTTCCCGCATCCGCAACTTCTCGATTATTGCCCATATTGACCATGGCAAATCCACGTTGTCTGACCGCATTCTTGAAATTACCGGTGCTGTTCAGTCGCGAGATATGAAAGCCCAGTACCTCGACTCGATGGATCTCGAGCGGGAGCGTGGCATCACTATCAAGGCTCAGAATGTTCGGGTCGAGTGGAACAATCACGTGTTCCACCTCATCGACACTCCTGGTCACGTCGATTTCGGATACGAGGTGTCACGATCTCTCGCTGCATGTGAGGGTGTTGTGCTGGTTGTTGATGCCGCCCAGGGCATTGAGGCGCAAACGCTTGCCAATTGCTACCTCGCACTCGAGAACGATCTCGAGATCGTTGCCTGCCTCAACAAGATCGATCTTCCTGCGGCTGATCCTGATCGGTACGCGATGGAGATCGAAACAGTTCTCGGTATTCCGGCTGAGGAGATTCTCCGAATTTCAGCCAAGTCGGGGGAGGGCGTCCCTGAATTGTTGGACGCGATTGCAGAGCGGATTCCCGCGCCTAATGGAAGCCCAGACGAGCCGCTACAGGCACTCATTTTTGATTCTCAGTTTGACCAATACCGAGGCGTGGTCTCTTCCGTACGAGTGATGAACGGGAAGCTCCAAAGTGGCGCAAAGTTGTCGTTCATGCAGGCGGGGGCTCAGCATGAGGCCCTCGAGATTGGGGTTCGTCGTCCGGCGATAGTGCCGGTATCCGAACTTGGTCCAGGCGAGGTTGGTTATCTCATTGCCGGCATTAAAGACGTTGGCGATGCTCGTTCTGGTGAGACGGTGACGACTTCATCGAATGGCGCTAGCGAGGCTCTTGAGGGGTACCGCGACCCGAAGCCGATGGTGTTCTCCGGGCTCTTTCCGATCGATGGTGATGATTTTGAAGACCTACGGGATGCATTAGCGAAACTCAAGTTGAATGACGCATCGATCACCTACACTCCTGAGTCTTCTGGTGCCCTCGGATTCGGATTCCGCTGTGGGTTTCTCGGCCTATTGCATATGGAAATTGTGAAGGAACGTCTCGAACGCGAATTCGGCCTTGCGCTCATTGCGACTGCTCCTTCGGTTGAGTACCGGGTGACTCGTACCGATGGAGGGATATCGATCGTCGATAACCCGGCTGAACTCCCACCGCCTCAACAGGTCGACTTCATTGAAGAGCCGGTGTTCAAGGTGTCGATTATCACTCCGACCGATTACACCGGGGCGTTGATGGAGCTCTGCCAGACACGTCGCGGCGAAATGAAGCGGATGGAATATCTCTCTCCCGAGCGTGTCGAACTGGTCTATGAAATTCCTCTAGCTGAGGTTGTTGTCGATTTCTTTGACCAGCTGAAAAGCCGAAGCCAGGGGTACGCAAGTCTTGATTACGAACTTGCCGGCTATCACCCGTCGAACCTTGTTCGAGTCGATCTCCTGCTGAATGGCATTCCTGCTGACGCATTCTCGACGATTGTCCATCGTGATAATGCTGAGTTCTATGGCCGTCGAATGTGTGAGAAGTTGAAAGAGCTCATTCCTCGGCAGATGTTCGACGTTCCTATTCAGGCTGCGATTGGCGGGAAAGTGATTTCTCGAGAAACAGTCAAAGCGAAGCGTAAAGATGTGCTCGCCAAGTGCTACGGCGGAGACATCACCCGTAAGCGCAAGCTTCTCGAACGTCAAAAAGAGGGCAAGAAGAAGATGAAAGCGATCGGGCGTGTCGAGGTGCCTGGCGACGTATTTATCTCGGCATTGAAGTTGGACGACTGATTCGTGTCGCTCGCTGAGTCAACGACGTTCCGGTCGTTACGTCATTCCAACGTGCGCCGGTACCTGGGAGGCTTGGCCATTTCGCAAGTGGGAGCGTGGGTCCAGTTCACGACTGTCGCAGTTGTCGTTGACCGCCTGACCGAGTCCACGACGGCAATCGGAATTCTCACGGCGTTGCAATTTGGTCCACTGTTGGTGATTGGAGCCTGGGCGGGTTCGTTATCTGACCGAGTGAATCGGCACCGTGTGGTTCTTATTACGCAGTCGTTGATGGCATTGCAGGCTGCGCTTCTTGTGTTGGCGTACGTCACGGGTTCGATGTCACTCGGGGTGGTGTACACCGCAACATTGATGTTGGGTGTCGTATCTGCTCTCGATAATCCCTCGCGCCGAGGATTTCTCACCGAACTGGTACACCAAGATGAGATTTCAAATGTGATGTCGTTGAATACCGCGACGATGACCGGTTCGCGGATATTTGGTCCCGCAATTGCGGCGCTGTTGATCGGTCCACTTGGGGTCGGATGGATGTTTGTCATCAATGCGGTGACATCAGGTGCGATCATTTTTTCCATCGTGACGATTGATCAGTCGCAGGTGACAGAGCCGCCTCGAGTGACCAAGGGTGGTAAGCCCATCCGAGAGGCGCTGAGGTTTATCGCACGTACACCGCTGTTCGGACCTGTCTTCATCGTCTACACCGTCGTCTCGACTTTCGGATACAACCACAATGTTGCATTGCCACGTATCGCGGATGCGGCGTGGGGAAACCGCCTGTGGTTTGGATGGGTGATGACAGCGACGAGTCTCGGCAGTTTGATTGGGTCGCTGTTGACTGCGGGGCGCTCGAGAGTGTCGCTGAGGTGGATGACAGCAAATGCCTTTGTGCTCGGATGTTCCGGAGTGGCGCTTGCGTTTTCGACGTCCGGCCCGGTGGCAATGGTTGTCGCTGTCCCGCTTGGTTTGGGAGGGGCAGGATTTATTGCATCGATGAACTCGTGGAGCCAGGACATGTGCCCTCCTGAGATGCGTGGTCGGGTTCTCGCGTTTAGTGCCGTTGCATTTCTCGGGTCCTATCCGATCGGTGGTCCAATCACTGGTGTCATCGGTGACTCGATCGGGCTGACATGGTCGCTGCTGTACGGGGCGGTCATCGTGCTCGGTTGTGCGCTGTGGTTGAGATTTATATTGATTTCT
>Ga0075480_10002103_pt1 | contig 12770 bp, 16 predicted proteins | sample DEB08_DNA_7_FD_81590 | JGI IMG/M metagenome (GOLD analysis project Ga0075480, IMG submission 81590) | Aqueous microbial communities from the Delaware River and Bay under freshwater to marine salinity gradient to study organic matter... | ecosystem: Environmental > Aquatic > Marine > Coastal ... | reverse complement strand
CCGCTGGTCTTCTGGCATCGACTTCATTATTTCATTTTGTTCTTCCATGAAGCGTTTTTTCTCAGCCCTCACACCTTCAATGGCACCCGTTCCACCCTGCCTTTCTTGGAACTTGCCCTTGCCAAGCCAGTTGTTTGCAAACTCCTTATCGGGAGTCAAAAAAACTAACCCGTCAGAGAAGCCCGGCACAAACTCATCGATATCTTGCTTGCTCGCGTGGTACATGACGTTGTCTAAATCATAACCCTGTTCTTTTGCTTGCTTGACGCTTTCGGCCCTAGCCTTCTTCATCGAGGAATGCAGGCTACCTAACCCGCCAGCTTCGGCTTCTTGAGATGACAATGCGGTGGCCAAAAAAGTAGCGCCAGCAACGGGGGCCAAGATTGGCGGGGCACTGGCCAGTATGTTCGGTGAGTCAGCGTTTTCTGGATCGAACTTAGCATTGATCGAGCGGATTAGGTTCTCGTTACCCGGGAACACGATCGTGTGCATGCCCCCTGAACCCATGTTGGCGAATTTAGTGCCAGTTGTATTGTCTACAACGCCCTTGTAACCAAGATCGGTCAGAACATTCTGCATGATCTGGCCGTTGTTAAGCATTTCGCCAGTGTCAAAATCTTCACTGTAAGACCTGCGGATGATGTCATTGATTTCAGTTAAATCTATTTCGCCTGCGTCCGAAACCCAACCTATTGCCTCGGCAACCGCTTCATCGCTTGCGCCAGCATACTTGAGCGTATCTGCAAGACTTGCAATCGGGCTTTCGTAATCATTATTTTCAAGCTCATAAGCGTATTGGAATACAGCGTCCTCAAAATCATCATCGCTATCAAAATCAGATCGGTCTAATTCCTCTCTAGCCGAGTCGTAATACTGTTCCCGATCGATATCGATAACCGTCTTGTTCTTACCACCGATGACCGCAAAGTCGTTGTTGTTCACAAAAACAGGGTAGACCACGCCTTCATTGTCACCTTTAAGAATGGTTTTGGCGGCGAGGTTAGCGGCCTTTTCAAGCACCGCGCTGTCACGATTTTCCTGAAACTCATCAACCAGCTTTTCAACTTTGGCAAACACTTCTGGGTCGTTTATCTTGCCCCAAAATTCTGGGTTTAGATCCCAGCCACTTTCCAAGCTGTCTTGTATTTGCTCAGAAAGCAGGTTGATGCGATTGGTTAGATCTGGCCCTTCGCCTGCGTAGTTTCTAGAAGCATCGCTAGGCGAAATGGTCAAGTAGGTGCCTTGACCAAAATCGTTGTCTGTATTAGGGCTGGGCACAAACTTTTCGATATCAAAAGTAGAGCCGTGATACAGGATCTGATCGGTAGAAAGGCCCATCTGATCAGCTTTCATCATTCGCTCGGCAAATTCCTTGATCACTCCAGCCTCAGCCTCCTGCGGAGTCACTAAGCCAGCCGACAAAAGGGTGAAAGTCAGGGCACCACCAGAAAGCCCTGCGATAGAGTTGATATCGACACCGCGAGCTTCCATGCGGCGAAGTATTTTCTCAGTAATTGTGCCGCCATAAGGCTTCATCTGAAGCGCACGTACTTCTTGGGCCGTTGGGTTCGCAGGATCTTTTACTTTCTTCTGAGACGCGCCGAATCTAGCCTCTGGTAATAGGTCGAAAACCGTTGCCTCATCAGCCTTCCTGAGTACACCTACGCCAGCTCCCGGCACCGCAAAGGGATAAGACGGGTGATCGGACTCAAATATGTCGATATCAGCAAAAATACGGCCCACGTTCTGAATGCCAGCATCACGACCAACGAGCTGCGTAGGATCAGCGTTGATTAAACGTGCCGCGCCTATGGATAAACCGCCTTTGTTGCGGAACTCTACGTCCATCATGTTCATGAGTTCTTTTCGCACAGAGTCTGGCGCGTTTCGCCAAGCCTGAACGGCGCTGGGGTCATCAATACCCTTCCAGCCCTCAATCTTTCTGCCAGCGCCAACGCGCTTACCCTTAACCATGCTGCCTTTGGTTCTATACGCCCTGATCGCCTTATCCAAAGCCTTTTTGGTGGCCTTGGTCATATTGGCTGCGGCGTAACCAAGCATTAACTCACCCGTGGTGGTGGCAAAATCACCACCAGAAGGTGCCATGCGCCATGGGATATACAAGGGGTCTTTTCCAGACTTAGACTTCAGGTCTCTGGCCATCTCCAAGATCTGACGCGATGGCATCTCAGCAGAAGCCCAAACCGCGCTGGGATTGTTGAACATAAAACCCTGACCGCCCGGTAGATATATCGGGTCAATCAACTCAATTCTATTGATGCTCCTAACGTCAGCACCAGCGCGGGTTCTATCAGTCATCGAGGTGACAAAATCTTCACCCTCAAGCTCAGATAACGAAAGGCCGGGCATGGGCTGAGTGTCAGCCCTCTCTACAATCTCAGCCTCAAGGTTGCGGAGCATATCCTGCTCCTTAACCCGTGGGTCAAACCGAGGATCAAATGCACCCTTGGCGATCAGATTGATGATGCCACCGCCAGCAAACTTGCGTATCTCGCCGCCGTTGGCTTTGAGCAGCTCGGCGGATTTTGGATCTTCAAAAACGGCATTTACAGAGCGAACATCCTTTGGATTGAAGACGACAAGCTCATCACCAACCTTGAAGCCTGAGAACCCGTCCTTGGCCAATATCTCTTGGGCCTTTTGTTTCTGCATCGAAAGCTTTTGTCGATAAACATCCCTAAACCTGCTTCTGCTATCAGGATCTTTTAAGCCTTCAGGGTCAATAGAGTCATCCAATTCTTGAAATTTCTTGCTTAAAGACTTCTTTGCCTTCTCTGAGGCCTTTTCGTAATCATTAATGTCGCCAATCTTGCCCCTAATAAATATAGGTAATACCCTAGCGTCTGGAACAAAGTCTGGGGTTCCAGTACCCGGCTCAATGCCTCGATTACTGGCGCGAATGTAGCGTTGAGCATATTGCGGGTCTGGAGATGCATAGATTCCCGGCCCAAGCTTGCCTTTGGTTGATGGCTCAAATTCTAAAAAATCTTTATCCGTGGCATGGTAATACACCGTATCGGTGTCGAAACCAGCCTTCTTAGCTCTCTCAAGACGATCAGCAGCCTTACCCAAGCCACGGGCAGCTCTCATAACACCACCAACAACGGGCACCACGCCAATTCCCTGAAGAACCGCTGACCCGTAGTTACCCTCGCGCAAATTTTCAACAAGGCTAGGCGACCTCGGGCCTTCCATGACCATGCCAGAGATCGAAACATTACCCGCAGGGAACTCAGGCATCTCGCCGGTAATGTCAATTAGGCCAAAGGGGTCAGCAAATGCGGCCCCAATGTTGGCCATCTGGGCACTGGTCAACTCGGGCAGCTCAGGGTCAGGGGTTCTCCCCATCATCTGACCGACCGAGCCACCCAAGTTGTACCCAAAGATGTCGATATCATCAAATCTCGGCATTACGCGGCCTCTTGCTGGGCATCAAAATACTCTTTCAACAGCACGAACCACTCGTCGAGGGTGATAACCGCTGTACGAGAGTTATCTCGCGGCAAATTTTCGTTAATCGCATACAGCGGCAGGCATACCCTGATCGCCTTGTTATTAAACTTGTATATCAGAATCGGAACATTATCACCACAGGCCGCGCAGACCTGATCCCACCACGCGGTTGCGTACCACCAGCCAGACTTGTAAGCCTTACACTCAAGCGCGTGGCCCGGGATCTGGATGTCACACAGGTCGGCGGTTTGGTATTGATCAAGATTACGCTTGCAGGTAAAGCCAAGGGCATGCTCTTCGGCAAACGCATTGATGCGCTTTACGCAATCGCGCTCGAATGATGCCCCCTTGTTTCTTGAATCCGCCATCGGGACAGTTTATGCGAAAAAAAAATAGAAATAAAATTTTATAAGGGTTACCTTTACCGTCCTTCCAAGAAAAAACCCTGCTCAGCCGTCATCAGCTTTTGCTCCCCTTAGCAAAAAACTGAAGGGCAGGGTTCCTTTCTAAGCAAACAATATCCCTTACAGAATTTTGGTGGCTGGGTGAGTAAAACCTTGCTAAAGCCATCGCGCCACAGGCGACCGCCAAAAAGGGGGTGTAGGGGTCGCAATCTAACGCGATTTCGGCCCCTTTTTCCGACCCCATAGGGTTCCTTTGCTCGCGCCCGAGATCGCCTGAGAGGCCTCTGAGGGCGCTCTGAGGGCGCATAAACCATGCAGGACGCGGTCATGACGCAGGCCGTATCGCCCCTGCTCAGAGCCGCGCAGTCTTGGCGCAACCAGAACAACCTCTGCGTCCTGCGTAAGTCATTGTTTTTGCAGGGAATTCCCCGAAAAAAGGGCAAAATCAGCATTTTTGTAGAATTTTGAGGGGTCGGGCGGGAGGCGGGGCCAAGACGAGGTTCTTTTTCGGAATGCGCGAAGCCGACAAGGTTAATGGTCTTTGTCGTTGAACTCCGCCTCTACACCCAGCAGTTCATTCAGCCGCTGCTTGATGTCTTCCTTGTTCATCTTCTGCAAGTCTGCGTTGATGTTTAGGTTCTGGCTGCGGTGGATCGTCAGCCCTGCAAGCTGGTTCAACTCCTTCACTGCGCTTACCGCTGCGTTGTACGCTCCCGTCTCGAAAGCCGTCTCCGCAATGTTCCACAGCATCGCCCCCGTCTTCTGCGGTGTGATCGCGTACTTCTCTCGCAACTCATCCTGCTTGATGCGAACCGCTCGCGTGACCTTCGGGAAGTCCTTGCCGTTGAGCATCTTGGTCGCGGCGCTTGCTGGGAATGAGAACCCAGCCCTTCGCGCCGCTTCTGTCTGCCCACACGCGCCCTCGGTGTAATGCCAGACGAACGCTGTCTGCATGTCAGTGATCCCTGCCTCGTCGTCAGCCAAGAATGTCTTGGGGGTCTCGACTAACTGCTTGCGCTCTTTCCTTGGCCTTCCTCGTCTGGGCTTGTCGTCAGCCATCCGCTGCTCCTTAATTCATTGAACACTACCCGCGCCTCTTCCTCTGAAAGAGGCGCTTGCCTGACGCTGTCCCGCTCGTCTGAGTTCATCAACCTCCATCGCCTGAAGTTGTTTTCCTCATCCGATTCCCGATCATACACGAACCTTTCCATCCGCCTTCTCCTTCATTAGGGTACAGGGGGCAGGGTACAGCGCATCAAAACTTTTTTAAAACCTCTATGAGCACTTCCCACTGTCCATACCCATTACTGTATATATATATTTATATTTTATTTAAGGTACCCTACCCTACCCTGTTAAGAACATTAAACATATCAAGCACTTATAACACTTTCAAATAGGGTATCAATTGACATACCCTTAGAAATCCTTCCCCCAGCTATCACTAAATCGATCCGCGCTACCGATTTCCACCTTTGTGTAGTCCAAGTCGTACACTTTTTTGCCATTACTTTTGCGAGGTTCAAGCCCAAACTGCGCTAGTACCCTGCTCGCATCCTTGATATCCGGCATCCTTGGCTGACCTATTCCGAGGTCTCGTAGCAGCTTTGTCATCTGCACTGGCTTGGTGTTCTGGCTCTGGAAGTGTACGTGTTCGAGGATGAGATCTTCGACGGTGCTCTGGGTGCGGTAGGTCTCGTTGCTGCTCTGGAGCAACTCTCGCTCCTCTGCGTTGAGATACCAGCTCTCCCTCTGGTACAACGTCTCCCTGATCTCTGCCCACAACTGCTGCATGTCGATCCCATGGTTTGCATTGATATCGGTCACGGCGACGACCCAGAACCGCCTGTTACCTGTGGTATCAATCAAAAACTCGCGCTCGTTGACGCTGCCATAGAATGCGGTACGCCTCTGGTACGTGGTGCTGGCTCGGTCATAGGGTAGGCGCAGCTCGTCCACCTTCTTGCCCGTGAACTGCTTTAATGAGTCGATATCCGCCCTCTTAAACGTGCTGCCCAGCTCTCCCAATTCTGCTATCCAATGGCTCACAACCTGCTTCACACTGTCCTTGTCGTTTGGGTTCAGTGTCGCACCCTCTAGCAGCCAGCCCTTATCGTAATCCGCCAAACGCTTAAACCAAAGGGTCTTACCTAAGCCCTGAGCGCCTTGGAAGACCAAGATGCCTTCGAGGGATACACCGTTTGGTTCAAATGCTGCGGCCACGCAACCGATAAGCCACTTGGTCATGAGCATCTCTTTCAGCGGCTCGTTGGTGCTCTTGATCGTGCTCAGGAACTCCTGCATCCTGCTGGTGCCGTCCCATGGCCTACTCTCGATCCATTCCTTAACAGGGTTGTATTCCTTCGCCAAGAGCTTCAGGTAATCCCTCACCTTCTGGTGCGGCACACCCATCTGTATGCAGCGATCTTCGATCTCGATCAGGCTCGACTCGTCACGCATATCGGCTATGAAGTTGCTGTGCGGTATGTTGATCTCCATGGCCTTCTTAATCACGTTGTAATGTACGCTGATCTGATTGACCGTCAGCACACCTCGGACATTGTCCTTAGTGTTCAGCATCCGACCCTTCTCGCTGGTGTTCCACTGGTACTCGACCGGCACGTTAACCTTGTTCAAGTCGGGCAGTAGCTCACCCTCCAGCGCGTGGTCGTTGTAGTCACCCTTGCTCTGCGGTATCAACACCTCGGCCTGAGCGCCGATACGACGCACTACCTGCGCGGCTTTAACTGCCTCAACCTCGCCCGTCTTGGTGTCATCACAGTCGGCAATGAAGACATGCTTCGCCTCGGGAAACCATCCGCTGATTGTCTCTGCGACCTTGGATAGGTTGTATGCGTCGAAACAGATAACCACGGGCTGACCAAGGTCTGCGTAGTAACTCGCACCCGTGGCATATCCCTCGACATAATTAATGGTGTGCGCCGTCCGCATCTGCTGCGGGTCGATGACGAAGAATGAACCAGCCTTCTTGCTATGCTTCATAAAAAGCTTCTGGCCATCGCCGTCGATGTACTGCAACCCAACGATCTCAAGCTTCTTATCTAGCATAGGCAGAACCAGACGATTGCCCCGCTGCCTGAGACCATGGTTCGCTACGCCCTTGCGCTGAAGGTATAGGTTGTCCTCTGTCGCCTCGGGATAACTGTCCCAACGCTCCTTGGCAAGCCTTGCGGCCTGCCTCTGATCTTCCTCTAAGTCCTTGGCCTTCTGCTCGGACAGCATCCTGATCTGTTCGCGCTCCTCGTCGGTCATCTTGTGGTTCACCGCGTTGTCAGGCTTCCACGTCGCGGTCGGCTCATCGTTGCTCACCGTGCGATCACCACAGCGACCGAAGGGTACGTCCTGATCCAGCCACACCTGATACCACCCGACGAGCTTCTGCTTGCCACCAACGTCCATATAAGCGCGACCAATGTCGCCGCCTATGACTAACCCCTTCTTTGACTCTACCGTCATGCCATTCGACAAAAGAAAAGACTCGAACTCACCGCGCAGGTCACCACTCAATGGTCGGCTGAAGTCTTTGCTTTTGCCGTCAGTTATTTTTAATCCCATGTAAAATTCACCTTGATCACGTTTTCCCAGATGTGCATAATAGTACAACATTTTGCAAACACACAAGGAAAAACGATGGGAATCATAGCAACTGGTGGCGGCGGATCAGACTTCGAGCAAGTCCCGACTGGCACACACAACGCAATCTGCTACAAGTTGGTGGATGCTGGAACCAACATGAAAGAGTACCAAGGCGAGGTCAGCAAGAAGCACATCGTCTTTATTTTTTGGGAGTTACCCGAGCTTCGTATGGCAGACGATCGCCCCATGTCGATCAGTTGCGAGTATACGTTAAGTTTGAATGAACGCGCAAAACTGCGGCAGCATTTACAGGCATGGCGCAACAAATCCTTTACCGAAGAAGAACTGGGGTCGTTTGACCTGACCAAGATCTTGGGTACAACGTGCAAGGTTGATGTCGGTTTGACCAGTGGCGGCAACGCCAAGGTTCAGGGTGTCTTCTGCGCCGATGGTGGGGCAAAGAAAGTGCCAACGGTAAACGATCAGGTTGTCTTCGACTTAGAGGATTACTGCAATGAGTTTAACGGCAACTCAGGCAAAGCCAGTAAGATTGCTTGCGACGTGTTCGACGGCTTGCCACGATTCATGCAGTGGCAGATCGGTGGGTGCGACGAACCCGGAAAGGATAAGGTAGAGCCTTGCTTCGAGCTAAGAGCCGCAATGGCAAAGGGTGAAGCCGCCCCAGCTCCAGAGCCTGCTCCAAAGAAGAAAGCCGAGAAGGAAGAGCAGGTAGTGGACGACGACTTCGACGACGACATTCCGTTTTAGGGAAACTGCTATGAAGAAGAAGATTAAGCGAAGCCGTAGATCGGTCAAGAGCGAGTTGGTCATCGACTACCTGAGTCATTTTGGAGAGACTAAGCCAGACGTGTTGGCGCAAGAGCTGGGCGTAAGCAAGAGCCTTGCGTCAGCCAAGCTGAAGGAATGGCGAGAGGCTCAGAAGAAAGTTGCCAAGGCACTGTCTGTCGCAGTCTCTGACGGCTCAACCGCCAGCTACTATGAGCTGCCAAAGAAAGCCAAAGAGCTGCAAGACCTGATCTCACACAAGAACATGAACGCTCAGATCGGTGAGATCTTTAGGGCAACCTATCGATACGGTCAGTCGTCGCATAGCAGTGAACTGCGTGATGCTAAGAAGATTCGTTTTTACATCGACGCTGAGATCAAGCGACTGGAGCAGTTATGAGGATTCGACAGATCATTACTGACGCAAAGCACCCAATCTTTACCCCATATGCTGTGATGGTAGCATTCGGTATCGGATTGATTTTAGGATTCGGTTTAGGCTAAGGGTTCCATCACGGCCCTCCAACAGTGTTCCCGTCCACTGAGCCGCCTCGGCGGGACTAATTAGGAAACCCAATGGAATTCAAAGAAGGTATCTACGAAGACCTCGACTACCCCACCTACGACTCGATCCCTGCATGGAGATCTCACGACCTGACCTCAATCGCTAAGTGCCCGTTCACTTGGAAGAACCGGACGTTCAACAACTCTCTGGCATTGCTTGAGGGTCGGGTGCAACACACCGTGTTCTTAGAGCATCACAAGTTCTTCGATGAGTTTGCGATCGAGCCGTTAGTCGATAGACGCACAAAGGCAGGCAAGCAAGAGTACGCCGAGTGGCTCGAAGATCTTGGTGACAAGACACCCTGCAAGCAGGATATGTACGACATCTGCATGGAGCGGCGGGAGGTTGTCTCTGACTTCATACCCGAGCCAAGTCATCGGGTCGAGCTAACGCTCTGCTGGATGTGGAACGGCCAACCCTGCAAGGGAAAGCTAGACTGGCATACTGGGACAGACATATGGGATCTCAAGACCTGCCGAGACGCTTCACCCCGTGGATTCAGGAGTGCGATCAACACATTCCGATACCATCAACAGGCTGCGTACTATCTTGCTGGTTGTCGGGCAGTTGGCCTGCCGACAGAGAAGTTCTATTTCTTGGCTCAGGAAAAGGCAGCGCCCTATCCCTATTGCGTGTACACGTTATCGGACGAAGCCATAGCCTATGCTGACGCTCAGAATGAGCAAGCCATGGCCATTGGCATCAAGTGCAGGGAGCAAGACCTCTACCTGCCATACAACCAAGAAGGCATCAAGGAGTTTGGCCTTGCTGACCTTAACTAAAGAGGAACGGGAACGGGAAGCGAAGTGGGCGGAAGATATTAAATACTACGCCGCTCGGAGCGTCTGGAAGAAAAGGCACGAAGCCACGCCGAACAATCCGCCACACCGACGAGTGACTTGGTCTGAGTGGTTCGAGAAAAAGTTTGGCGAGAATCTTATTGAGTATGCTGAGAGAAAGGCAAAGGAAAAGAAAAAGTCAAAGCCTGTTTAGTTCTTCACTTGCCAGTCTGCCAGTTTCCCTGTTGAACTTCATCGCAAGGTAGTCGTGGATTCGGCTCAGCTCATAGGCTCTTACATCGTCGTCTTCCTCGCCAACAATCTTATCGATCATCGCTAAGACTCGGATGGTTGGTATGTTTGATTCTCTTTGCATAGCTTAATCCTAAGTCAAATTGCAGACAAAAAAAAGCGGCCTAAGCCGCTTCTGTTTCGTAAGTTTTAATCTTCACTGAATCACGTTCTACATCGTGCTCCCAATCCCAGATTGCGATTGGCGTAGGCTCTGCGCCCCACTCAGGAAGGTTTAGCTCAACCTTGATAACCTTGCCAATCCTTCGCTCAACGTAACCAGATGCTCGCATACCGTCGTGGTCGTAAGGGCCAGTCTTTACCCAGCCCCCTTTTAGAACCTTTTGCCATTCGAGACGACCTTTTAAATGACCCTTGCGCTTGCCTCGAACATAACGCGGCAAAGCGTCAACAATTTCGTCACCGAAATAACGGCGAGCCATGCCTTCAACAAACTCAGAAGACATGTAACCACCCCTGTAATCTATGTCTGATCTTACTGTCACTGTTCTCCTCCCGGCGGCTTACGCCGCCTCTCCCAACAATTCGGTAAGAACACTCAGCACTTCACAAAGCTTTACAGTCTGCTTGTCGCTGATATTCTTGCCCTCAAACCTAGCTTTATTAATTTTCTCAGCCAGTAGGTGAGCTGAGTCGGCCAAGACCTGCGCCCTGCGAGATTCTTTATGCGAAGGCTTAATTGCGCTTGAGATAAACTTACAATCAGCAAGATCTTCGAGATCTGCCGTCTCGCAGTTGACCTGAATGACCGTCCCGTTCGTTACTGCAAAGGTCACGCCAGAAGTAAGGCAGTGTCTGTTCAGGCTCCCAAAATAAACGTCAAGCCGAGGCGCGACCATGTTGATCAGGTCGCAGATATCGTCATTGCTCATCTTGTTTGCAATGTCTAAAAGCTCTTGGTGTTCCATCATCTTCTCCTTGCGGCGGCTTACGCCGCCTTCCTTGTTGCTGTTAATGTTGCATCCCCGTGCCATCCTGAGACCCGTGGCTTCCAGCCATCAACCTTGAGTTCTTCGGCCCTAGCATACGCCTTGCGAATGTCCGTGAATCTTTCGTGGATTCGCTCAACCTTTTCTTCTTTAGGTGCGGGATAAAGATTTTGGCCTTGACGCTTCTCTATCAACTTGCGAAGAGAGGCAACGTGATCGGTCATTGCTTGATACTGGAGGTTGTTTTTGCGAGCAGCTCGAAACTCTTCGTCGCTGAGGAGGAAGAGTTTGAGGTCGAGCAACTTCATGCCAGCAAGTTGGCCTTGAATGGAGTTGATGATTTGAGTTGTTAGCTTATGGCTCTTCTCAATCGGAAGCTCATTCGATCCCGGGCACTCGCCCTGAAACATCCCCCAATCGACGGTGTAGCCGTGCTTAGCAATCATGCCAGTCTTGTTGTTAACCGCCTGCACTGAACCGCATACTTGGCAGGTTCCTCTGTGTGTGTGTCTTGCCATCATGTTTTCCTTTTGGTTATGGGGGCAAGCGCCCCCGACAAAAGGAATAATCGCACAATCCCGTGTCGTTGTACACACTTTTATGCAAATAAATGTAACTATTTGCAGGTCATTCCAAACTGTTGTATCTCTCGATAAGCCGCTTCTTATCGTGCAGCCAGAAAACCAATAAGTATCGGTCGCCGCTCTCTACCGCTAGGCCACGGTGCAGGTTGGTGAAGGAAGGAAATATCAATGCGTGTCCACTGGGCAGCGGATTCAGGATGCCGTGGCGATGAAACTCTGTGCCACCACCCTTGTACTCATCGGTGTTGAGGGGAACCACCACGCTGATGTCGGCGCTCTCGTCGTGATGCCAAGCGCCGGCCTGTTTATCTTTGGGGTTGTAGTTCGCAATCTGTATCGAAGAAACGTCCCGGCAGTCCCGGTGGTAGAGCGTATTGAATATCGGGTTCAAGACATTCTGAACCACGAACCACATCGTGCGATACAGCTCAGGCACATGCTCTTGCAGCACGATCTCTGGGATCTGCCTTAGCTCGTCCTCGGCATCGTTTGGCTCGAAGGGTATCTCCTTCTCCATGTGCTTGATCTCTTCGACCAGCATCTTACAGAACTGCCGGCGAAACAGCGGCACCTTGTAGATCTCGGGGAAGACCTTCTTGCATAGCTGGGACACAGGAGTCTTCTGTAGGCTCTCCCTCCCATCCCTTGCGCGGAACTCGGCAATCACAGGGACGGTGTCCTGAACCGCCTTGTAGAGCGGCTGGTTCACCATCCAATGCGACTGCATTGACAACATGTAATTTTTCATTTCATACATTTGTGAAATTATATACAATCCTATACAATTGCTCAATATCAATTAGAGGTTCGTCATGGAAACCGAAGATCAAACACATCCAGACCGACGAAGAAAGTCGCTGGCCATTGACATAGATACATACGAGATGCTTCGAGAGATCTGTGCCCGGGAGCGTCGAACCTTAATCAGTCAGCTACAGCTCATGATTGAGCAGAGGCACGACGAGGTATTCGGCAGGAGTGGTCATTGAAAAATTTATTTAAGAGAAAGCCGGTGCAGGTTCCGCAATCCTACCGCCCTGTCGCAGACTCTAAAGAGGTTATCGACCTGTTTGGTAGGATGACCTTACATCAACAAGCCGCGCTCCTGCGGCTCTGTAGTCGCAACCTAATGATCGATATCGATGGCGACTTTCATATGGGATACGACTTCGACTGGAACGTCAGTGGCGCAATGATTGTCGCCACGTCAGAAGATCTAGACCTACCCATAATGCTAGGCGAGGGAAGCGATCCCACCTAACGGCCCTCTAAGCCGCATAGCAAGCTCCCTGTCCTTATCTGATGGCAGAATAGTAGGAGACGTTGCCGGATCTATCTTG
>Ga0075480_10002101_pt1 | contig 12771 bp, 13 predicted proteins | sample DEB08_DNA_7_FD_81590 | JGI IMG/M metagenome (GOLD analysis project Ga0075480, IMG submission 81590) | Aqueous microbial communities from the Delaware River and Bay under freshwater to marine salinity gradient to study organic matter... | ecosystem: Environmental > Aquatic > Marine > Coastal ... | reverse complement strand
GTATATTGTCTTCGTTATGCCAAAAGCTCTTGTCTTCTTTAGTCATTTTTGCCTGATGAACGTTGTGAACGTCGTGAACGTTGTATATACTCAGCATACATGAGTAATCTAGAAAAACCGAGCAAATTTCATTGGTTTATAGCAGTTATTTTTATTGGTGCAGCTATTGCCTTTGTCGCCTTCTTCAATAACAACGGAGGGGAAGAAATGCAAAGCGAACGAACGTCACAAGCTCCAAATCATGACATGACTACGGACGGGGACGCTCTTACTGAGGAGGGAATCCTAACCAAGACCGACCAGTTCCTAGATATTCTTTACACACTTTATTTTATTTCGCTTGATGAGAGTGGTGAACCCGAAACGGAATATGAGCTACTCTTAAGCATGATGGAAGAAACCCTAAACGATAAAAGAAAACTTGAGTCACTACGAATACCAGTAGCTCAATTTTCTTCAAGCAAAAGCGAGCTGGTTACAAATATTGGCCAGGCCATTGATTTCAGTCTAGCTTCACTAGTAGACAATCACGCCTCATTTAGTGACTACCTGCGAACTGTTGATAGTCAAGATATTGACCTGACAGAATTTGGTTATCAAATGACCTCTTTTAGCTCTAACAACAAGGGAGCATTTGACACCCTAAACCAGGCTTCTCTCCTACTACCTTACATCTGGCTAGATTTAGCCAAAGAAGAAGACGCCATAAGTGAGTGGGCAATTTCTGAAGAGAGTAGGATGGCTTTGATTCTAAAAATAGAAGATATGTTTGGCGACATATTAAAAGAAGATGCAATCAATCACGAAATGACAGGCAATACAAACTCGGTAGCCTTTATCATTTCTACCTATCTCGACTTTCTCAAAGAACCACAAAGCTAATATTCAGCAACACATGCATTCTAAACCCCCTCAAGACATCGACAGAATAGCCCTAGAGAAGTCAAATCAGGCCATTGAAAACGGACTACATACACATCTCCTAAATACGTGTATGGTGGTCAGTCTTTGTGCTCGGGACGACAACACAAAATATAAGCTCCAAAAAGCAAGGATTAATTGTGGGAAAGAGGGGTATTTTTTCGAACGGCAAAATACCATTTCGGATAAATAAGGCACGTTACTCAATCTCACCAATATTCATCGACCCCCTAGACCTAAAAGATCCAGACAAGCTCAAAGAACTGGCGCAGCGCCCAAGACGTATTAGGCTTAGTAAAGCAGGAGAAGTCGTTTTTGAAGCATCTTTCCAGGAAAAGCCTGAAATCCTAAAATTGAAAAATACTGAATGGGCCCATGATATACAGCAGGCATCACTACTATATGATAACCACCTCCAGTCTCTTATAGAGGCAAAAGAAGCTGAAGAATTTAAAAAACAGGAGGCGAAGCGCAAGAAGGAGCAGCTTAAGGTAGACAGAAAAGAAGCCCAGAAGCTCCGAGATTTTGGTGAGGAGCACAATAAGCGACTTGCCCGACAGCAAGACATTATCGATAAGTACGAACACCTGACCTCCTCAATTAAACAGATTGTGCGCGGACTATTTAAGCTTGGCTATTTTCTCTTTTGCCTGTCTGTCGTGGTCGGAATTATTATTTTCACTCGCTGGTGGTCAATTATTTTGCTAATGATTGGACTACCTCTTTTGGTCAAAGGTGGCGAAGCATTATTTCCTAAAAACCAAGATGAGCAATAGTCGCTTAATTAAGAATGGACTGCACATAGCACTGGCATTGGGTGTGGCGTCATTACTCTTCGTCGCCGCGCCCGCAATGTCTCACCCCGGCAACACCGCCTCGGATGGGTGTCACTACTGTCGAACAAATTGTGACTACTGGGGTGTGGCCTGGAACCAGAGACACTGCCATGGTGGCTCTGCGGCCAGCAGGCTACCAAGCAGCTACACGCCCACGCGTGCAACGCCCATCACCACAGAAATGCGGAGTGACATAGTAAGTCAATCGGACTTTCTGGGCAACACAGACAATGGCCAAAAAGACGAAGAGGATCAATTAGTATGGTGGCTTGCTGGCGGCGCTGCCGGGCTGTACGGCCTCAGAAAAGCATGGAAATGGGCTTTTAATCAAGAGTAGATGGTGAGTTTTTTTCATGCTTGAATGGCTCTAACCTGGCCTAAGCTTGTGAATGCAATGATTATTGTGGTGGTATCATAAGCACATGAAAACAAATAGTTAGTTGTGTATGTTTATAAAGAACAATCTAAAGCGTGTCATAAAAGATTTGTCAGAGATTAAGCTAGTCAAAGAGTCGTGGATGGGGGCGACTAAAAAAGTCGGCAGCCCAGAAACAGTAGACGCGGAGCTTCGAAATGAAGAAGGAGCGAAAAATTGTGAAATAACCATAAACACCCTGATTGAAGTATATTTCTCAGACGATGCTGAAGTAATTGAGAGACACTACACGGGGAATACTGACCGGCTTTAATATACAAAACCTCTCTTATATGACTAAGAGGCAGCCCCCCAACCGGAGGGGCTGCCGAATTGCTTAGCATAGAGACCTTGTAGATGGGCTTTTATTTGTGCAATGGGCCCCGGCCCCATTTCCCTGGGGTGGTGTTATAATTAATTTTATGGAAACACTTTCGACGGTTGCGATCTTGCTCGCTGGTGCGGCTTTCTGGAATACGCTTGTACAAAAAAAGCGTATTGATGGGGTCTGGGAGAAGCTACACCGCTTGCAAGACGCAGGTTTTTTACCAAAAGAACATGACCTGGAAGAGGCGGAAGAGTAAATACAACCACTGGCAGTCAATTAGGCGAGATTCTGTGCTGCTTGCACAGTTTTTTATTATTTAAATACTTAGGTTCGAACCCTGCTCAGTCCGCGGAGCAATTTAGGATTTTGGGAGTACAAATCCCCATTATCCCCTTTATTTACAACGTTATTGAGAGGTTCTAACTTGTCTTTAGTAGCACGAGCTTCTTTAGCCATGGCTTTTAATGGGAATAGCGCATCGTCCCATGAAATCAACAGTTTTTTATCTTTCAAGGTGAGGTTCGAACCTAGTACAGAAAATATCTCTTTTCGTAGTTCTGGGTTTTTCGCCTTGCTTGCAGAAACAAATATGTTGGCTGCTTTTTCAGCGAAGTTCAAAACCTTCTCTGCAACCTCTAGCCAGTTATCAACACGCTGGTCAGTATCGTTAAGCAAATCTTGTACACGCTGTTTTTCTAGCGTTAGGGATTGTTTACGAGAAAGGAACTCCTCACTGGTAAGCTCACCCTCTGCGCGCATATCAATGAGGTTATCTAGCTTTCGCACACAGGCATCATATTCACGCCGTTGGTTGTTCTGCATTTTGTTACGGTGCTGGTTTTCTTTCTTGTTCATTTCTTTCAAACGAGCCAACGCCCACTTTTTAAAGTCAGTAGGGATTTGGATTGAACGCAATGCTTTGACAATCTGTTCCTCCAAGTCTTTCTCCTCAATTGCTGGTTCTGAACAATCGGGGTCAATCTTCTTGGTGCAGTGATAGTAGACATAGTGATGCACATTCCCGTTCTTCTGTCGCTTGGTCTTCTTCTCGGCAGTAATCATGGCTCCACAAGAACCGCAGTTGATTGGTCCTCTGTAGGCGAAGGTATGCTTTTGTCTTCGAGGGCGACTTTTCTTGCCTAGTATTTCTTGGATGCGGTCGTATTCTTCTTTGGTTATCATCGGCTTATGAATACCTTTGTACCAAGTGCCACTGTTTTTGGGATACTCAAACTCTCCGTAATAAAGAGGATTTTCGAACATTGTATAGGCTGTGCTGCGTGATAGTGGCTTGCCTTTCTTGGTGCGCAGACCCCACTCATTCGTTGCAATCTCTAGTACCGCTTTGGGGTTATGGTTCCCGCCCAACATCAAATCAAACATCTTGCGAACTGTATCAAAGCGCTCTGGGTCTGGGAGAATAGTTTTGCTTCCTTTCTCGGCATACTTATCGTTCAAATACCCGATAGGGGCAGGTGCGGGATACACACCCATTTGAGCTTTCTTGAGAAGTCCTCGCTTTACGGCGGGGCTTTTCTTTGCACTTTCATATTGCGACTGGGATAGCGCCATTTGAAGCATCCAGATACCCTCTGGTGTGTTTTCGAAATGATAGGTGGCAAGTTTCAAGTCCTCAATAACACCCATACGAAGCATATAGGTCAGACTACCTGCATCAATTTCGTTGCGACTCAACCTGTCGGGATGCCACGCTATCAAGCCTGTTCGTTCTTTCTTGCGAATACGTTCAAGCATGCCTGCAAAGAGTGGGCGGTTATGTGGCTTAAACGCACTACCTTTCTCCTCGATAATCTCAATATCAAGATGACCAAACTGCTCGTTTAGTCGGTCGATTTGCGCAGGAATGGAAAGTTTTTGCTTTTCATCTCGTTCACTTGATTTGCGAACATATGCAAAGTATTTGATTGTTCCTGTTTTCTTGCTCATATCAAAAACCCGAAAGGGATAGTCTGCTGTTGAACCGACTGCCAATGTTACGAGAACATCAACGGTGTCGTACAAACTATCCCTGTCGGGCTTCTGCTGGATACAATTCTCTCACAATACTGACAGTTGGTTCAACATGTACATTATACCGCTATTTCCTAAACGCTCCCAGGTGGTGTGCCAGGATTATCATGCTGTTCTCAAACTTCTCACACTCATGCAGGTAGCGTAAGTATCGCTTGGTTGGTTTGCCATCGTAATGAGCTTGCCGCAATTTGGCAGCCATTTCATCAATCTCTGGGGCGCTTTTGATAACACCCATCGTTTTAGCAATACCGCTGGTTCGCCTACTGTCATAGGTTAAACCTAGGCAGTGACGACAGCCAAAATAAGGATTCCCCAGATACAAGGTTCCAACGCGGCGACCACAGGGTACCCCCTTCCTAGATAGTGGACAGATAAACCAATGACGTTCACCGCCGTAATGACAAGGGGTAGTGGTCAGAGCAATCTTGTAGTCAATATCTTCTTTCTCTCCACTATCTTTGGTTAAGGTGTAGCGTAGTTGTATCCACTTCTCCTGGTCAGAAATGTAGCTTTTGACGCCAATACTGTTTCTGCTCTCACCCCAAAGACCACTGGTCGTCCAAGTAATCGTGCCTGATTGCATACCAGGTGTGAAGTAGTTGTATTTATGCAAGAAACCAACCTCAAGCTTACGCGCTCCATCGGCAGTTCTCCTGTTTGAATAGCTATGTCTTCCCATAATTTTACCGAAATCATTAAGGATTGTAATAAGCGTAATTTTCATCGTAATGGTAATTATTGTTGACTGGTAAGGGTTCTGGCGAAAATCCAGATAGTCTTGGATATAGGTACCTTTACGAAACGAACCCATTTGAGGCTCCATCAGAGATGTCAATATCAACGGCGACGGGGGTAGCAACTTCTTCGCCCTTTCGAGCGCTCTGGAGGCGTTGTAGCTCGTGTAGTGCCTTGTAGATACCACGCTCAATGCTGGCTTCGTAGCGGATGAACTTGCCATACGTGTCGTAATTGGCAAAGTCGTAGCTCAATGCCTTTCCTAGGGCTTTCTGTGAGCTTGAGAACGTATCATTACGGTCATCCTCCATCATCTCTCGCTCAATACGCATAGCCCGACGCAAGCGCCAAACATTGGAAGCGATACGGTCAACCAGGACTACCTCAAGTTCAGTTTGCGGGAGTAGTTGCGAGCGAAGCTTTTTGGCAAGCATCTCTAATTCTTCCTGGTTCTCGTCAGACAAGATGACCTCTTGTGAAAGTAGTCCATGCTTGATGGCATTGTAACGACTAACGGCTTTGCCTTCGGGAGTTTTGACGCCGCCTTTTTTAGCATTGGCACGATTGGCTTGTAGTTGTTTATCTGAAATCATAATGGTTGATAACTAGCTGTTAATTGAGTAATCCTTCGGCTTCGGCGGTGTACATATCCATCAATGGCTCTTGGGTTTTCTTGCTTGGCTTCTTGTCCTGATGAACCGATGGTGCTTGCGGGGGCTTTTCACGCACACGTGGTGCTGGGATGTCGTGTGTGTTTTTCTCCTCCGTAGGTGGTGTCGGTTCATCGGTACACACACCCTTTTCGCCTGTGATAGGGCTATAGATTCCACCTAGGGTTTCGCTGGTAAGCTTTTGTGACAGTTCGTAAGCGGTCGGCAGAAAACGACTACCAGGTAGCTCTTTGTCAGATACTATGCGGTATTTAGCGCCCTTGTTGCCACGACTTTTCTGGGTTTGATTGACGTAGCCCTTCTTCACGGCAGGCTTGAGCCACTTACGAATAGTGTCACCGTCCCACTTCAAATATCCTGCTAGGTCGGTAGTAGTAAACTCGCTTTCTTCACTATCATAATCATTGTTGGCGGCAGTGACTTCATAAGCAGCTTCAACTACGTCAATTGACCGTGGGGGTAGCTCGTAGATTGATTTTGAAAGTGATTCCTCCACCAAAACCCGTGCAATCTCGTAATCTGCCAAGGTTGCCCTGATGTATGCCTGCTCGCCATCTTTGACCGTCTCTCGTTGGTATTGATGCAAAAGTGCCGAGGTTTCAATCACTGATAGAAAGCGTCCATGGTCACGACGAGTACGCAAGATATTGCTGGGAAAGTGCTCTCGCAGCTCCATTACAAAAGGAATCAACACTGGGATTTGTTTGAGCTGGGTCTGGGCGCAACGATATGTCTTGAGTAGGTCTTCCGATGGTTTCTTTTTGCCAAGGTAGCGAGCCTCATTAGCTTCATAGACGCGAGTGGTTTGAGTGCTGGTCTGGTCGGGAAAGATAGACAGAACGCGAGTGTCATTCTCGTCATGGATAAGTGAATCAGTGGTGGTGGTGATGAATCCAGTTGGTCCTTCTTTCTCAATTTCTTGGCTGATAAACTGTCCTGTATCAGGGTCTTTGACGGTCACTTGGATTTTAAGTTTACCTTCGGACTGGAGGGTGCGGATAGTGTAGTCAGCTTTCTCACTTCCATGCTTTTCAAAGATGATAATGATGCGGTGCTTGAGGTCATCTTCGGGGGTGTAGAAAAAGCTCTGAGTAGTAGCATCAGTTAAGTCTTTGTAGGCAGACTTCGGAAAGAGCTTGAGGGTGCCAAGTAGTACAAATGATTTACCTGCTGAGCTATCACCTTTGACTACGACTGACATAGGATTTTTAAGCAGTCGTGAAGTCAGGGTCATGTAGTGCGTCAGCGCATTCATTTCTTCGCCAACCACACCGTTTTGTTTGATGGTCAGCAATATGTCATGAAGCAAGGTAGGTGACGAGAGCAGTGCTAGTGCTTGCTTTTGTGTTTCCTCATCAAAGGTCTCTTGGGGCTTTTCTGGTACATCCTCGATGACCACTTCCTGCTTTTTCTTTTCATATTCTTTGGCTTGTTTACGCAGTACTCGCTCGTAGCTTTCAATGTCACGACTGGTCAGACTAAAACGCTCCTTTACAGCGCTCGTGAGGATAGCGTGGCGCCTCGCTTCATCCATGGTCACAAGCAGTGGTATCAGCTCTATATCTAGCTCATCACGCAGGTCTACCTTGTCAGTATCTTCGGGAATGTCGTTCAAGAAAATCTCCCATAGGCGTAGTTCATCCAGATTGTGAAAGTCATCAACGGAGCGTTCTTGGAAGTAGTCATTCACATCACCTGCGGGAAGTTGCTTGAATTTGGCTTTGCCTAGTTTGCGCATCAGCTTGATGGCGGCATTGCGGCCAGAGTTCTTCTCGTCATCCTCATCGTTATCAAAACAGATAACCAGATTATCTCCTAGGCGCTCCAGTAGCTTTGCTTGCTTGTCGGCGACCTGGGTGCCACCAACCGCCACAACACTCGGTAATCCTTGAGAAATGAGGGTGAGGGCGTCAATCGGCGCTTCGGTGATATATGTTGTCTCCTTGCTGTGTTTGGAGGCTTGGTCATAGTTAAAAATACCTTTGGGGCAGCCTTTCAGATACAGGTGTTTGTACTGCGGGTCTCGTGTGTTGCTACGACTGTAGAGTGAGACAATGTTGCCACCTGTAATGATTGGAATGATGAGGGAATCTTTGAAGAACCAATGCTGCTCAATCCAGTGTTGGGTAATTTCTGTATCAAAATCTTTGAGTAGTTCAGTAAGCTCAGTCTTGGGTAAGTTGGCATAGCCAACACGGTGCGCCTGACTGACTTCTCTTGAGATGCCCCGACTTTCTAGGTATTCGATGCCTTTAGTGTTGGCTTGCTCAAAGGTCTGCATTAATAGCTCGAGTGCTTGAGCTTTTTGGGTGTCCCGCATCTTTTGGGCTTGATACTTCTTTTCGTCGGATTTGCTGTATTTGGGCAGGGGTACCCCAGCTCGACTGGCAAGAAATTGAACTGCTTCCCAGAACGTGCATTGCTTCACCAGCTCCACCAAATCAATGACGTCACCACCAGTTCTGCCTCGTGGTGTTTCGTCGCCAGCATAGTGGTACCAGCTTTGGGTGTTTGGATAAATGGTGAGTGCGGGAGTTTTTTCGTTTCGGATGGTGCCAACCCAAGCGCCGCTTGTTTTTTTGAGACCAGGGATGAGTTCTTGGGCTACAGAAAGGATGTCGTTGCTCTCCTTCACCTGGTCGATAAATGAATGCTGCATAGTAATGTTGATTAGTGAGTAATTTCATCATGGCTTTCACTTGTGTCATGTTTAGCCACAATTTCCATCAGACGAATGAGCCGTAGCCCTTTATCAAGGGCAACGTCTTTGTTAATTTCTGTTCCAAAGTTTTCTTTCCAGATACTTTGAAACTCTTCTAGATGCTCATCCGTCAATTGCATAGCTATTCGCTGTAGAGACGGTTTTTGAGAGCTTTGAGGGTGTCAGCAAAGGTTCGTGCTTTTACCTCAAGACGGTCAGACCAATACAAGTCAATGACTTCGTGTATTCCGTTCACTCGCTTAAATACAAAAAGAGCTTTTCGTGGGTTTTGCTTGTCCACTGTTAAAAGCTCAAAACCGCTGCACAACAAGGCAGCGCTACAATTTAGGTCGTACGTTGAAAATTGACTGCTCTCCTCAAGAGACACAATCTCAATATCATCTGTCGACACAGGGTTATGGTTGTTTTGCATACTAATTTCGTGTAATTACTGGTAATTCAAAGGAAAACCAAAAAAGTAGAGGTTATTCCTCTACTTCATAGATGCATTGAGATTTAGTTTTGGGACATCAGTTTTCTGACATCAGTTTTCGTATCTTATCGAGACCTCGGTTTTTGGCTCGCCGTTCGGTATCGGACAGCTTCTCATTTTGTTCAAACTGCTTTTTAACTGCCTCACGCTCCTTTTCAGATAATGAATCAAACAAACCTTTTATTTGTTCTAGCGCTGATTTATCCTCGAGCTTGGACAGAAAATCTTCGGGACTCGGTATGTGTTCCCAGAAGTCTTCTTCAAAATTGTCACCAGTATATGTGGTTTGGTCGGTCTTGTTTCCACGAGAGAGACTACGCAGCCTGTTAAGTAGCGTTGATTTGAGATATGCGATAAAGTTGTCATTCTTTTCTACGTCGTACTCTAATACTGCCTGAATAATGGCAAGGGTTGCATCACTATCAAGGTCGTTCGTCTCATAAAACTTTTTAGCACTGCTGCGAGCTGAATTGACGACATTCACCAAAAGTCCTTTGAATGCGTCGCGGATAAGCAAGATGAATATGTCCTTGATTTCATTATCGTGTTCGTCGGTGTTATGGTCGGCGATAATCTTTTGCGTATTCAGGGCGAAGTTGATATATATCTCATTTTTAACTTCGCTTGAAACCTTTTGATTCTTGAACAACCTGATGATTTCAGGGAGAAACTGAAAACGATTGCAGAAAAAACGGAAGCTTTCAAATACGGGGAGATATTGAATGCGCTCACGCCCCATCATTTCAAACACTGCTACATCATTTTCGAGCTGGAGTTTGAGAAATGCCATACGCTTATCTAGTTCCTCTGTGAAGTAGTCCTTGAACCAAGGTTTCATCTCCAAGGGGCGCTCGGATTTTTTGGTTTCGTACAGAGCGTAGTTGAGACCAGACATAGGCGGTCCGCCAAAATATGGCGTGTCAGCTGGCTCGTCTTTTGGCATCTTTGAATCGCTACGCATTAAAATGATTACAATAACCATCTTGATTGCCAATGAGGCAACAAAGCCTTTCGGGTGATACATATCCCCGAAGTATTTCTCACCAGTTTCGTCAACGATACCAGAGAGAAACTCGTCATAGATAAACGACATCAGGTTATCTGGCAAGAATAGTAGTTGGAAATACTTGAAGATATAATCACAACCCGACAGGCTTGGGTGGTTTTCTTTTGACCACTCATTTTGCCCATAAAAACTCACGTACATGGCATTGAAAACCCCCTTGGTGTAATCGCCTTCTTCTATACGCTGGTCTGTTAAGCTTGATAGCTCATCAATCAAGACACTGCAATTTCTGCTCACACTAAACCTGTTTTCATTTACGTGTAAACCAAGATAGATATGCTTGCATTTCATTGCCTCGACAGAGTTCTTGTCAATATCCACCTCAACAACATCGCTTTCGCTGGTGGTAAGTCTTGTAAAATCATCATCTTCTGCGACACCGTTAACAACAAGCGCTTTTGCAACCTCTTGTGCAAAGTGGGGGTTCTCTTTTACTAGATACTCAAACAAATGTGGGTAGTCGGTGGCAATTGAGCGGAAAGTCGGCTCTTCGATACTGGCGACAATATCCATAACGTCCAGCTTCTCGCTATACTTACGCAACAAACGCAACAACAGTTTCTGGTCATCAGTATCGTTAGGTAGCTTATCGAGGCTTAGGTAATCATTCTTGATAAGATACTTTAGGCTTTTGATAGTGCCATCAAAAAAGATATGCTTATCGTCTGTATTGATATAGCTGTTTACCGTATGGAGTAAGGGTAAGCATTTGCTCGCCTGGGGGATATGACGGGTCAATTCACAAATCAGCTCAAAGTCATATCTTGCTTGACTCCATGGTGTGAACTGGGATTTTGCCCATAAGTCAAAACCTTCAAAATTGCGAGGTTTTCTAGATTTATCTTGATTTTGCTGATTTTTCATAGTAATAGTAATTTCAGACTATTAGAGTGGAGCACCCTAAATATCTTTGTACAGCATAGCTTTTTAGGGTATTGATGGGAAGTATTCAAAGTCGCTATTCTATGGTTTTATATTGACAAGTATGCTTGTATATGTTATTATATAATTAAGGATGGTAGACAAACCATAAAATCTCCGTAAAGTAAGAAATGCTTTAGACTGTCGTACACAGGACTTGCCCAGAAGCTATTTTGGTCAGCATCCTGTCTATGACAGGTGAGATGTTCTTTATAGAATAAACTGTCTGGTAAGTCGTTTTCGATTTGGAAACACCAGGCGAGGGTTGCTTGATAAAAGTAACCCTCACTCATTGTTTTCAAATCGTTAACTTAATAAAAATATCAGACATGAAAAATTTGTTTAAAAAATTCGACGAAACAACATCCCCAGCCAATCTCCAAAAAGAAACGGAGAAAAGCGCACCTGCAAATTTGCCAACCTCTCTTTCTTCTCAAAGCTCTGCAATTAGCCTCTACGGGTTAGTAACAGCTCTTTGGGGGGTAGAACAAGAAGTAGGTGTAGGCTCCTGGAAAACAACGAGTGAACAGCAGTACTTTATTGAATTACTCAATAAATACCGCAACCGTATTCCTTCCTGGGGTGAAGTGCCTGGCTTTGAAGCCAAATCAACCAACGATGTCACCGAAATGAATGATTTTCTTGCATCCAAAGGGTTTAACATTGCCCTCCAGGACGCAGGAGCATTAGCATTTTACGTAGCTGCGTTGTCCGAATTCGTAAAAGAATGGGAAAAGCAGGGCGACATGACATTGTTCACGGTTAACAGCAATGAGGATAAGTTTTTGGCTTCCAAGTTCAAGTGCAGCGATTTCAATCGTCACCTGGCAAAAGCAATAACTATGCCGAATGGAGACATCGGAATCATTAAGTACCTGAAGATGGAAAGTAAAGAAGACCTCAACCTTGCTGTCGTTATTGCACCTGCAACCCGCGGGTCATACACCGCAAAGCAATTATTGGAAGAAGCGGCGGTTCATGTCGAGCAAGTAGCTAACCCAAATGTTGCAGATGATGTCGTTACCTGTACGGTTCCCTACACCACACTTCACAAACAAACAGATTTGAACTTCTTGAAAGGTATGACCTATGGTGATGCAAACATTCAAGAAGCCAAATTTGAGATGAAGGCTGTGATTGACCGTAACGGTTATGCCAGCAAAACAGCAACGGCTATTGCAGCTACTCGTGGAATGTCGATGGGGGGTGATGTATTTATTCCAAACCCTGTCGTAACCCTGGTGAACATTGGTCAGCCCGACGCAAGAATCCTTGAGCCAATTGAGGTGATGCATGTAGGAACTGACAGCTGGGTACAATACGGGGTGAACGATGAATTGTTCAACCAAGATGAGCAATACAGCTGGGTGAACAGACGCGTCAATAATTTTGAAATATAGGTTTGGTTAAAACCAATTAGCCTATCGAGGAAAGTTTATCTCTCGATAGGCTTTTCTTGTGGGTTAAATATATCCGCACTAACATTTAGGAAAAAATCTCCAGCTCCAGCATTGAAAACCAGCTACCTCTCAGCTCTAAGCAGGTTCTAACTTCGTCCAATTTGGGGAGCCAATCAGGACAGTTAGTCAAATCTAATAGTTCAGAGAAAGGAGAAGCTATTGAAAAATATAGCTTTTTCTCTTTGAGATG
>Ga0075480_10002100_pt1 | contig 12772 bp, 7 predicted proteins | sample DEB08_DNA_7_FD_81590 | JGI IMG/M metagenome (GOLD analysis project Ga0075480, IMG submission 81590) | Aqueous microbial communities from the Delaware River and Bay under freshwater to marine salinity gradient to study organic matter... | ecosystem: Environmental > Aquatic > Marine > Coastal ... | reverse complement strand
GGGTTTTACCGTTCAAACATCATCTTTATGTGTGAATGCCAAAGCAGGCATCCGGTTGCCGAAAAAGCAGCATCGCCTGCAACAAGGTTCAGATGCCTGTTCCTGAACGACCCTGCGTCTTCGGTGAAAACTGGGGCAAATACCCTGCCGGACTGTGTTCCGGTCTCCATAGCGGTGTATATAACCGCACACTGTCTGCTGGAGTGGGCGTTCGATGTCCATCCAGTCGACGGGTGTACACCATGGAGGACACCTCTCCCGAATCTGTCTCACCGAATCCCGCTGCGATCATCCCATGGCCGATAAAATCACCCCCCGCGAACAGGATTATTCGCAGTGGTATCTGGATGTCATCAAGAGTGCCAAGCTTGCGGATTACTCGCCGGTGCGCGGGTGCATGATCATCCGGCCGAACGGCTACGCCCTGTGGGAAAACATGAAGGCCGCCCTGGACGGCATGTTCAAGGAGACAGGCCATGAGAACGCCTACTTCCCCATCTTCATTCCACAGTCCTTCCTGGCCCGGGAAGCGGACCATGTCGAAGGATTCGCCAAGGAGTGTGCTGTCATCACCCACTCCCGTCTGAAAGTGGACGAGGAGGAAGGCCTGATTGCCGACCCCGCCTCGCAGCTCGAAGAAAACCTGATCGTGCGACCGACCTCCGAGACCATCATCTGGGATACGTACAGTCGGTGGATCCAATCCTGGCGAGACCTGCCCATCATGATCAACCAGTGGGCTAATGTCGTGCGCTGGGAGATGCGCACGCGTCTTTTCCTGCGAACCATGGAGTTCCTCTGGCAGGAAGGCCATACAGCACACGCCACGGAGCAGGAGGCCATCGATGAGACCCTGACCATCCTGGATGTGTACGCGACCTTTGCCGAGGAATACATGGCAGTGCCCGTCCTCAAAGGCGTCAAGACGGCTTCCGAGCGCTTTGCCGGGGCAGTCGAGACCTACTGCATCGAGGCACTGATGCAGGACGGCAAGGCCCTGCAGGCCGGTACCAGCCACTTTCTAGGACAGAACTTCGCCAAAGCATTCGACTGTCAGTTCCAGAACAAGGAAAACGAGCTCGAGTACGTTTGGGCCACGTCCTGGGGCGTATCCACACGTCTGATCGGTGCGCTCATCATGGTCCATTCGGACGATGCCGGCTTGATCCTTCCCCCTCGCCTGGCGCCGGTACAGGTCGGGCTCGTACCCATCTACCGCAGTGACGAAGATCGGGAAAACGTCCTTACCGCCGCTCGGGAAATCGAGGCTGAACTGAAAGCCGCCGGTGTCCGCATCCACATTGACGACCGTGATGGATTCCGCCCCGGTTGGAAATTTGCGGAGTACGAAGTGCAGGGCGTGCCCGTGCGACTGGCCCTCGGCCCGCGCGACGTGCAGAACGGGACCGTGGAAATCGCCCGTCGCGACAGTGGCGAAAAAACGAGTGCCTCACGGGAGGGCCTGGCCGAAACGCTCGTGCAGCTACTCGATGACGTGCAGTCCGGACTGTACAACAAAGCCCTGGCCCACCGCGAAGCCAACACGACCACCGTCGAAACCTACGACGAGTTCAAAGAGGTCCTCGAAGGGAAGGGCGGCTTCATCCGCATGCACTGGGACGGCACGGCCGAGACCGAAAAGCAGATCAAGGACGAGACCAAAGCCACCATCCGCCTCATCCCGATGGAGGGATACGAGGAGGAAGGCACGGATCCGGTTTCAGGCAACCCGTCCAAGGGCCGCGTGGTCTTTGCCCGCGCCTACTAGGCGCTAGCGGTTTCCTCCCTGCGTCGGCTCTCCCTCCAGCGTTGGCCACACCGATGCGATGAATTGCGGCGGCGTGGCTTCGCTGCCCACGCGGCCTGTCAGTTCATCGCCGATCCGGTCGCGGGCGTCCTCGATGTGGACCATCAATGCCTCGACGATGTCCGGATGTTCAGCGGCCAGATCGACCGACTCCGACGGGTCCGTCTCCAGATCGTAGAGGGCGATCCCGATTTCCGCGCGGCCATAAGCTCCCGGATGACCGCCACTTCCCGGTCGTCCTCCGAATTCTTCCCGGATGGAGGTGTATGCATGCGGCACATGGAGTTTCCACTTTCCTTTGCGCATCGATCGCAGCTGGCCAGAGCGGTAAAAAAACAGGGGGCGTTCGGGATCGAGGGCTGTATTTCCTGAAAGGGCCCGATCCCCAGATAACATCCCATCAAGCGCGATCCCGTCGAGGCCATCAGGTAATCTGATCCCGGCGTAATGCAATACCGTCGGCAGTACGTCCATCGAAATGACCGGCTGGGTAATCACCTGACCACCTGGTATGCGCCCCGGAGCCCAGATGGCTGCCGGCATGCGAATGCCCCCTTCGAACGTCGTCGCCTTACCCTCCCGGAAATCACCCCTCGTACCGCCGTGGTCACCCATCAACAGCCATGGGCCGTTGTCGGAGGTAAAGACAACAATCGTGTCATCATCCAATTTGAGGCGCTCCAGCTCCTCCAGGATCCGACCTGTTGATGCATCCAGTTCCCGCATCACATCGCCATACAAGCCTGCTCCGCTTACGTCCAGATACGGATCCGACACCCAGAGCGGGACATGCGGCATGGAGTGGGCCAGATAGAGGAAGAAGGGTTCCTCTTTGTGTTCACGTATGAACGCGAGGGCCTCCTGCGTGTAGCGCTCGGTCAGTTGCCGCTGATCCGGCTCCCGTTCGACGATGGTCGTGTCCCGAAGCAATGGAAGCTCCATCCACTGCGCGGCGTGCGGACGCGGATTGTTGATCGAGCGCGGAGAGTAGTCATTCGAATAGGGCAGTCCGAACCACGTCTCGAAACCGTGATTGGTCGGCAAAAAGTCCGGGTGTGCTCCCAAATGCCACTTGCCTACCATGCCTGTCCGGTACCCGGCCTCCCGGAAGAGTTCCGCAGCCGTGCGTTCGGCCTCCGGCAATCCTCTCAGCGTGCGGGGGCTGATAACCTCCCTGACACCGGCCTTGAGCGGATAGCGCCCCGTGAGCAACGCGGTTCGCGACGGAGAACACGCTGGCGTCGGGACGTAGAAGTCCGTGAATCGAGCCCCCTCCGCCCCCAATCGGTCCAATGCGGGCGTCTCCCATGCGGTCTGCCCGAAGGATGAGAGATCCGTGTAGCCCATGTCATCCGCAAAAATGATGATGACGTTGGGCGATCCTTCGCGGCTGCCATCCGGATCGCACCCGGACAGGAGCACGGTAGTCAGAAAAGCGATAAAGACGAATCGTGACGAGGTCAGCATGTCCGTGATGATTGGCTGTCGAGGGGCCCGCAGGCAGGTTGCATCCCAGAGTGTTCGGGTCGTAGTGTTGACCAATGTACAATGAAGCGCTTCCCGCCGCATCACGCATGACCGACCCGATGAGTCCATTCGGATACAAGTCGCCTCCCTCTCCTGCCGGGAAACCCGGGCAGAACCGCCTGGCCTGGACCCTGAACATGGCCATCAATCCGCTGACGGTATCGCCCGTGCTCATGGGGTTCATAACGGCCCATGCCGGCGGCCATGCGCACACGGTCGCGAAGGTCGTTTTGATGGCGTGTGCAGGGTATATCGCTCTGCCGACAGCCCTTCTTGTCATGCTCGGGAGGCGGGGTCGGATCGATTCCATTGAGGCCCGCAATCAGTCCACTCGACCCCGCGTGTTGCTGCAAGGCGCCGTCCTGTTGCTGATTGCCGGATGGATGTGCTGGTCCGTGGCGGCCGATACGCAACGCTCCGTGGCCTTGGTGGCTATGGTACTGCCCCTGCATGTGGTACTAGCTGCGTGGATCACGCCGCGAATGAAGGTATCCCTGCATGTTGCCTGCCTTTCCGGGGCGCTTTCCCTGCTGCTCATGCTGGCGTGGCTGAGGGGACATCCAATGCCCTTCACGCCTTGGATCCAAGGTATCCTCCTTTTCCTGCTGCCGATAATCATGTGGGCTCGAACGGCAGATGGCGCGCACTCCCGAGCGGAAACAGTGGCCGGTCTGTTTTTTGGGCTACTTCCTCCACCGATCATCCTCTGGATACTCGATGCAGCGTGGATCCCTTCCTGAGGAACGATTGCATCAGGCACAGGTTGGTCCCGCAAGATCCCTCCCGACACATGAGACACGCCTACTCACCGACGGATACCAAACGGCCTTTATCGACATCTTTCCCGGGTATCTGCGCTCGTGATCCGCTTCCGCATCGTGTCTGACGTTCGTCCCCGCGCTTTTTGGCCAGGCGCCTTCTGCTGCCTGGCACTGACCCTCCTGGCTTGTGTTCTGCCCAGTATCAGTACAGCCCAGGAATGGGGTGCTGTTTCCGGGCGCATTACGGCCACCGACTCCGGCTTCCCGATACCGGGCTCGACCGTCCTCGTGGCCGGTACGAACTTTGGTACGGCCTCGGATGCAGACGGCACCTACACCCTGCGACTGCCCATCGGCTCTTATGTCCTGCGCTTCTCCTCCATCGGGTTCGAAGCCCGATTCGACTCGGTTACCGTGCGCTCGGGACGCACCACCTATCTCGATCGGCAGCTTCGCCCCTCCACAACCGAACTCGAGGCCATTACTGTTGAAGGCGAACGTGAGCTCGGAGCCGGCATCTTCGGGATTTCGCCGGACGAGGCCCGCAATATGCCCACGCCCCTGCCTGACGCCCTGCGCGCACTACGTGTGTTGCCCGGGGTCGTTGCCAACAACGAGCTGTCCAACCAGTTTTCCGTGCGCGGCGGCGGTTTCAACGAAAACCTGTTCTTCGTGAACGGATTCGAGATCTTCCTGCCATTCCGCCCCCGCACAGGCGAGCAGGAAGGGCTCTCGCTCATCAACCCCGACCTGACGGAACGCCTGACGCTGTACGCTGGCGGATTCCCGGTCCGCTACGGCGGCAAGCTGGCCTCGGCAGTGGACGCACGGTACCGCCGTCCGAATGCGGATGCTGATTCCCTTCAATGGTCCGCGCATGCGTCGCTCCTGGATGTGGGATTCTCTGCGGGTGATGCCGCGCTGGGTGGCCGTCTCGGCTGGCTGGTGGGTCTTCGCAAGGCCCAGGCTCGGCGCTTCTTCGAGACGCAGGAGCTCGAAGGCGAATACCAGCCTGATTACACCGATGCGCAAGCCTGGCTGGGCTACCGTTTCCGACCCGGCCTGGAGCTGGAGTGGCTGGGGATGTACGCCGAGAACGAGTTTCGACTCGATCCAAATGGCCGAAAAACCTTCTTCGGGACGCTCAGCCAGAACGAATTGCTTGCGCCCTCCAATCTGCAGTCCCTCTGGATCCGCTTCGATGAGGGCAACGAAGAGGTCGACGCCTACCAGACGTTCTTCTCGGGGCTGCGCCTTAAGTCGCAGCTCTCCCCGAATGTCCGCATGGAGCACGACGTATCCATCTACGACACGCACGAAACGGAGCTGTTGGATCTTTCCGGCACGGCCATCCTGTATCAGGTCGACCCCGGCTCGGGCAATCCGGACAGCGGCGAGGGCCTCTTCCCCACGGGATCCAGTCGTCAGGAAGACGCCGCTGATAACCGCATCGAGGTACGTACGTCCACTCTGACGGGACGCTACATTCTGACCCGGGGGCGCCACGCCGTCGAAGCGGGGTGGTCCCTGCGGTCTCTGTCCTTCGGCGACAGGCTCCGTGAGAAGACCGTTGTCGTGGGCCGGGCCACCAACGGGGACACCGTGCGCATCGTGGCCGACAGCCTGAACGATGCGGCTTCGCTCTCCACATCCCAGCAGGCCTTCCATCTGCAGGACTCCTGGGATGTTCTTGCCGATGAACCCGGCCGTTTGACCGTGACGTCGGGCGTACGCGTGGATCGGTTTGATTTCACGGGCGAATGGACAGTTTCTCCGCGCGCGTCCTTCACCTGGAAGGCCAACCCGATTACCACGTGGTTCGGATCGGTGGGACGCTACCACCAGGCGCCCACGTACCGGGAGCTGCGAGGAAAACCGGAGATCGGGGAATCCATCCTGGGAGCACTCAACACCTCCCTGAGATCCCAACGATCGCTGCAGGTAGTAATCGGCGGCGAGTATTTCATCCCGTCCCGCCGCTTTTTCTTCCGCACCGAGGCCTGGCTCAAGAACATCGACCACCTGATTTCCTACGACATCGAGAATGTCCGCGTCCTGTATTCAGGTGAAAACGACGCCAAGGGGCAGGCGTACGGCTTGGACTTGCAGCTGCGCGGCGAGCTCGTGCCGGGCATGGAGAGTTGGCTTAATTACTCCTACCTGGTGGCCCGCGAGGAATTCGGGAGCGCATTCCAGACGCCGAACAACCGGGGACGCGTGGCGCGCCCCACCGATCAGCGGCACACGGTTTCGCTATTTGTTCAGGACTATATCCCCTCCGACCCTACCTGGCGCCTGCACCTGCGGACCCTCTACGGCTCCGGCCTCCCCTACACACCACCTGTCCCGGGCGAGCAGATCGGCAACATCGTGGAGCAGATTCCGGGGGATCGACATTCGGCGCGCTACACGCGATTCTTCCGTTTCGACATCGGGGCCACCAAGGAAATCCCACCTGAGCGAACGGGTACCCGCATGCGCGTGGAGTTGACGGCAGAAATCCTGAACCTGTTCGACATGGTCAACACAGTCAGCTATTCGTGGGTACCCGACGCGGCCGGAATCTGGCAGCGTATACCAACCCGCCTGACCCCCAGGACCGTGAATGTTCGACTATCAGTCCATTTTTGATACGTATATATATTGTTATATATACACGTTATTACGACGCTTATATGCTTACTTTATTCCCTTATACGGCTCTGGACATGTTCAGACACAGTATCACAGCCATACACAGCATTCAGGGTAACGCAATACATGATCTCTTACATATACCTGTATATGATAGGTATTATATATATTTACTAATTAATTAAAGCAATACATATACATACATCTATATATCTCATAATACTAATACTATTTTGTGTCCCCCGGAAGAATAATTAGGTCCTCCCCGACCCCGTAATACCTCCTACAACACCCATGTTAGAGCCATTTAGGGATGTACATGGTCATAATACCTATATACCGTATTATTTATAACATATTATTGTAGTCTTTATTTTACTACAAATACTTACATAAATATCCACTCAGCAGCGTGTTACGCGCTGCGCTGCCCGCTCTGGGGCTTGCCGGGCTTCCCACCGTGGACCACGATGAGCGCCACGGCGACCACCATAACGACGCAGGCCAACAGGATCCGGGGCGTAACAAGCTCATCGGCCAACCACCATCCAAGAAACACGGCCACGACGGGATTGACGAAGGCATACGATGAGATCTGTTTGGGTGGAGCCTTGTCCAGAAGCCATACGTAGGCCGAAAACGCGCCGAACGAGCCAAAAACAACGAGGTAAGCCCACGCCCACAGGGACTCGATGGTCAGGGCATGCCAGTCAAGAGTGCCCCATTCCCCGAGAAGAAGGCCTATCAACCCCACCATCAGTCCACCGAATGTCATCTGGATAGCAGAGGACATGAAGGCATTTGGGGGCATCGTGATCTGCTTGCTTCGAAGCGATCCAGCTGACCATGACAACGTGCCGATCAATACCAGGACAACAGCCAATGCATGGGTGTCCCCCAGGCCGGACTTCAAGGTCGGACCTGTGAGGATAACAATACCGACCAAGCCGAGAACCAGCCCGAGCACCACGTACCCATTCGGGGCTCCCCCCTTGAGCATGAACCAGTCCAACAAAACGAACCACAAAGGCAATGAGGTGATGAGCAGGGCTACAATCCCTGAATCGATGAACTGCTCGGCCCACGCAACCATCCCCGTACCCACCCCCAGGGTGAAAAAGCCGACCATGGCTGCATTGATAAGCTGGGGGCGGCTTGGGTGGGTTCGTCCCCTGAGACGGAGGAAGGCATAAAGCACTGTTCCCGCCATGAAAAACCGGCTTCCAATGGCCAGGAACGGCGGTATGGACTCCACGGCGATGGCAATGGCCAGGTAAGTGGACCCCCAAACAACATAGAGCGTGGCGAAGGCAGCCAGGAGCTTCAGACGGGAGGTAGTTGCAGGGGTAACCACGTGGCGGGATGTAGCGCTGATCGATAGAGAGGGAGGATTCGGACAACCGCTGGAGCAGAACAGGAAGCATTCCTAGCCGCGCAAGGTTACGAAAGTTGAGAGCCTGTGTCTAGGTAGAAATCTCCCAGTCATCTCCCTTGCACATATGCCAGCTCCCTTTGCGTCATCCGTCCCTCTCTTCCTCCTTCTGGCTGGTCTCTCAACATGCTCGCAACCACAGGCTCACGAGCCCCTTCCCTCCGAGACAGACTCACCGCACCAACGCGAGGCTCCCTTTCTCTCATCCGGGAACGATACCCTCAGGCAGGTGCATGCATTGATGAGGGCAGACCAACTGACGGAAGCGCAGGATCTTGTCGACCTCGTGGATGACAGATCCAGCCCTCTCGTAGCCGCGGAAAAGGCGTGCTCTTCCTCCGAACTGAGTATTCGGCGAGGACATTACGCGGATGCGTCGACCGGAATGGCGCGATGCAAAGGGTACCTACAGCACCTTCAGGGCAATGTGAAATTGGCTGGGTACTACCACTATATCAGTGGATTCCATCATCAGATGACGGGGAACTATCATCCGAGCATCGAGGACTACGAGAAGGCCTTGGGTTTGGTGATGCTGGATAATCCATCACCCAATGAGGCCCTGCTGAGCATACTAAACAATCTGGGCAACGTGTACTACCGGATGGGCGAGAATGCCAAGTCGTTGTCCATACACCTTGAGGTGCTTGCCGGAAGGCGTGAGCTCTGGGGAAACCAGCATCCCAAGATTGCTGCCACGCTGGGTAATATCGGCAACTCGTATGAAGCCGCCGGTAATCCGGAGGCGGCCCTGCGCCACCACCGGGCTGCCGAGACAATCTGGCGATCGCAGGCAAACGCCTTTCAGCTGCAGCTGGGGTTCACGCTCAACAACATTGGCCTGGCCCATATGGCCATGGATGAACTTGATCTGGCGCATGCTTCCATGAAAGAGGCACTCGATATAAAGGCTGCCATCCTGGGTCCCGAGTCTGCCTCCTATGCCTCCTCACTTACCTACATGGGTAGAATTGAGAGCAGGATGAATCGCATGGAATCAGGTCTTGGGCGGGTTGAACGGGCACTTGAGATCTATGAACACCTCGAACTGAAGGACCACCTCAGATACTCGATCGCGCGTGGAGAAATGGCCAGCATTCTGCGGGATCAAGGGATGCTCGAAAGGGCCCTCGATGTAGTCAATGACGAAATTGAGCGCATCGTGGATCGCTCCAGCTCGGTACTGTCCGATCTGTACCTGATACAATCACAGGTTCATCTCGCCATGCGAGCCTATGCATCCGCGTACCAGAGTGCCGTCACCTCGATTGATCTGAACACAGAAACGGTCGGGGCTGGCGCCTCCGAGTCCATTCTTCTTTTGAGGGATGCCTCGAACTCCAGTTTGCTCTTGGATGCGCTTGAAGTGAAGGCGCAGTCCCTGATGCGAATGGCTGAGACAGAGCGGGTTTTCGGCATCTGGCATCGGGCATTTGACACCCTGGAAAACCTCATTACCCTTTCAAATGCTGGGAGCCTGGGACTCCTCTCCAGTGGCGCTCGCGAGCAAAGGGGAAATCGATTCGATGACCAACTCGCAGATTTTATCGAGATCGGTATTTCCCTCTCCGAACAACAGCGGGATGAGCAGCTTAATCGACGGCTCCTCATTGCGACGGACATGTATCTGGGGGGGCATCTCATGTCGGAGTTGCTGTCCATGCAGCCGCAGGATCAGCCTGAAAACAGTGCACCGCACGATGCTCTGGAACGTGGCGCGACCGAGCCCGGCGTACCCTGGATCAGCCTGCCAAGGTCCGGATACCAATCCCTGGGTGGTTTTCACGTTGGCGCGGGACAGCAGACTGCGCTTTCAGAGACCTTCCGTCTCCTCAATGGCCTGGTTCTGCCCAAGGTCCGGTCCGGCCAATCCATTGTCGAGTACGTACAGATACGGGATGAAGCCATCGCTTTCGTCATCACAAGCGAAGGCGTCTCTGTGCACCGCCTGCTGGACCCGGCCCGTGTCCTCTCCCGGAAAGAGACGGTACTTGAGGCCCTGCGGGCACGCCAAACAGAACGCTTCATAACAGCCGCAGCGGATCTATACGACGTGCTGCTTCGACCTATTGAACCGCTGATCCAACAGGATGACCTCTTGATCATCCCTCATGACGTAGCGTCAGGAATCCCTTTCGAACTCCTGATACCGCCAAACGATGTAACTGCATGGAGCCCATCCCTGTCGCAGGAATTACCCTATCTGATCCGGAATCGCTCGATCAGTTATGGCTATTCCCTGGCGCAACTGGTCTACAATGCAGATCGAACGGAGCGTACCTATCAGCGGGAGTTCCTGGGAATTGCACCGGTTTTTGACCAGGGCCGGGCCTCATCCACGGAGGAGGCCTTCAAGCAGGGGATCCGCGCTGGCGAAACCATGACAGCGCCCCAGTCCCTGGAAGCATTGCCCGGTTCTGAAAAGGAGATTCTTGAGATTTCCGAACTGCTCAAAAACAGAACCACCGGTGGGCATCCTCCTGAGCCGGACGCAGTCAACGTGTACCTGCGCGAGAGTCTGACGGAAACCGGACTCAAACAACTGCCCCTGTCCCAGTACCGGTACATCCACTTCGCCACCCATGGTTACCTGAGTCGAACAGGGCCCTTTCAGGCAGGAATCCTATTGAAAACAGATCCGAACTCGAAGGACGATGGCGTACTCCTGGCGAATGAGATAGCCAACATGACCATCGATTCAGAGTTGGTTGTCCTCAGTTCCTGTGACTCGGCCGTAGAAAGTACCTGGTCGGAGCAAAGCACGGGATTAGCCAAAAGCTTCCTGTATGCGGGCAGTCGCCACGTCGTAGCCTCCCTGTGGCCGAGCGATGACGCCGGGACGCCTGTCCTCATGCGCACATTCTACGCGTATCTCTCAGAAGGTCATCCGGTGGACAAGGCGCTGCGCGCAGCCAAACTGGATCTTCTGGGACAAGGAGGCGCGCTGGCCAATCCCTATTACTGGGCAGGATTCATCCACATAGGCGCGCCGAGCGGCCTGGGGCGATCGGCGCAGTGAGCCGTGGGGCGGGACCCGGTTGGATCGATAGAAGGAGTAGGGTCCGTTTCGCCGGGTGATCAGTCCTTCTTCTCAATGCTCGTATCAATGACAAGCGGGCCTGTAAGAATGCGATGCACCGGGCACTTTCCGGCAATGACACCGATGCGCTCCATCTGATCCGCATCGAGCTCGTTGCCGTCGATGGTTATTTTCATTCGGATATAATCGAAAAGCCCCTTCGTACCCTCCGGAAGGTCGTCTCCGGCATAATCATCGGCACGGCGGCGCTCGTGATACATCTCTACCTCCACGCCCTCGAGCGGCCAGTCTTTGCGTTCCGTGTACATTCGCAGGGTGATGCTTGTGCACGCACCCAAGGCGCCCAGAAGCAGACTCACAGGACGTGGCCCCTGGTCATCGCCTCCGAGCTCTGCGGGCTCATCGGCAATGAGATCAAAGTCGTCCACGTGCATTGCTGTCCGGTAGCGATGCGTATCGAGCGTGGCTCGGACGGTCTTGGGCGTGTTTTCTGAAGCGGCCATCACAGCGTCTTGAGCTAGGTAATAAAGACATGTGGTCTACGAGTGGCATGGCAGCTGGAAGAGGAGACGCCCCATACAGTAATGCATTGATGCACGATGCATGCATGCATGCACTCCAGGAAAAGTGGATGCGTGGGCGCCGCCTTGGCGGCGCCCACGCATGGCACTGACTTCCTTAGCGGTGCCGAATCAGTCGGCCGGATCGAGAATATGGTCAATCCGTTCCGAGAGATCCCGCAGATGCAGGCGGGTCATGGAGTCGCGCGTGCGCTGGGCACCACGATCGACCATGCTCTGTAGCGTCTCCAGCTCTCCCCGGACCAGCATGCGCAGGTCAGACTCATCGGCGTCAATGCTCTGCAGACCGAACGTGGCAGCAAAGCCTGTCGCATTGTAATCGAGCGTGAGCAGATACTCCAGCCGATCCACATAACCACGCTGCAGGTTACGGCGGTAGCTGTCGACGGTAGCACCCGATGTCAATTCGCTGAAAATGGCGCCGCGCATGTCGGCCATCAGCTCGCTGACCGTGTACTGATCACCTTCCCAGCGCGTCTCGCCATCGAGCAGACGAGCCAACTTCTGCGTATCCAACAGACGGGCAATACCACCCACCTGGTAGCCCCGGACGCGTCCGGTTATACCACCACTCTCAATCCGGTCCAGAATGTCCGGGCGAATCATCCAGGTCGGTGTCGTGAATACGTGATCAGCCATCCACTGCACGGCGCGACGCTGACGCTCCTCGGACACCGGAGAGTAAATCACGCCTTCCTGATCAGACGTCTTGGGCTGCTCGTACACGCCTCCCACGTTGGAGGAGACGTGCCCGATGTAGCGACTGTACTGCGATCCAACCTGTCCGTAAAGCTCCTCGAGCTGACTCCAGTCCTTGCCTTCCTCCTCTGTCCATTCAACCAAACGGTCCAGGATACGCTGCAGATTCAGGATACCGAGACGGGATGCTTCCATCTCATCGTTCGAGATGTTCTCCGTCTGCTGACGTGGGTCGCCGTAGCCCGAAAGGAACCACATGGCCGGATCGTCGGCGCGTTCCTTGACCCACTC
>Ga0075480_10002099_pt1 | contig 12773 bp, 11 predicted proteins | sample DEB08_DNA_7_FD_81590 | JGI IMG/M metagenome (GOLD analysis project Ga0075480, IMG submission 81590) | Aqueous microbial communities from the Delaware River and Bay under freshwater to marine salinity gradient to study organic matter... | ecosystem: Environmental > Aquatic > Marine > Coastal ... | reverse complement strand
TTCTTCTGCTGCCTTCTTTTCAGCCTCAATGCGTGCCATCTCGGCTTCTTCTGCTGCCTTCTTTTCAGCCTCAATGCGAATAACTTCTTCATCTTCGTCAGCCTTTTTTTTATCCTCAATATGCGTGGATTCTTCTTCATCGTTGGCTTTTAATATTGGTTTACCTTCTAAGTCATTATTTGAAACACGTTTCATACCCATAGCGGATAGCAAGCAATCAAGAAAATTCATATTTACTAAGAAATATCTAATTATTATTTGTTATAAATTTCGGTTTATATCGTTTATCTAAAAGATAATCTATATATTTTGTTATATATTTTTTTATATCATTGTGAAGTGGTAATGTAAAAAGATAAGACGATTGTGCTATTTTATCTTCAGGTGGTGTTAATATTTCATAAAAATTATTGGCTGAACTGACAGTTTTATTTATACCATTTATGTTGAATGTGCTTTCTATTCTAGAACGGGATAATAATACTTGTAATCCAGTATCATATGAATGTGTTCGTCCTCTAACATAATTATTTTCTACGAAAGTACCAACTGTAGAATAGCCAGACACTTCTCGCAAATTATTATTTATATTCCAAAATACATCTATATAATATTTTTTACCTGGAATTAGACAGTGAGCGTTTGTTAATTTTGATAAAGGCATAATAATATATATTATAAGTAAACTTTAATATTTTTACAAATTAATTATAAATGATATAAAGACACATCACAATAATACTATGTGTATATAGTGTGTATAGTGTATGTTTTATGTAGTTTGTTTATGAGCTCCTTTAGCTCAGGGGTAGAACTAGAGCCCCTATAGCTCAGTGGTTAGAGCGTACGCTTAGTAAGCGTAAGGTCGAATGTTCAAGTCTTTCTGGGGGCTACAGACCTAAATATGTCTTTAAACTGTTTACAGCACGGTTGTCCGAGTGGTCTAAGGAGCCAGACTTAAGACCTGGTACGTAAGTGCGTGGGTTCGAACCCCACACCGTGCAGCATAATGGGTTTCAATATTTTCCCAATTAAAAATATTGTGGTACCGGCAGGGGTATATATATATGCTCTTATAGTGTAGTGGTTATCACTGTGGACTTTGAAATATATGTATGCATATATGCAGTTATCCATAAACCCCGGTTCGAATCCGGGTAAGAGCTTATTTAACAGCAACGTAGCTCAGAGGCAGAGCGTTGGGCTCATAATAATCATTCATTAAAAGGTGATAATGATACACCCAAAGGTCAATCGATCGAAACGATTCGTTGCTAATTATAATAATTTGATTGATTATTTCAGATTATTATAAAATACTTTCATATTTCCAAATATATCCTTTTGATGTCTTAGCTTTTCCAAGACAACACGAACTTATATTTGATGTTGTAGAACCTATATATTCAGCTGCTTCGGTACACGTATAAAATGAATTTAATCTATTTCCTTGAAGATCAAATTGAATTACTTTTTTGTTTATTTTATCTCTAATAGAAATAATTTGTTTATTTATAGATTCTTGTGAACGTTTATGACCTTTTAATGTATCACTTATTTTTTGTTTAGTTATTTGATTATGTGGTTTTCCTAATTGAGGCATAGAATTAACCATGCCATTTTTATATTTTGTTTTCAAAGTTTCACCTATTTTGCGTTTAGTATCTTCGTGATGTTTTCCAGAATTTCCCCCCAATCGTATATTGTAACCATTTGGCACCAAACAATTATATTGTTCGATATATTTTATTTCCATATCATCTAATTGATTATCAAATGTTATACATACTAACTGAAAATCAAAGTTCTTAATACCATATTTTTTAAAAGCCGATTTCAAATATCTACAATTACTGCTATTTCTTAGGTGACCTTTCCATCTTGTTTCTAAGTCCTGTGTGGTTTGTCCGATATATATTTTATTATCGATCTTGTTTTTGATTTTGTAAATATAACCCATCTATATATTTACAAAGTATTATCTTTAAGTATTAATTTGAATATAATACTTATTCCTAAATATTTTCGATTTGTTCCTTTTGAAGTTTTTCCTTCCTTTTTAAATAGGCTTGTTTATTATATTCTTTCTTTTGTTCTGGTGTTGGTTTATAACCCGTATTTTTCTTATGATTTTTAACTCTTTCTATAACAGCTTCTTTATTTTTTTCATAATACTCTTTTCTGCTTGCGGGTGCGGTGTATTTTTTGAGGTGTTCTTTGGTAGCAAGTAATTCCTCTTCCAATTTTGCATTTTTTTCCAAAAGTTCCTTTATTAGTGCTTTATCATCCATTACGATACTATATATAAGAAAAAATATTTATATCTTTTTATTATATTTTGTCCCATTTTACACCATTGAAGATTTAAAATGCTGTTTTCACCTACGTTTATTTGTATATAGTTCTAATTTGGTCGCTTCCAAAAATATGTCCTGACCCTTTCATATCAGTATAACATATTTCAAACACATTGTTGTAAGACCAATTATAATCATAACATAAATTTAAACTCGGTTGATTATCAAATGAAAACTCAAAATAAAATCTTGTATCATCTGGACTCGTTTCTATATCCATCATAATTTTGTGTTTCTTACAGATAATCGGTGTAATTATATTGTATCTTTGATCGTGTTTATGAATTATATTTACAAACTTATGATAATCTATTGCATTTTTATCTTTATACTTATACTTGATGCGTCCATCATACTCAAGTATGATATTTACTATTTCATATGGAAGTTTTTTCGTATTATTTTCATTTATAATTACTTGTGTTTCATTGTCAACATGGCATATCCATTTATTATTTAAATGTTTAACAATGGCATTATATAAATAGTTTATTGTATCCATTACTATAAATAATACAAAAAAACTATTTATATATTTTCATTATACTTGTTTCAAAATCGCCGTTTTATATTTCAAACTCCTATTTTTATTCAATAATCACCGGATGGTTCTGGGGTCCACAACTCATACGGTTCATATGTTTCTGTATCATTTTCTTTTTCTTTCTCTCTTTCCTCTTCAGCTTTTTTATGATGTATTTCAGTGATTTTGGTAAACATTTTCATTTCTATTTCATCATCATTTGGATTATCTTTACTGTATTCATTTTTCAACAATTCTATGATTTGCTCTTCAATATTTGTTCTTCCATACTTAGATTTCAAAATATTATATGCTCCATAGTACATCTGTCTTTGGAAAAACTTAGAGACTGCTCTATCATAAGTGTTACTCATCTTAAAATATAAATATTATTTATTAGTTTACTTCTATTTCAATTTTATCATAAATTATATATAGGAAAAATAATTATATATCTTGAATTATTAAATCTTTGAATAGTATATACAATAATGATAAATACTAAGGGATTAGCAATATATATGTTGATTATATTAGTGGTATTATTTTCAGTGTTTCTTATATGGTCGCTGGTAAAAAATAATAAAACAAAAGAAGGTTATGAAGATAAAAGTTTGCATGATCCAAATTTTGTAATTACCCTAACATCTGATGATAATGTAAATATAAATAAATTAAAAGAAGAAAAAATTACAGGAAATGGCATACCATCGAAGTTGGAATATGAAATATCATCAATAAGTACTGATAGTAAAGATGATTATAGTGTAGTATTTAAAGAGAATTTACCTCAACAAATAGGTTTAAAATCATTAAATACAATTAACCCAGAAAATACACGTGAAAAATTAACAAGTTTTATAATGGTTTCGCCAAAGACAATGACGGTATTTCCATCTACTTTTAATTTAAAAATACAAAATAATATAGAAAATAACCAAATACAAGTAGATTTATGGGGAGATAACTACATAAATAAAAATAAACCTAGACCAATAGGAAATGCTAATACAATAATTGGCCCTCATAATTTCTCTTCTTATATTTCCCCAGATACAGATATATTTTCTTATAATAAGTATAAATACATATTTGAAAAATGTTTTAACAAGAATAATAAAAGTTGTGTATTAAATAACCAGGATATAGGTACCAAAATAATAAATATAATTCAATCAGGAGATATATTTGATAATAAAGGTAAAAAAATAGGTAATGTAACAAAAATAGGTAAACAAGATAACGTATCATTAGAAACAATTCTAATTAAGATAGAAAATATAAATGACATTACAGGATTATTAATCTATATGGGTCCTTCTATTACGATTTAGTATGAAAATTCCAAATAGAGTATTATATTTTAGATGATAACTACACAAAAATATAATACATTATTGTATAAGTAAAAATGAAACTACAAACCAGGAATATAATATATATGTTAATTATTGTATTATTTATAGTGACAGGAATATGGTATTTTTCAAAAATATATGAAGGATATGATAATGATAATAAAAATAGCTGTGATAATCCAGAAGAAGAAGTAGAAGATGATAATACAAATAATGTATCATATGATAATATGACGGCTGATGAAATAAAAAAACAATCAAAAAAAGATATGGAAGCAGAAAAGGAACGGTTAGCAAGACCACCAAAGACACGTTGTAATATTATTTCAAAATCATTTAAAATTACACTAAAAAATAATGATGAAGACGAAAATGGAATAAATTATACCTTACCTGAAATTAAGGTTATAACACAAAATCCAGCACTGAGAAACATGAAGATCGATTATACAAAGATTTTAAAAGAAAAGGATATTTTAGATGATTCTGGAGAAAGAATATATATGATGGATGTTGATCCAAATTCAGAGGGTATTATCAAACCAACCTATAACATAAGTAGCCTTTCTATCAATTATCCAGATAAAGAATTAAGTATAGCAGAATTCAATGAATATGTTACCAATAGTTCATTATATAATGTTTATAATAAAAAACAAACAAAGGTAAACGAGTTATCCCCTGAAAAATCTATAACTAATAATAACTTATATAGCAGAGGTGTAGAAAACCAGACTATAAACATACAACTTGATTCAGGAAGATTAAATAACAATTTTATAATAATTACCCCGAAAACAAATGAGGTATTTCCTTCCAATTTTGAAATCATATTAACAAATGAAACCGATAACACTGGTATTGTATTTGATTTATGGGGAGATTCTGAATTTAATAAAAATAAAACTCAACCAAAAGGAAATCCAAATACAATGTTAGACCAAGAAACATTAAACGCATATTTGGATAAAACAGGAGAAACAGAAACATTTGGTTATAGTAAGCAATCATTTGGTGATACATGTTCTTCTACTGAAGAAGAAAAGTGTATGGTAGGTGGATTAGATATAGGTAAACGTGCGATTAATATAATAAAGATCGGTAAAATATACGACGACAATAATAATGATATTGGTTATATAAGTAAAAAAGAAAGTACACAAGATGATACTAGGGAAGTATATACAATAACTGTAACGAACTCAGAAAATATAACAGGTTTTGTACTGTTTATCACTTATCCAGAATAAATTTGTAAATAATATGGATTAACTATTTACAAATTAAAGACCTTTACGATGGTCTAAAATGTAAGGATTAGATTGTAAGTTATTTAAAAATTCAGGATTAGTTCTATCTGTTTGAATATTGGAATATAATCCCTTATCCGCACCAGATAAACGTCCCATAGTAGAAGAATCAGGTGATTTATAAGGCATAGTAGCAGTTACGGGACGAGTATTTTTCAATTGTTCGTCGCGTTTTACTTGACGTACGTTAACATCAGAATTCATCAATGACATATTACCTTTTACCATATATCCATCTATAGTACTAGATTTGATATCATTATTGCGTTGATTGTATCCAGAAATATACGAGGTAGGTTGTTTAGTACCATCTCCAGCACCAGCACCACCAGCATAGTAAAAATCACCAGTTTCATTACGTGTAGTATATGCTACTTGATGACCGGTATTTTGATAAGCACCTCCATTTTGGTTAGCATTTACATTAAGATGGTTTTTGGAATTCTCAGTAGTTTCACGAATAGTAGTAGGAAGTTTATCAGAAGGATTAAAGATATACGATTGAGGAACATTGGTACCAGGGTTTTGATAAGGTCTTAATGTACCAATTACATTTTCTTTTCTAGATGGACGTAAAATATCAATTAGAGGAGCTACTGCCGCACCAATACTTCCACTAACTAGACCGAAGTAACTATCTTGTTTGTTTACAGTTCTATTATTAGGATAAGCTTGTTTTGATTTAATACCGTAATCAGATTCAGTAGGTAAAAATTTACCTTCAGCACTTGCGATACCAAGTTGTGGTGCTCCTAATTGTTGATTTCTAGATTCCATATATTCACCAGGTACATATGTACCATCATTCTGATATCCAGCCGCACCAGTATATGATACAGAGGTATCAGGTCTAGAAACATGTCTAGCAACTGGTATAGCTCTCATTGTTTGTCCCTTTTCTACACCACCTGTTGTGAATAAACGACCTATATCACGTTCACCATTAGAGAATCCTTCAACATTTCTTTGATCTAATTCAAAAGCACGCTCGGGTCTATGTTTTTCCATAATACCCATTTGTTCTCTTGTCGCAATATTTTTAATACTACTGTTAGCAGGACCTTCATGTCCGTAAATAAGAATACCAGATGATTTTGGATTATTATCAACACGCAATTCGTCTGCTGTTTTAGGCTTCCATGCGTCACGTTGTTCCATACCTGAATTAAAACCACCAGAACCTTCAGTAGTATAACCTAATCCTAAACCAGGTGCTACTTGCTCTTGCTTAAATGGATTTACATTACTCATTTTCATACTAGGGTTTATGCGTGATTTAATAAAATCATTTTGATTAGGCATACCATAAGCCCACTGTAAATTCTCTCCAGGTGAAAATAATGGTGATTGTTCTTGCTTTTTTATAAATTGAGAACCAGAACCAGTAGTATTGTCTAAAATACTTTCATTGGCTGATTCACGAAGACTACTAGTTTTTAAATTACCTCCGAAGTAGGGTACCATATTGTTATGTTCAAAATACTCACTACCTACTTTATTACCACTTAATGACATATATTCTTTTCCGTCACTAGAACTCTGTTTTTGTTGATTAAAATATTTATCAGTGTATACACCACCACCATTGTCATACCTATTATTTATAGATAATTCTGAGGATTTTTCAGTTTCATTTGAATCCACTGGATAATTTTCATCAGCTACATTTGTATTAGGTAATGTTGATTTATTTGAAAATTCTTCGGTCTCATCCTTTTTCTTATTTTGATTATTTATTAAATATAGACTAGATAAGGCAAATAGCGGAATAACAGCTTCCATTTTATATTATATTATATAAATATATTACTTTTACATAATATTATTGTTTCATATACTTAATTTATTTTTCTAGAATAAAGTGTACCAGGACAACTTTCTTCATTTCCAGAAATACATATTGAGTTACCAGTTAAATAATAGTTATTATTTATACCATTAATTATAGGCATTTTTGTTACATGGTTATCTTTTTCTAAAATACGTGTTTGTATATTATCGTGAAATACCTTTTCTAAACCATTCTGAGGATTTAATAAAGGTGTTTCCCATCTAGTTTGTTCTAAATCTTTATACATCCAAGCTGGATGACTAGCGCGACTTTCTTGTACGAATGGCTCATTGGAATGATAATATTTTGGAGCACTATATACTGATTGTTTTTTGTAGTCATTCATATCGGTTAAATCTCTATTTAATGGTCGGGTTAACCCTCGTAAATCTCCTTCCAAATCTACAGTATTACTATGTAAATTAGCACCCCAATGTTGTAATCTAACTTGTGCGTCTTCAAAAAATGGTAGATCTTCTCCTGGACCTGGTACATTTAACATATATCTTCCAGCAAAACTGCTTTCCTCGTTTTGTTTTTTTATTCTATGTGGATCATCATGAAATCTGGTAAAGGACATAATTAAACAGTTAGTTATTATATAACTGGAAAAAATACTAGGAATAAAAAACATATAAATACTTCTAACTAGTTTTATCATATAAAATTCTATTTCATGCCTAAAATATGTCTAAATATGATTGTAAAAAATGAAAGTCAAATAATTGTAAGGTTACTTGAATCAGTATTACCATTAATTGATACGTATTGTATTTGTGATACTGGTAGTACTGATGATACAATTCATATTATTAAAAGATTTTTTGATAAAGCAAATATAATAGGAAAGATTGTAGAAGAACCTTTTCGTGATTTTGGATATAACCGCAATCATGCATTAAATCAATGTATAGGTATGAAAAACGCTGATTATATATTATTATTAGACGCTGATATGGTATTACAATTGAATAATAAAATGTATATACATGATTTTAAAAATAATCTAAATAAGGATGCGTATTTTTTGCTTCAAGGTACTAGCAAATTTCATTATAAAAATATACGGATTGTCAAAAACAATGGTAAATTTTCATATTGGGGAGTAACTCATGAATATATTCAAATGCCTGATGAGGCTATTAAAGAAAGTATATCTAGAAATATGATTTTTATTGATGATATTGGTGACGGGGGTGCTAAGGATGACAAATTTATTAGAGATATACGTTTATTAAAACAGGGACTTATTGATAATCCAGATAATGATAGATATACATTTTATTTGGCAAATAGTTATAAAGATTCAAATCAATATGAGTTAGCTATTGAGACTTATAAAAAGAGGATTTTGTTGGGTGGGTGGAAACAAGAAGTATGGTATTCGTATTACTGTATTGGATTATGCTATAAACATTTAAATAATATGGAATCCGCAATAGGATATTGGTTACAAGGATATAATTATTTACCAGAAAGAATAGAAAATATTTATGAAATTATACATTACTATAGATGTATTGGTAATAATAACTTGGTTGATGTTTTTTATAATATGGCTAAAAAGAGTTCTAAAAGTATTAACCAAGAGGACCAGTTATTTTTCAAAAAGGATGTTTATGATTATAAATTGGATTATGAATTTTCGATAGCAGGATACTATAGCAATCAACATAATATTGATATGAATAAGGTATTTATGAATGTTCTCAATTATCCGCTTGATAATAAATCTTTAAATAATACTTTATCCAATTATAAATTCTATGTTAAATCATTAAACGATTTCAAATTACCAAATAATCAAAATATAAATTTATTATCAGATAAATCCTTTACAAAAGACTATCCTGAATTGTATTCTTCTACACCTACTATAAGTTATAATAAAACAAATAATAAGTTATACACGAATACTAGACTCGTTAACTACTTTATAGATAAAGATGGAAGTTATAAATACAAAAACAGCAATAATTCATTTACTTCGAATAGCACAATTATTACCAAGAACATAATTTGTGTATATAACGTATCAAATGAAATATGGGAAGAAGAATCAAGATACGAATTAAAATATAATAAACAATACGATGGATTATATGTTGGACTTGAAGACGTGCGTTTATTAACAAATAAATTCGGAATATGTTTTAATGCTAATCGAGGACTATCATATGGAAAGATAATGATTGAAACTGGAACTATTGATATTAAGTCACAAAATACGGATTCATCATTAGTTTATAAAGATGATTTACAGAATGTAGAAAAGAATTGGGTGCTATTCAATACGGTATCGGAACGTGTTAAAGTAATATATAAATGGTATCCTTTAACAATAGGCGAATATATGTTAGATGAAAATGACAAAACCACATTTTTTACTACAAATACCATTGATACACCTGTCATATGTAAACTTATGCGTGGTTCAACTAATGGTGTTACTATTAATAATGAAATATGGTTTATTACACATTATGTAAGTCATGAATCGTTACGGTATTATTATCATATGTTTGTTGTATTAGACATAGAAACATTTAAAATGAAACGTTATAGCATTCCATTTACTTTTGAAAAGAATCGCATTGAATATACACTTGGTTTTGTTTTTAATGAAAAAACGAATAATTTTATAATTGGGTATAGCACTATGGATAGAACTACAAATTATATGGAAATAGCAAAAGAAAATATTGATAAGTTATTTATGTAATAATTTTATTCAATTTCTGTAACCGTAGCTGTCTTACAACAACCAAAACTACGTCTATGCCATTGTGTAATACCATATTCTTTAATACCAGACATATGTGCTTTGGTTCCGTAACCTACATTTTTATCAAGACCGTATTTTTCTGATAAAATTGGATATTTTTCACACATTTCTAATACATAATCATCACGAGCAGTCTTTGCTAATATACTTGCGGCGGCGATTGCCATATATTTACCATCTCCTTGTTCTACTGTAACGTGTGGAATTTGTTGATAATCATTAGTGCTAGAATCAAAGTGACAATATGGTTTGAAGTAATTACCATCTACTATTGCCATAAACTTTGATGTATTATGTTGAATATTTGTAACTTCATTTACTTTTGTTATAGAATTGCGAATACACTTATGCATACCTTCCATAACACACATTAATATGTTTTTATCATCTATTTCATTTGCATCCGCATATTCAATATGCCATACTAGAGCATTTTGTTTGATATATTCGGCGGCTTCACGTAATTTTGTTTTTGATGAGAATTTTTTACTATCTTTAATATTGACACCAGAAAACAATTCTGGATTTTTAGGAAGAACTACAGAAGCAATATATACACGTCCAAACATACAACCACGACCTGCTTCATCCATAGATATTTCATACAATTCATCATTATCGGTGTAGAACCGCTCTAATAATGGTGTTTCTTTTTTAACCCGTGTTTTTCTAGGAGTTTCCATCGTTAGTTTAAATAATTATAAAAATAAAGTTTCTATTCAATTTTTCGTCACAAAATATTTTTCGTTATATAGTCTATATATAATGAAGAGTTTCAAATTAACACCTCTAATGATATTTTTAATAATTTTGATTATTTTAGCAATATCAATTTACATGAAGAACTCATACTTTGTAGAAGGTGTTGAGAACATGTTTAATGATAAAGGTCAGTTTAGCGAATTTATATTACCTGAATACTGTCCGAACTCACCTTTGACACAATTAACCGAGACTATTTTCTTCGATAAGAAAAATGGTAATATTGTAGAAGCAGTAGTTGAATGGACGTCTCAGGGTGAACAACAACCTGAATTAACCGAGTTACAAAAAATTTATTCTGATGACCGATATAAAGAATTCGGGAAAGAATACGCTTGGCCTAGACGGGATAAGTCATTATCACCATATGAGAAACTGGTATGTTCTTCAGAAGGGATGGATGAAGGACAAATAAAACAAATGTTAAAAGAAGATATAAGTACTATTCTACCAGGATTGTCAACCGAAGCCAGCGAGTTTATTACTCAAAATGAAAATCTAATTATAGATAATATTGCAAGGGGGGTATTAACCCCTACTGAAAGGGAACAAGATGATATCAATATGATTCGTAGTGGTAATCGTTGTAGTTTAGGTGCTGGTGCTGGTGCTGGTGCTGTGACTGATCCTGTGACTGATCCTGTGACTGATCCTGCTGATCCTGTGACTGCTCCTGCTGATCCTGTGACTGCTCCTGCTGATCCTGTGACTGATCCTGTGACTGCTCCTGCTGCTGGTGGTGATGGTAATGAGCCAATGACTACAATGTATGAAGGACACGAAAATATGGGTTCCCAAACACCTACACTAAAACAATTATTAATTACTCCTCGCAATGGCGGCGAAAGTTATATTTATGACATTGAAAATACACCAGAATGTGTCAAGAAACCTACACAAGAAAGTTTAAATGATACTATAGATACTACTTGTGGTTGCTGGAGTTATGTAAGTGTAAGTGAATTCGCTCCTGAAACAACCGTATTTTATATGCCTTGGAAAACAGAAACATATTTAGCAATTTATGAGAATTCCGAAGGAAAAATGAATGCTAGAGGTGTATTCCATTTCTCAAAAGAAAAGAACCAAGTTGTAAATATAAGTTCAGTTGAAATGACAAATTATATTAACACACAAGACGATAATAACAATAAATATGTAAAAGATGAAAAGTATGGAGATCACGATTTATATCAGGTAGACAAATTTGTATTATATGATATTCCTACTTCTCACTTGATTGTTCGTAAAGAACATAATACTGGAAGCATCAATATCTACAATGGTAGTGGTGAAACCATATCTCAAGAAAAGGTAAATGAAATATACTCTTCAAATAAAACACACGAGAACCAAGAAAAATTTGACGAATTGAAAGCTTGGAGTGTTTTAGACGGACAAGGTGAAAATACAATTATTTACATTAGAAACGTAGACAAAACTGTAGTAGCCGTTTGTGGGTTCGAATCAAGCAACAGTGATTCATTTGTATTGAAAAATGTAAAGAGATTTACTTTGTATGGAATGGATACTTGTGATAAGATCGAAAAGCCTACTCCAGCATGTGATGCTAAAACTGGAACAGAACCAGCAAAAGAAGAGGAAAAGGAAGAAGAACCCAAAGTAGATGAACCAACATCAGAAGATTATATTTTAAAAACACAAATAGTACCTCCAGTATGTCCTTCTTGTCCTATGTGTCCCGGTGATTCTGCTTGTAGTAATTGCGGTGGAAATGGTGGATGTGGAACAAAAGACAAAGATGGAAAGTCTATGGTTAAAGATGAACCAAAGAAAGAAGTTGTAAAACAAGTAGTAGATCAGAATGGTAATATAATATCCGAAAC
>Ga0075480_10002096_pt1 | contig 12782 bp, 14 predicted proteins | sample DEB08_DNA_7_FD_81590 | JGI IMG/M metagenome (GOLD analysis project Ga0075480, IMG submission 81590) | Aqueous microbial communities from the Delaware River and Bay under freshwater to marine salinity gradient to study organic matter... | ecosystem: Environmental > Aquatic > Marine > Coastal ... | reverse complement strand
TGCCCGCTGCGCATTTCCCGAGCCTGATTCGACTGAATTCCTAGACCCAAGTAGATCACAGAGTGGACGTCAGGGTGGTTGGCAATGAGGCCCATCACGGTCGGGATGGTGTCGCGTGTCTCACCACCTGCGCAGTCAACCGGGTTATTCCGACTCCACCGGGGCGGGAGGTGTTCATCGATCTGCGCAAGTAACTCATCAGGCAATTGCATCAACGTGAGATCGCTGTCTCGAGTAACCGCATCAGAGGTCACAACTCCCCATCCACCAGCGGTGGTGAGAATGACAACATTTGGACCTGTGGGAAGTGGCTGTGTTGCGAATGATGCCGCCGTATCGAACGCTTCTTCGACTGACTGAACACGTGTCACACCTGCGGCCTGACATGCTCCATCAAAAATGCGATCGTCCGCAGCGAGTGCGCCGGTGTGACTTGCGGCAGCGCGGGCACCGCCAGCGGTTGCGCCTCCCTTCAGCACCACGAGTGGCTTGTGTCGTGCGGCTCCAGCAAGTCGCTCCATCAGACCACGGCCGTCGGTAATACCCTCGATATAGGCAAGCGAGACTGCTGTTTTCTCATCTCGTGAGTAAAAGTCAAGGTAGTCGGCAACCGATACCGCTGCTGCATTCCCCGCCGAGACAGCACGGCTGACACCGACCCCGGTTGAGCGCGACAGGTTCAAGAAACTTGAGACGAAGTTTCCTGACTGCGATGCAACACCGATCCCGCCAGAGGGGGGATACGGAGCCACGATCTGAGCGCATAGCGACGCCGGCGTCGACACAACTCCTTGACCGTTCGGTCCAGCAAGCAATATTCCAAGTCGGTCAGCGGTCGCAACGAGTTCTGCCTCAGCGGCACGTCCTTCATCTCCGGCTTCGCCGTAACCAGCTGAGGTGAGAAACGCTGCACGAACCCCTCGTTGAGCAGCGTCTTCAAGTAGCTGAATGTTTGCGGAGGCAGGAGTGCACACAAACATGAGATCAGCTCCGCCTTCGGGGACATCGGAGACATCACCGACCGTTCGAATGCCAAGCACTTCTTCACCTGACCGGTTTGTTGCGTACACATTCCCGGAGTATCCAGCAGCCAAAAGGTTATGAAGTGCAACAAATCCAAACTTGCCAGGGTGACTCGATGCGCCGGTGACGACCACTCCAGATGGTTCGAATAGTGCATTGAACTGCTCATCGGTTGGCTGCGGCCGAGCAGTAGCCGTTGTGGCCTCGATCGTTTCCTGTGCGATTTCAACAAGCGCATCGACAGCGACAGGACGGCCGGAGCGATCGATAATCAAGGGGTTGATGTCAACACTCATGACCTCTGGGTGGTCAGCTGCCAGCTGACCGAGCCCAACAAGGGTGTCGATGAGCGCCTGTCGGTCAACAGCAGCTTCGCCTCTGAATTCACCGAGCAGATCGCTCATCGTCAGGTTCTCAATCTGCTCTTGTGCTGTCACCACATCAAGTGGTGCAGGCCTGAAGGCAACATCGGCGATCACCTCAGCAAGTATCCCGCCAACACCGAGCATGACCATCGGCCCAAACTGAGGGTCACGAATCATTCCTACGATGAACTCCCGAGCACCAGAGACCATTGGCGCAACAAGAAGCGATACCTCTCCATCCTCAGGACGAGCGGCCGCAAGGAGTTCCTGCGCGGCCACTCGTACCGCCGTCTCATCGCTCACGCCAAGTCTGACCAACCCGCGTTCGGTTTTGTGCGCAATCGCATCACCATTGAGTTTGATGGCAACTGCCCCTCCGATTGACGCTGCGGCCGCAACGGCAGCTGCGACGTCGGACACGATGTGTTCGGCCGCAAGAGGGACACCGTATTGCTTCACCAATTCTTTTGATTCGGCTTCGGACAACGTGCTCGTCGACATCGCAGGGTGTGAGGGGGCGGTCATGGATCACACGCTAGTCACCAAACCTCTTCATCTTTTAGTACGCCATGACCCATCACGCATTCGTTGAGCCACATCTCCCGTATTTGCTAGGTTCGAAAGCGTGATCACGTTTGAAGTTGAGTGGTATTTCAGCGTCGTCTTCGCCACCGTGCTCGGTGGTGCAATCACAACTGTGGCCAATTTGGCAACAACGGTGTATCTGCACCGGGGACTTTCACATAAGGCGCTGACCTTTACTCGTCCTGCCCACGGCGCATTTCGCCTCGTGCTTTGGCTTACGACTGGAATTCGACCGCGCCAATGGGTCGCCGTCCATCGCAAACACCACGCGCATACAGACACGCGTGACGACCCGCACTCCCCTGCAATTCACGGCTGGTGGACTGTTCAACTCAGGAATTACGCGATGTACCGAAAGGTGGCACGTGACGACGCAAATACCGATCGATTTGCACGTGACTTGCAGCCCGATCGACTTGATCGCTACCTATTTGATCGTGCACTGCTCGGCTTAGGAATCGGTATCGCAATTCTCGTGGTGCTATTTGGACCGCTCATTGCGGCGATCGCTGCTCTCGTTCACGTCAACTACTACTTGGCGGCAAATTCGGCGGTCAACGCAATCGGCCACCACTTTGGCAGACGCCCGTACGATAACTCTGCAACAAATCTTCAGTGGCTTGCTCTGTTAACTGCGGGAGAGGGATTTCATAATAACCACCATGCGGCTCCTACCTCGGCCAAGTTGGCCCATCGCTGGTACGAGATCGATCTCGGCTGGATGCTCATCAAACCAATGACATGGTTCCGGCTTGCACGAGTACGACTTGATGAACTTCGTCTTGTCAGCGCGTCACGCTCCTCCCATCAGGCAAGCTGAAAACTCTTCTGCCCCGCTCTCAGCAGCGTCGAGCCAACTTCCCTCATCCAACTTCTCAGAGCTACCAGCTGACCCCTGTCGATGACTCAGATCAATCGACAACCTCGGCGCCTATCACGCGACGATGGGCGCCTAGCCGCAAGGCCAGACACCCATCGTCAGTTCAATGTCGTCAGGAGACGACAGCGATCATGCTGGCGGGTACACACCCATCTGCTGACCCTTGTCAGTCTTCCAGAAGATGTCAGCGATCTCGTCGATGTATGACACCAACTGCTGTCCGACCGCTGGATCCATTGACTTCTTGGCCTCACCGGCCTGGTGAACAGCCTTCCAGAACAAGTCGTGCAACTGAGGGAACTCTTCGAAGTGTGCGGGAGCAAAGAAGTCTGCCCACAACACCATGAGATGATGCTTGCACTCCTCGGCACGCTGCTCCTTGATGAAAATGCAACGGTCTTGGAACACCGAGTCATCTGATTCGTGATACTTCTGGGCGGTCTTGACGACCGAAAGGGCTTCAATTTTTGCCTGGGCTGGGTCGTACACGCCGCAGTAGAGATCGCAGTGTGCGTGGGCTGGTGTTGCCGTTGCGAACAGTCGTCCGAGCATTTTTGTCTCCTTGGAGGGTTTGGTGAACACCACGTTCGGTGCCGTTGTCACTGCCGAGACTAGCCTTCGCGAGATGTCGGTGCATCCCCTACGACGAAAGTTCGCTCTAATGAAGCGGTTCGTGGTTACTGACCGTTCGATGGAGCCAACGCTGATTGATGGCCAAGGTCTCATTGCTATTCGCTCAACATTATTTCGCAGGGGCCAGCTCCGTGTTGTGCAACATCCAGAGCAACCCAATTTCTGGATCGTTAAACGGTTAGGTGATCGCGTGGACCAACACCGCTGGATGCTCACAGCCGACAACACCAATACCGGCCAAGATTCGCGACATTTTGGAGCGGTTGACGTGTCAGATTCTTGGCTTGTGGTCGTGAAGATTCCGTTGCGCTGGATGTGACGGAGGCTTTAGACGCTTCGGTACCCTGATCTGCATGGAACTCGTCGCGACCCTCTTTGTTGAGAATTTTGAGATGCGATCGGCCCCAGGGCCCTCGACACGACTCGACATCACCGGTGCCATGTTCTCTCAAGCAGCGCCAGAGCCCGTCCCAACAACGCTGACACCTCACTTGGTTGCTCTCATCCATTGTCCTGCCGATGAAGCAGGTCAAGGCGTATTCGAGGTGACATTCTTCAATGAGCGCAAGACCGATATCAATGATGAGGAGCCGATCGCAAGAAACGTGAGTCCCTTCACGGTGGAGCCAGGCAAGTTCACCTACCGACTCGTTCGGGCAGAACTGCCATTCGATGAGTACTCAACGGTCTTCGCTCATTGCCGTGTTGATCGCGGCCCACTGACGGTGGTTCCATTCACCTTGCTTCCCCCGGCGGAATAGAAACCGACGGGCGGCTTTCGGCCGGTCATCCTTCGGCAGGTACAGTCGCCACTGTGCCGACTTCTTATTTGACACCTGACCAAGACCAGCTCGCCGTTTCGGTGATTCGTGGTTTAGCTATGGATGGTCCGCTTGCGGCGAACAGCGGCCACCAGGGAACAGCGATGGCACTCGCCCCCCTTGCGCACGTGTTGTACAGCCGTGTCATGCGATACGACCCGGCAGACCCAAGTTGGATCGACCGTGATCGTTTCATCCTTTCGGCAGGACACGCATCGATTCTGCAGTACGCAATGTTGCACTTGAGCGGGACTTCGCTCTCTGCAGACGATCTCCGCGCCTTTCGCCAGTGGGGCTCGGCGACACCTGGCCATCCTGAGGCAGGTCACACCCCTGGGGTTGAGGTGACTACTGGCCCACTCGGGCAGGGCTTCGCAAATGCTGTCGGTATGGCTATTGCGGAACGTCTCTTGCGCGAGCAATTCGGCGCTGACGCCATTGATCATCACACCTGGGTGATCGCCGGTGATGGCTGCTTGATGGAAGGGGTCAGCCATGAGGCCGCCTCGCTAGCAGGCCATCTCGGGCTAGACCGACTCGTCTGCGTATTTGATGACAACCGGATCACCATCGACGGAGGCACCGGCCTCGCAACAAGTGATGATGTTGCTGGCCGCTTCCGTTCATATGGGTGGGATGTCGTAGAGCTCGGTGAGATTGGCGAAGATCTCGATGCCATTGAGAACGCTCTTGAGACCGCACGAACTCCAAACGGCAAGCCTCGATTGCTCGTGTTGCGCACGCACATTGGTTTCCCTTCACCAGATCACACCGACTCGCATGCCGCTCATGGCCTTGCGTTTTCCGCTGAGGATGTGACGAGAACGAAAGCTGTCATGGGAATCCCTGATGAGCCGTTCTATCTTCCAAGCGACCTTGTGGATGCCTACAGGTCATTGACCAATGCTCGTGGAACCGAAGCCCATTTGGCCTGGGAGTCTTTGTCATCGAGCGCTCGTCAGCGCAGCGAATGGAATGCAAGTTTCGGCGACCCACCATCAGCCGTGGTAGACGCAATGCCTAATTGGGATCTTGGCGCAAAGGTAGCCACCCGCAAAGCCATTCAAGCCGCACTTGATGCAAGCGCCGATCTTCTTCCCGGGCTTGTCTCGGGCTCGGCAGACCTCACCGGCAATACCGGGACAAAGGTTGCATCATTCTCAGGGCAATCAGCGTCAAACGGTGACGGCCATCAGGTGTATTACGGCATTCGTGAGCATGGAATGGGCTCAGCGATGGTCGGGATGGCCCTGCACGGCGGCATCTTGCCGGTCGGCGGAACGTTCTTCGTGTTCGTTGACTATATGCGTCCACCTGTTCGTCTTGCCGCTCTGTCTGGAGCACGAGTGGTCTTCGTCTTCACCCATGACTCTGTTGCCGTTGGCGAAGATGGGCCAACGCACCAACCAGTTGAACAACTCGCTGGACTTCGCTCTATGCCAGGCCTGCACGTCGTACGACCAGCCGATGCCAATGAGACAGCTGTTGCCTGGGCTGACGCGGTCACCCACGACGGCCCAACTGCCCTCGTGCTGAGCCGTCAGGACGTTCGGGTTGTGACCGATGGAACTGCCGCCATCACCGGAGCCGGAATTGTTGGCGAAGTTGACGACAATCCAGACGCCATCATCATTGGCACCGGGTCAGAAGTTGCACTGTGCGTCGATGCGGCGGAGGCATTGAAGTCGTCTGGCCGATCTGTACGAGTGGTGTCGATGCCAAGTTGGGACCGTTTCCGCGCGCAACCCGCGGAGTTGAGATATTCGATTCTTCCTCCTGGGGTACCAACGGTGTCAGTTGAGGCAGGCTCGACGTTTGGCTGGCATGAATGGAGTGACCGGCAGGTTGGTATTGACCGTTTTGGAGCGAGTGCACCCGGCGATATTGCACTCGATCGACTCGGGATAAATGTTGACGCAGTTGTCGCTGCCGTTCATGATGTTCTGGGAGTGGCCTCCTAATGGCTGACCTCACTGCGCTGTTCAATAACCATCGTCAAAGCATCTGGCTCGACAATCTCAGCCGAGCACAGCTCAATGATGGTTCACTCGCTGGTCGCATTTCGCAAGGCGTTCGTGGCCTCACATCAAACCCGACAATTTTCGCGAAGGCGATTCAGGGTTCTGACGATTACGACGAGCAGTTCAACGGTCTCATTGCAAGTGGTGTAACACCCGTTGATGCCTATTGGCACATGGTGGTCGACGACATTCAAGCCGCCTGTGATGCATTCGCTCCCCTCTACGATTCATCAGATGCGATCGATGGTTATGTCTCCGTCGAGGTTGCACCAAATCTTTCTCGAGACACTGACGGAACGTTGGCTGCGGCACGGGAACTTCACAATCGGGTAGATCGTCGCAATGTCATGATCAAAATTCCTGCGACGGTTGAGGGGCTTCAGGCAATTCAGTCGATGATCGCCGAGGGTCGAAGTGTGAACGTGACGCTGATCTTCAGCCCAGAACGCCATCAGCAAGTGATGGAGGCTTATATTTCGGGGCTTGAACAATTGGCAATGGATCCAACCGCGGATTTGTCGCGCGTAGCAAGTGTTGCGAGTTTTTTCATCAGTCGTGTCGACACCGAAGTTGATCAACGACTCGGGAGCTCAGATCACGACCTCTGTGGAACCGCTGCCATTGCTCAGGGTCGGCTGGCGTACAACAACTTCCTCGTGATGTTCTCAGGTCCTCGCTGGGAGGCTCTCGCTGCACGTGGAGCAAGAGTTCAACGACCGCTGTGGGCATCGACAGGCACGAAGAACCCGACCTATTCAGATGTGCTCTATGTCGATGAACTCATCGGCCCGGACACGGTGAACACCGTTCCTGAATCCACCCTTGATGCCTACCTCGACCACGGAGCGATGCGACGAACCGTCGACACCGACCACGAGGCAACGATGCGAACACTCAGTGCGCTGTCTCAAGCGGGTATCGACCTCGATGACGTGTCTGACCAACTGGAACGAGAGGGTCTCGCGTCATTTGCGGCAAGTTTTGATGAGGTAATTGACGCTCTACGCAATAAAGCGGGCTGAAACCCTCCGTTATCGCTGAGAAGGTTCAGTTGCCAGAAAGAGCTTCAAGGACGTGAGCTGCTTTTTCAACCGATCGCCGAGCCTGCGTCAGTCGCTTATCAGCAACGGGGCGATCCGCTCCGGCTTCAGCCGCCTCTCGCAACACCGACAGCGCAAGATCATCGAGTTGTTCGCCAATGTCTCGCAGACGCTCAGCGATCGTCGCCGCTTGTGCTTGGTCTGCAGTTGAAATCCCGTCGCCAGCCATGATCACCCAATCTTAGATTCTCAACCCCATGTCCACGGGACGACTGCTTCTGATGACAACCAATACTTAATTCGCCGCTCCGCCTCATTACTCATCACACCATCAGTAGTTGTCGTCATGAGTTTCAGAATGGTTGCCGCAAGATTACGAAGCCTGACAAGCACATCAAGGTCGTCGATGTTCCACTCGACGTCGCCATACCCAGCGGCGAATTCGGTATAGGCCTGCTCGCTCCCCTGCCATGGTGGCGTCGACCAAGCCCGAAGAGGAACGTGATCCCAGATTGATGACCCAACCGAAAGCAAATCCCAATCGATAAGAACTGGACCGTCGGATCCCATGATGACATTGCCAGGGTGAACGTCTCCGTGGGCAATGACCAATGGCGCTGTCGACACGATGTCGATCCAGCGTTCTCCGGCATCTGCAACTGATCGAAGCATCAAGAGCGCATCTGCCTCGATGATGCCTGCTGCCTCAATGCGAGACATCATCTCTGGAAAGTTCCACCAGGGAAGTTCTACCGGAGATGCAATCGGATAGCCATGGGGAACGGATTCGATAGTTACGTTGGTGTGAAGTCGGCGCACCATCTCCCCGACGTCAAACCAGGCAATGCCATGGGTCGATTCGGAAATGTGCTCATAGGCAATGACCCCAAGACCTGCATCATCACACTCAAAGGTGGCAATGACCTGCGGTACCGCAATCTCGTGACCACGCAGCATGTCAGCAAGTTCTGCTGCGCCGCTTGGCGAACTCGTGAAATGACCGACACGAAGCACCACATCACCCGATCTAAACGTTGAGCACATTGACTCACGAATGAGTTCAAGTTCTCCAAGATCAAGCATGCGAGCACATTCATTTGCCCGAGCATGCGCTGCAACCCGATCGGCGACTGGTCGCGCTACAAATGGAGCGCCGGCGTTTCGATCAGACACTGTTCGAAGAGCCAGCGCGGTCACGCAGCAAAATCACTCGACCGGCATCAACTGGCTCACCATCGACGAGAACGGTGTCGCCGGGGCCAACGTGATCGGTCATCGACTCGGCGCGATGGTCGATAACAGCACGCAACTGTCGCTCGCGGTTCGCCTTTGCAGCTCGACCCTCACGGATCGCATCACCAACTTCATCAACCTTCGACCGAACACGCTGTTCCACTCGATCACGTACGTGTCGAGGTGAAAGTTGTCGAGCAGCTGATCGAACTCGACGACGCGCCATTCTCACCGCTCCAGCGCCAGCGGTTGCACCTGCAATAAACCATCCGAGACGACGCATCACGCTCTCCTCTTTTCGTGTGACACCACTTCGACCTTCGAGCCTGGCGACTTCAATCGCCCCACGGCGCGTTTTACACCGGTCACTGTACCGACAGCTTTAATCACCGGTGCTGCGAACAAACGTCGGGCGGCTCGCCCAGATGTTTCTACCGCTTCTGAGATTGCTTCCGCTGAGCCAAGCACACGATCAAAGCGCTCAAGGTCGGCTCGGGCACCATCCATGGCGGACTTCGCATCGTCGGTCGATGATCGAAGGTCTGCGATAAGCGGCAACGTTTGCTCACGCATCTCGCGAACTTCTCGCCGAAGTGCTCGAAGGGCATCGAATACCCGCAGCAACACGATTGAGAGCGCAGCAAATCCGATCGCGCACAACACCACTGCTGCGATGAGCACAATGTCAGATGTTTGCATCTTCACTTCCTTCGTGATCTTCATCTGGACGGTACCACCGTCGATCCGAAAGCGTGTCAGGTAAATACTTTAGTTGGAGCGAAGGGTCATCATGCGGTGACACGTATCCCTCACCGTGACCGATTTCAGCCGCTCCTGAGTAATGAGCGTCACGTAGATGTGCTGGCACTTCACCGATTACTCCGGCTTGCACATCAGCCATCGCAGACCAGATAGCCCGAGCCACGGAATGTCCTTTTGGTGCAATGGCTAAATAAATCGCTGCTTCAGCAAGGTTGAGTTGTGCTTCTGGCATGCCGACCACATCGACTGCTGAAGCCGCCGACACAGCCACGATCAACGCCTGAGGGTCGACCATGCCGATGTCTTCGCTCGCAAAAATCACCATTCGACGGGCAACGAACCTCACGTCTTCACCCGCCGCCAGCATTCGGGCCAGCCAGTACACCGCCGCATTTGGATCTGAGCCGCGCATCGACTTAATAAACGCACTCACCACGTCGTAATGATCATCTCGTCCATATCGCAACGCACTTGTACCAAGCGCGGCTTCAACGTGACTGAGGGTGACATGTGCAGTCTGTGATGCAAGTGCACAACCCACCTCTAGAGCAGTCAACACCTGACGACCATCTCCACCGGCACGTTCAATCAATAGATTGATCGCCTCCTCGTCAGACGTCATTCCTTCAGCACGAAGGCCCCGATGTACCAACTCTGCGATGTCGTCACGATTCAACGGCTCAAGCCGAAACAGTGTTGATCGACTGCGAAGCGGTGCATTGACCTCAAAGAATGGATTCTCTGTCGTCGCTCCAATGAGAGTGATCGTGCCGTCCTCGACCGCCGGAAGTAGCGCATCTTGTTGAGACTTCGAGAAGCGATGTATCTCGTCAAGAAACAGAATCGTTCCCTGCTGGTGCTCTCCGAGTCGCTGACGAGCCTGCTGAATAACTCCTCTCACGTCTGCAACACCAGCGGTAACTGCTGAAAGTTGTACAAAAGCACGTTTTGTTGAACCCGCAACAGCAAGCGCCAGACTTGTTTTTCCGGTTCCTGGAGGCCCCCAAAATAATGCCGATGTCAGCCGGTCACCTTCCACAAGCAACCGAAGTGGAGCACCAGGTCCAACGAGGTGCTGTTGGCCAACTACCTCATTTATCGAGCGAGGTCTCAGTCGTGCTGCCAGAGGAGCTCGACTCTTCAGATGCTCGTCTGCCGCTGCTGAAAAGAGATCAGACATCTCGCCAGGCCTCGGTGCTCAGCAGCATCGCTTCGTAGCCCGGTTTCCTGAAATCGGCCACCACCTCAAGCAATTCTGATGATGCCATCCACGACCAATTAACGAATTCAACATTGTCGAGAACCGGCTCAATCGATGCGTTCTTTGCCGAAAATCGGAACCAACGGTGCACCTGTCCTAAGTGACGACGCAAGCGTCTATGCTCGGCAGGAAATTCATACGAGGTCCAACCCAGCGACTCTGAACGGAGATCAACCTCGCGAGCGGTCAGTCCGGTCTCTTCTTGAAGTTCGCGCCATGCTGCGTCCACCGGTGCTTCCTTGTCATCGATTCCACCCTGCGGGAATTGCCATGCTCCAGCGAGATCGCTACGTTCACAGGCGAGCACACGGCCGTCAGGGTGTTCCACGATAATGATTACTCCAGCACGAAACGTTGCTGCCACGTCCCTGATCGTACTTCGCGAATGAAATCTGGATCTCAGCGGCCAAGCGCCCGCAGACGCTGGCGAACATCGACATAATCAGAATCGGCCTTTGCGATCTGTTCAAAGAAGCGAACCGCTCCAACGGTGTCACCGGCGCGATCAAGCAGATCGGCAAGCATGTACCACTGGCGGAGATGATGCTCACGAACGCGCTTTGGTTTTGAGCGAGCAGGCTGCATTTCCTTGATCGCCTCGGCGAATTCACCCTGGTCTGCAAATGACCCTGCCATGATGATCCGACCTTCGGCCATTGTTTCGTGTGCAGGAGATGCTTGACGAAGCTCTTTCCACACCGCAGCGACATCTTTGTGGCGACCAAGAGCACGAAGCGAGTCCATCAGGATCGGCATCGTGTCAGGATCTGGATACAAGGTCTGAGCCCGCTCTAGCGCAGCGGCGGCTTTGCGCCACTCCCCTAGTCGGTAGTTCGATAGCCCAATCAGTTCATGAACTGCTGCGACGCCACTCATCTCACGAGCAAGTTGATTGCCGATGCGCCGAGCTTCGGTATAGCGCTCCCGTTCTAAGGAAACGAAGGCCCCGAGCAGTCGTTCGCGCAATTTTGCCGCCCGCTGTGGCGATGGCACCGACGCATTGACCCGGTCACGTATTTCACTCGATAGCTCGAAATTGTTTTCCCGAACCGGCCGGGCTCGTTGCACGGCCTGCTCGACCTCTTCACGAACTGGACCCTCGTCGATCCACTGATCAATATGCTCTTCGCGCTCTGCTGGGTACTGACCGAGCCGCGCTGTACCGCCACCGCGTGAACGCACCTGCGCAGCGCGGCGCTCCGCCTCATTTCGCGGTTCCCGAGCCTCGCGCTCTTCCCAGCTCTCGCGTCGACCATCTCGTGAACGTTCCTGCCACTCTGGGCGGTCTGGTCTCGTACCTCCGCGGTTACTGGAATCACGAGGGTTTCTGTACCCTCCGCCACGACCATCGGAATCACTTCGACGGAAGTTGCGGGCACCCGGCCGACGATCATCAGCACGACGGTCACCACCTCGCGATCCACCATCGTCATCACGACGGTACGACCTGCGGCCATCATCACCGCGCTGACCTCGGCTAAACGACCCTTCACCACTGCGACCCAGACCACGCGCCGGTCCCCGTGAAGAACCTGATCGGGGCGGGCCAGAACGACCCGAACCACTACCAGCTACACCGGAACGACCCGGCCCATTCCGACGCACTCCTGCGCCCGAAGGCTGACGGGTCGCCGGTAAACCGCCCCCAGAACGTTCGCCCGGCCTACGATCACCGTCGCTGCTCAAATTTGAGCGCCCTCCTGAATCTGACCACCGTTTACGGGAGTCGCCACCCCCGCGAGAACCACTGCCTTGACCTCGTTGGCCACCCCGAGATCCACCTGAAGGACGATCGCTGCGTCCCCCGCGAGAATCGCCTCGGCCATCACCACGGGCTGGCCGACCGCTGCTTGAGCGACCATCGCCATTTGATCGTGGCGGACCCTTGCGAGCACCGCCAGACGATGAACGTCCAGAAGAATTAGGACGGGACTGTGGTGACGGCATTTACACGAGGCTACGCCAGAATCTTCTCGCCACCACCTCACCGCGATGAAAACGGCAAGAGGCGCCGGGCGATTTGCCCAGCGCCTCTTGACTAAGAAATCCGGCGACGTCCTACTCTCCCAGGGGATCTCTCCCCAAGTACCATCGGCGCTGACAGGCTTAACTTCCGTGTTCGGGATGGGAACGGGTGTGACCCTGTCGCCATGGTCAC
>Ga0075480_10002093_pt1 | contig 12785 bp, 12 predicted proteins | sample DEB08_DNA_7_FD_81590 | JGI IMG/M metagenome (GOLD analysis project Ga0075480, IMG submission 81590) | Aqueous microbial communities from the Delaware River and Bay under freshwater to marine salinity gradient to study organic matter... | ecosystem: Environmental > Aquatic > Marine > Coastal ... | reverse complement strand
GCAGTTCGAAGCCTCGCTCCGCCTCGACATAGTCCGCGGCAAGGGAAGCCAGTGTCTGCTCGACGTCGGCGACCGGATGCTGCACTGCCTCGGCGATCGTCATCGCGCTCATCGGTTCGACCGCCACCATCAGCAGCGCCTCGCACGCCGCAGCGAGAGAGGGCGCTCCGGCCAGCGGGTCGTCCACAGGTGCGCTCCCCTCGACGACCTCGGGTTCGCCGACGACCGGGTCGAGATCTTCGACCAATTCCCGATCAGCGGTGGTCTCTTCGCTCACGCGTCCTCCTTTGTCGATGTGTCCGCGGGAACGGATGGGTCTTCGTCGTATTCGTCCTGCACCTCGATGTCACCTTCGTCAGTGCCCACCCACCGAATGGTGAGATCCCCAAGAGGCGCCATCTGCTCGAATGCCACCAGCGCCTCGCGGTACATCTCCAACAACGCGAGAAACCGCCCCACGATGAGCATTGTCGAGTCGCAGTCGGAGATGAGAGAGCGGAACGTCGCCACGCGCTGACGACGCAAGCGGGAGACGAGGATCGCAGCCTGCTCCCGGACGCTTACCAACGGCACGTGCAGGTGATCAACGTTGACCGACGGATCAGTACGGGGCATGAGAGCTCGCGCCGCCAGGGCGGCAAACTCCTGCGGACCCAGGCCGAAGAGGACCTCGGGCAGAAGCGCGGCAAGCTGGGGCTCCATGCCCACCTGCCGCGGATGGCTGCGCGCGGCTGTGCCCATGCGCTCCGCGAGAACCGCCGACACCTGCTTGTATGCCCGGTACTGCAGCAGTCGGGCGAACAACAGATCCCGTGCCTCGAGCAGCGCGAGGTCCTCCTCGTCCTCCACTTCGCCGGACGGCAGCAGCCGAGCGGCCTTCAAGTCCAACAGGGTGGCGGCAACCACGAGGAATTCCGTCGCCTCATCCAGATCCCAGAGGGGACCCTGAGCGCGGATGTGGGAGATGAAGTCGTCGGTGACCTGGTGAAGAGCGAGTTCGGTGACCTCCAACTTGTGCTTGGAGATCAACGACAGCAAAAGATCGAAGGGACCCTCGAAGCCTTCCACTGTCACCGTGAACGAGGACTCCTGCGGGGTGGTGTCGACGGCTGTCACCGCGTCATCAGTTCACGTGCGAGTTGCCGATAGGCGTCGGCTGCGGGGTGCGAGGGAGCAAAGGATGTGATCGGTTCACCCGCCACAGTGGCGTCGGGAAACTTGATGGTGCGACTGATCACCGTGTGGAAGACATCGTCGCCGAACGCATCGACCACGCGGGCGAGAACCTCGCGAGTGTGGAGTGTTCGAGCGTCATACATCGTCGCGACGACACCGATGACCTCTAGTCGGGGATTCAAACGCGAGCGCACCTTCGTGATCGTGTCCATGAGCAACTTGGCTCCCCGAAGAGCGAAGTATTCGCATTCAAGAGGAATGACGACCCCGTCGGCTGCGGTGAGCGCGTTGACGGTGAGCAGACCGAGGGAAGGCTGGCAATCGATGATGATGTAGTCGTAGTCATTGACGACCGGGGCGAGGACTCGAGCCAACGCATGCTCGCGGGCGACCTCATTGACGAGTGCTACCTCTGCTGCGGACAGATCGATATTGCTCGGCACGAGTTCCAGACCCTCGACCGTGGTCTCCACGGTGACATCACCGATCGAGCACTCATCGTCCATGAGCAGGTCGTAAACCGACCGCTCGAGTTGGTGCGCTGGAACTCCGAGGGCAACCGACAGGGCTCCCTGGGGATCAAAGTCGACGAGGAGGACCCGACGGCCGTATTCCGCGAGAGCAGCCCCCAGGTTCACCGTCGACGTGGTCTTCCCGACACCGCCCTTCTGGTTGACCATCGCGATGATCCGCGCCGGCCCATGCCCGTCGAGCGGGCCCGGAATCGGGAAATCGGGGAGGGGGCGACCCGTCGGACCGAGACCCGCCTGCTCCGGACCCCCGCCTGTCGACTGTTCGACCTCGACAACCTCATCGGACTGTTGATCCACCCGCGCATCATCCCAGACCAGGGCGCAGGCTAGGTGCCCGACGCTCCAGATTCCCGGGCTCTGGGGTGGCTGGAGACGTAGATCTCTCGCAGCGTCTCGACCGTGACCCGGGTATAGATCTGGGTTGTGGTCACCGAGGCGTGGCCGAGCAGCTCCTGGACAACCCGGACATCGGCGCCCCGCTCGACCAGATGGGTGGCGAAGGAGTGGCGCAGGGTGTGGGGCGATACCTGCTGGGCGATCCCGGCGCGCTCCGCCGCCTCGGACACGATCGCCCAGGCGCTTTGTCGACTCAATCGACGCCCCAGGGAGTTCAAGAACACCGCGGGAGCGGAGGTTTTCACGAAGGCGGGCCTGCCCCGGATGAGGTAGGTGTCCAGCGCGGTCACCGCGGCGGTCCCCAGGGGCAGCAGTCGATCCCGGCCGCCCTTGCCATGCAGGAGCACCGTTCGTTCCACGAGATCGAGGTCGTCACGGTCGAGGCGGCACGCTTCCTCGATCCGGGCCCCTGTGCCATAGAGCAACTCCAGCAGGGCGGAGTTGCGCAGCGTGACCGGATCATCCCCGAGCCCGGCGGCCGCCAGCAATGCCTCCACGTCGTCATAGCTCAGCGCCTTGGGCAGCCGGCGAGGTGGGGTGGGTGGGTGCCACTGCCGAGTGGGATCGGTGGAGGCCCATCCCTCGTCCACGCAGAAGGCATGGAACCCGCGGACCGCGACGATCGTGCGGGCCAGGGACGAGGTGGCGAGAGCCCGACCACCATCCCCCCCTGTCGCGAGGGCGGCAGCGAAGTCCTGCAGGTCTGCGGGGGCCACCTGCCCGATGTCGGATAGCCCACGCTGATCGCACCAAACGAGATAGCGATGCAGATCCCGTCGATAGGCCTGCAGGGTGTTGCGCGCCAGGCCGCGCTCCACGGTGAGGTGATCGAGATAGACCCCGACCGCCTGACGCAACCCTGTCGTGCTCCCGCTCAGGCGAGGATCTCCTCGACCGAGACCACCGGCAAGCCGAACGCCTCCCCGACCGCGGCATACGTGATCTGCCCATCATGGGTGTTCAACCCCGGACGCAGGGAGGCGTCACGGCGCAATGCCCCCGCCCAACCATGATCGGCGAGTTCGACGGCGTAGGGCAGCGTGACGTTGGTAAGCGCATAAGTCGAGGTATGCGGAACAGCACCGGGCATATTCGCCACGCAGTAGAACAACGTGTCGTGCACCGGATAGGTCGGATCCGCATGGGTCGTGGGTCGGGAATCCTCGAAGCAGCCACCCTGGTCGATGGAGATATCCACGAGCACAGCGCCGGGCTTCATTCGCGAGACCAGTTCATTGGAGATCAGCGTGGGAGCCTTGGCCCCCGGGACTAGCACCGCCCCAATGACCAGGTCGGCATCGAGCACGGCCCTTTCGATCTCGTAGGTGTTCGACGCCACGGTCTGCATGTGGCCCTGATAGATCGCATCCGCCTGGCGCAGCCGAGCGATGTTGCGGTCGAGCAGGAGGACTTCGGCCTGCATGCCCAGGGCAATGGCGGCAGCGTTCATGCCGGACACTCCAGCGCCGATCACGACCACCTTCGCGGCGTACACACCGGAGACCCCGCCCATGAGCACCCCGCGACCACCGTTCGCCCGCTGGAGGCTGAACGCCCCGACCTGGGGAGCCATCCGTCCTGCCACCTCGGACATGGGCGCGAGCAGAGGGAGGCTGTGATCAGGCAACTCTACGGTCTCGTATGCGATGGCCGTGACCTTGCGCTCGAGGAGCGCATCGGTGCAGGGGCGTGAGGCAGCGAGATGCAGGTAGGTGAAGAGAACCTGGCCCTCCCGCATCCTGGGATATTCCTCCGCGATCGGCTCCTTGACCTTCAAGATCATGTCACCGGTTTGCCAGACTTCGTCTGCTGTCGCCAAGATGCGCGCCCCAGCCGCGATGTACTCGTCATCGGGGATGGACGAACCCATTCCGGCCCCGGACTGGATGAACACCTCGTGGCCATGCTTGGTCAACTCCACGACTCCGGCCGGGGTGATCGCCACCCGGTATTCATGGTTCTTGACCTCGGTGGGGATACCGACGCGCATGACGCCTCTCCTATCGATTCAACTCGTGTGCCTCTGGCCGGCTGGCCTGACGCACAGGGCTTTGCGGACTCACCTGCAGCGACCAGCGACCGACCCTGACTCTAGGGCACGTTCGAGGTCGCGTCTGGCGCAACATCGGGCAAGGCCCACATCGGCCCGTCAGCCGGCCTCAGCGTGGTCCAGCCGCGCTCCTGAGCAGCATGTGCGGCCAGGACCCCCGTGACCGTGGTCGGGTTGTGCAGCGCTCCGCCCAGCACGAGGCCAACCGCCTCGTCAAGGGGGACCCACACCTGGGGCAGCGACCGTTCCTCGGCGTCCCCGGAATGCTGGCGGCCACCGGGGATCTCATACACATCCCTGGCGAGGAAGCAGCGAAACGCTTCATTGGATCCGCCCGGGGAGTTGAAGAAGTCCACCAGCACATCCCAGCGATTGGCCGCCAGGCCCGCCTCTTCGGCCAATTCCCGCTGGGCGGTGACGAGGGGATGCTCATCTTCGACATCTCGAAGTCCCGCCGGCAGCTCAAATAGATAGCCACCGATGGGATGTCGATATTGGCGGATCAGGAGGATGGCGCCGGCGTCATCGATCGCGGCGACGCCGACAGCGCCGGGGTGGTCGAGGATGTCCCGCTCGACGACGACTCCCTCCCCGAAGTCGATGGAGTCCGAGCGAACCGACCAGACATGGCCGGTGAACCGCGACTGCGACGACACCACGGGGTAGGGGTCGCGGACGTCGCGCACCTCTTCTGACCAGCGCTCCTCGCCGGACTCTGCTGAGCTCACCAGGAGTCGCGATCAGGAGCGGTCAAGCGAGACGGAGTCCATCGAGGCATCCGCGGCGCGCCGCGCCAGGGCCGCTGCAACGAGCCCGCTGAACAGCGGATGGGCTCGGGTCGGCCTCGAGCGGAACTCCGGATGCGCCTGGGTACCCACGAAATAGGGGTGGGTCTGCGCCGGCAGTTCGACGAATTCCACCAGTCGCCCATCCGGGGAGGTTCCCGAGATGACCAAACCCGCCTCCTCGAGGGCTCCCCGGTATTCATTGTTGACCTCGAAGCGGTGGCGGTGACGCTCATCGACATAGGGAACGCCATAGGTCTGGGCGACGATCGAATCCTCGCGCAACTTGGCCGGGTAGAGGCCGAGCCTCATGGTGCCGCCCATGTCCCGCTCGCCGGCGACGACATCCCGCTGATCGGTCATCGTCGAGATCACGGGGAAGGGGGTCGATTCATCAAACTCCGCGGAGTTTGCCCCCTCAAGGCCTGCGACGTTGCGCGCGTATTCGATCACCATGCACTGCAGGCCGAGGCACAACCCGAGGGTGGGAATGCGATTCTCGCGGGCATAGCGCAGGGCACCAAGTTTGCCCTCGATCCCCCGGACACCGAAGCCGCCGGGAACGCAGATGGCGTCCATGCCAGCCAGGCGCTGCGCGGCCCCTTCGGTGGTCGCGCAGTCATCACTTGCCACCCAGTGGATGCGCACCCGGCAGTCATGCGCGAAACCGCCTGCGCGCAACGCTTCCGTGACCGAGAGGTATGCATCCGGCAGGTCGACGTACTTGCCCACCAGGGCGACGTCCACCTCATGGGCAGGGTGGTGTACTCGACGCAGCAGGTCACCCCACCGCGTCCAATCCACATCCCGGAAGGGCAAGCCCAGCCGGCGGACCACATAGGCATCGAGCCCCTCGCCGTGCAACACCTTGGGAATGTCATAGATGCTCGGCGCATCCACCGCTGCGACGACGGCCTCTTCTTCCACATCGCACATCAGCGACACCTTGCGCTTGATTGCCTGCGGCACAGGACGATCCGCCCGTAGGACCAGCGCATCGGGTTGGATACCGATATTGCGCAACTGCGCGACCGAGTGCTGCGTCGGCTTCGTCTTCAACTCCCCCGACGGTCCGATGTAGGGAAGGAGTGAGACATGCAGGAAAAACACATTGTCCCGGCCGACCTCGTGGCGTACCTGACGGACCGCTTCGAGAAAGGGCAGTGACTCGATGTCACCAACGGTGCCCCCGACCTCCGTGATGACAACATCAACGTCAGCGGTGGCCATGCGACGGATACGTGCCTTGATCTCGTTGGTGATGTGCGGGATCACCTGAACGGTGTCGCCGAGATATTCCCCGCGTCGCTCCTTCGCGATGACTGCCGAATAGACCTGACCGGTCGTGACATTGGCCGAGCCTTGCAGATCGGTGTCGAGGAAACGTTCGTAGTGACCCACATCCAGATCGGTTTCCGCACCGTCATCGGTGACGAACACCTCGCCATGCTGGAACGGGTTCATGGTGCCGGGATCGACGTTGAGATAGGGGTCGAGCTTCTGCATCGTCACTCGAAGCCCACGGGCCTTGAGGAGATTGCCAAGCGAGGAAGCGGTGAGCCCCTTGCCAAGTGAGGAGGCGACGCCTCCGGTCACGAACAGATGCTTGGTTGGTGTCGGCTGCCTCGGCTCCACGGGTTGTCAGGTTATCAGCGCCGGGACGCCCCGGTGCTGTTGCCGCGGACTTCCGGAGTGTCTCCAGTTGACTCTCCGGCGGCGAGTTCCAGCAATTCCGCAGCGTGGGCCATCGCGGTGTCGGATTCCTCTTGGCCGGCGAGCATCCGCGCTAGCTCACGTCTTCGGTCATCCCCCTCGACCGTCGCCACGCTGGCCTGAGTGATCTGTCCGTCCGCATCCGTCCTGACCACGAGATGCCGATCCGCGAACGCGGCCACCTGGGGCAGATGGGTGACGACGAGGACCTGACGGAGGCGGCCCAGCCGAGCCAGGCGGCGCCCGACCTCAACTGCTGCACGTCCACCCACGCCCGCGTCCACTTCGTCGAACACCATCGTGGGCACAGGATCCGCCCCGGCGAGGACCACTTCGAGGGCGAGCATGATGCGTGAGCGCTCACCACCGGAGGAACCCCGCCCCAGCGGTCGAGGCCGGTCATCCGCCCCCTGGACCAGACCGAAAGCAACGTCGTCGATCCCGTGCCGGTCGGCGCTATACGGCTCCCCCTCGACCGCGACCACGAGACCTTCTCCGGGAGGACGACGGGTGATGCTCACCACCAACCGGGCGGTGGGCATCGCTAGGGCGGCCAGCTCCTCGGTGACGCGCGCCTCCAGGGAACGTCCCGCAGTGATGCGCAATTCGGATACCCGGGCAGCCAAGGGACCTGCCTGCGCCCTCGCCTGGTCGATGCGGTGGTCGATGGACTCCAGCAGCCCGGCATCGTCGGTGAGTTCTTCCAGCCGGATGCGCGCGCCCTGCGCCCAGGCGAGCAGGTCCCCCATGCCGGGAGAGTCTTCACCGGTGAGCGCTGACAATCGGCGCAGGGCCGCGGTGATCCGGGCTCGTCGAGCCTCGATCCACTCCAGTCGCTGCGGATCCGCCTCCAGCGAGTCCGCGACACCGGCCAGCTCCACCACCAGGTCGGCGATCTCGGTGGCCGACTGGATCAACCGTGTGTGTAGGTCGGCGACTCGACTGTCGTGGGAACGGACGGTGTCGAGCGCCGATCCGGCGCTGGCAAGAAGGCTCTCGACCTCCGCCGATCCCTCTCCGCGAAGGAGCCCAAGGGCTCGATCGACCGCGGCAGCGATCTCGTCGACGTGGCCGAGCCGGCCCGCCTCATCCTTGAGCTGCTCTAGGTCATTGCCGTGCAGTTCCAGTGCGTCGACCTCGTCGAGCAATTCAGCGATGTCCTCAGCCTCACGCTGTCTGGCCTCTCGGTTCTCCTGGATCTCCGCTCGCTGCGCAATAGCGGACTTCAGTTCGGCATACACCGATCGGTAGTCGCCGAGTGCGGCGATGAGATCGTCACCAGCGAATGTGTCGAGTGCTTCTCGTTGGTGTCGAGAATGGGACAGGCGAATCTGATCGCCTTGACCGTGGACGGCGACGAGTTCATCGGAAATCCCGGCGAGAACTCCCGCCGGCACGCTTCGGCCCGCGAGATGAGCTCGACTCCGACCCTCGGCATGGACGGTGCGGGATGCGATCAATCTGTCGCCATCATCCCACTGGCCGCCGACTTCGTCGACGATCTCATCGAGACGAGAATGAAGGTCGGCGTCCTCGATGGAGAACATGCCTTCGACCATCGCCTGACGGCACCCGTGTCGCACCCGCGAGGGATCGGCTCGGTCACCGAATAACAGGCCAAGTCCTGTCAGAAGCATGGTCTTCCCAGCGCCTGTTTCCCCGGTGATCACGGTAAGGCCAGGCCCCAGTTCGATATCGGCTGAGACGATCACGCCAAGATCGCGCACCGTCACCGACTCGATCATGCGCGATGCTCCGCTTCCCCTCGCCACCCGCTGACGGGCAGGGAGAACTTCGCCACGAGTCGATCGGTAAATGTTCCCGAGATAAGTCGGGCCAGCCGCACCGGCTGGGGCGACGTGCGGACTTCGATCCGTGACGCCGGCTCCACCTCGACGAGCCGTCGCCCGTCGGCCCACAGGACAGCCGCAGGGCCCATACCATGCAGTTCGAAGGCCACCACGCTGCGTGGGGAGACTACGAGCGGGCGAGCGAAGAGGGCATGAGCGCTCAAGGGCACGACGACGAGCGCTTCCACCTCGGGCCAGACCACGGGCCCACCCGCGGAGAATGCATAGGCCGTAGAGCCGGTTGGGGTGGAACACACCACCCCGTCGCACCCCCACCGGGACAGGGGGCGACCATCGACCTCGACGAGCACGTCGATCATGCGCTCGCGCATGGCCTTCTCCATGCTCATCTCATTCAGCGCCCATGTCGTTTGTACAAGTTTCCCTGCTCGCCACACACGGACGTCGATCGCCATGCGTTCCTCGACGTTCCACGCCTGCTCGACGACGGCGTGAACAACCTCCTCGATGTCTTCCCTCTCGGCCTCGGCGAGAAAACCGACGTGACCGAGATTCACCCCCAGCAGCGGAACATCGGCGCCCCGAGCGAGCTCGGCGCCTCGAAGGATCGTGCCGTCTCCCCCCAACACGATGACCAGTTCACACCCGTCGGCTGCATGCTCATCGACTGCTACCGCCTGGACAGACACCTCACCGAGAGCGTCCAGATCCTCTTCGGTGACGATGACATCGATGTCCTGAGCCATCAGACCACGCGCAGTCTGCACGGCGAATTGGGCGGCCTGGCCTCGCTGGGAGTGCACGACGAGCAGGACTCGGCGGCGTCCCTGGGTCGTCATGGTCCTGCCTCCACGGCCGAATCGATTCGCGTGCGGTCCGGTGCCGGTGCATCGCGACGAAGCCAGCAGAAAAACTCGACATTGCCGCTGGGACCGGGAAGTGGACTGGCCACGACCCCGGCGAGGCCCCACCCGAGATCGTAGGCGAAGCAGGCGACTTCGTACACGCTTCGGGCGCGAGCCTGGGGATCGCGAACCACACCGCCTGATCCCAGCGCCTCTCGCCCGACCTCAAACTGCGGCTTCACCATGAGGAGCAAATCGCCGTCTGGCACGACGCATCCGGCAAGGGCCGGGATCACGAGTTTCAGGGAAATGAACGACAGATCGGCGACCACGAGTTCGACCGGTTCACCGATGGTGTCGAGATCCAGGGTGCGCACATTCGTACGGTCGAGCACGGTGACCCGCTCGTCATCGCGCAGCCGCCAAACCATCTGGCCATAGCCAACGTCGACCGCGATCACCTCTGCCGCTCCACCGCGCAGAAGCACATCGGTGAATCCCCCGGTCGAGGCACCCGCATCAAGGCATCTCTTGCCGGCCACATCGAGAGCGAACGCCTCCAGCGCACCGAGGAGTTTGTGTGCCCCTCGTGAGGCGTAGCCGGGATCATCGCCAACATCCACGACGATCGACTCGGCAGGATCGATCATCGATGCCGCCTTCATCGCCGGGGCTCCCCCCACCTGCACACGCCCTGACTCGATTAGTTGCCGAGCTGCGTCCCTCGATCGCGCGAGACCACGCCGGACGAGTTCAGCGTCGAGCCGTCGACGCGTCAACTCTGTCCACTGGACTGTGCGGACTCCGCACCTTCCTGCGCGCTCGTACCCAGGGCTTCATTGAGCCGGGCATGCACGTCGGTGAAGACCTCGACGGCTTCCGCTACCGGCAGACCGTCGAGATCGGCGAGCCGCTCGAGGGCTGCGAGCACCCGGGGATCCTCGATGGGCTTCTCCTCACCAAGGTCGACATCACTGATCGACTCCGCATCCGCTCTGTCAGGATCGAGAGCATCAGCGTTGTGAGCCTGCTCGTCGAGATGGGGGCTCGACTGTACGTCGCCTTCACCGAACGATCCCGGGACGTGTGACTGCTCCATGGTGATCGACCTAGCCCTTCGATTCAGATGAGGAGTCCGGCGATGACGTTGCGCTGGCCGCGTCCGGGCTAGCCGCTGTCGTCGTTGTTTTCTTGGCGGCCGCCTTGCTCGCTGACTTCTTGGCCGTCGACTTTTTGGCCGCAACCTTCTTCGCCGTCGGCTTCTTCGCGGTCGACTTCTTGGCGGTCGACTTCTTCGCGGTCGACTTCTGGGCGGCCGGCTTCTTCACGGTCACCTCCTCGGCGGTCGCAGTCGTCGTGGAGTCCGTGGCCACCGAACCCCCTGCGGACGCTGTCGACGCAGGGGAACCCGTGGGTCGGCGCGATCCGGTCTGAGCTGTGGCCGCGGCCGCAACGATTCCTGCCGCCGAAGTCGCGAGATCCCGTGCTACCCGGGCCCAGGGCCCACCGGCAAGTCCCGGCACTCCACCGAGGGCTCCGGTCACAGCGGCGATCCGCCGCGCGGAGTCGACGACGGACTCGGCGATGTCATCCCCGGGCATCGCCTCAGCGGCCACGACGATGGAAGACGTGGCCGCATCCTCGCGCGCCTGGGCCAACTCCTCCTGAGCTGCGGCGAGTTCGGCTTCCAAGCGATCGACATGCCGCCGGACGGAGGCAAGTTCGTCCTCGCGCACGAATCCCATCCGATTCACCGTGCGATCGACTTCGAGACGTACGAGTTGCAGCAGCATTTCGCGGTTGTCCTGGCCTGTGGTCCACAAGTCATCAGCGAGTTCTTGAACCTCCTCGACCACACCCGTGGTGTTTCCCGCGAGCCCTTGCTCGATCAGGGCCGTGGCAACGTCGCGCGCTCGGCTCACCGTGACCTCGGTGACTCCGCTCATCAACTGCAGCGCGCCCTTGACCGCATCCATCATCTGACTGTTCCTCCTCGCCCAGCGCAGCGCTGGGTTCGCTTCATCGAGTCCCGCGGCACTTACGCTACCGGTGCCGCGGGCATCGGCATCAGCCGATGGAGCGCTGCCGGTCGAGAGCCAACTGCAATGCCCGCTGGACGCCCCCGAAGGCGTCGGCTGCATCCTGGGTCGTCGCTCCCTGCCAAGCTGCGAGGCAGGCGCACCTCATGGCTTGAGCCCAGTGCCGGGGGTCATTGAGTCGCCCCTCACCCCCCTGAGCGAACTCCCAGTCGCCACTCCCCCGCCGATGGATCTCCATCGGACCGCATCGCACCCGGTCCGCAGTCACCTCCACAGCGTCGTGCGGATGGAGCAGACCACGGAGATCGAAGCTGAGGCCATCGGGCCGGTGATGTGGAGGTGCCCAGAGGATCTCACCGACCCCAGTCACCCCGGTCATCACCAGCCAACTCCTCACCCCGGCTCGTGTTCCCGCCTCGATGTCGGTGTCCAGTCGGTCGCCGATCATCAGCGGGCGCGAGGCGCCGGTTCGCTCGATGCTTTCGTCGAGCAGGGGGCGGAAGGGCTTCCCCGCCGTCAGATCGGGCTGGCGGCCGGTGGCCAGCGTCACCGCCTGGAGGAAAGCGCCGTTGCCGGGTGCCCGGCCGCGTGGAGTGGGGATGGACGTGTCGGGATTCGTCGCGATCCAGATCGCCCCGCGGCCCACCGCGATGCTCGCCTCCCTTAGGTCAGCCCAGGAGATCTCCGGGCCGAATCCCTGCATTACCGCGATCGGCATGTCATCCGCACTTCGCGTTACCGCCAATTCCCGAGCCTCGAGCGCGAGAGCGACACCGGGTCCTCCGATCGCCAGAACAGGTCCGTCGCCCCCGAGGCCTCGCTCGATAAGCAACGACCGGAGTGCATGAGCCCCTGCTTGCGCGGACGTCACCACGTCGTCGGGTCCGCAGTCGACACCGAGGTGAACTAAATGTTCCGCAACCTCGGTGGGAGTGCGTGATGCATTGTTCGTCACGAACGCCGGCCGCATGCCCCGCTCTCGAGACATCGCGATCGCCTCGACCGCGTGATCGACCGGATGCTCCCCGACATAGACCACGCCATCGAGATCGAACAGTCCGACGTCGAAGGTGTCGGCGGGCGCTGACGTACTTTCCGCCAGGTTGGGCAAGATCACGAGGGCAATCCGTCAGGTTGGTCTCCCTGGGCATCCGGCCCATTCCGGTCCATGGTCGTGTGGCCGGGCGCGCCCGGATCGGACAGGCCGGGCCAGATCTCTTCGATGAGAGTTCCGGGAACGATCGTCGAGGCCGGTCCGGAAGAGTCATCGGCGTCCCTGATCGGTCCGCTCAATGGCAGATCAGCCTCCTCACGCGCCCGGAGGGTCGCCCTCACCTGACCGAGGGCACGGGAATACCGATCGTCATTCGGACGCATCACGCAGGCAAGAGCAAGGTGGTCGGCGGCGTCGGGGAACTGCTGAAGTCGCCACAGGCT
>Ga0075480_10002091_pt1 | contig 12789 bp, 23 predicted proteins | sample DEB08_DNA_7_FD_81590 | JGI IMG/M metagenome (GOLD analysis project Ga0075480, IMG submission 81590) | Aqueous microbial communities from the Delaware River and Bay under freshwater to marine salinity gradient to study organic matter... | ecosystem: Environmental > Aquatic > Marine > Coastal ... | reverse complement strand
CAGCACTTCCCGGACCGCCTCACTTCTTTGAATATCGTCCACTTCAAGCTCCACGTGGTCTATGTGGTTGTAGACATCGTCCGACATTCTAAGGACCAGATCGGTGAGTCCGTTCATATGAGTATCGTCGAGGTCGCACTGTTCGGTATCGCCGGTCACAACCATGCGACTGTGGTCGCCCATCCTGGTCAGAAGCATCTTCATCTGGTTCACGGTGCTGTTTTGCATTTCATCGGCAATAATGTAGGACCTATCGAATGTTCGTCCTCTCATATAGGCCAGTGGCGATATCTCGACTATCTTGTCTCTCATCATCTGCTTGAGCTGATTCTTGGTGAAATATCGTTGCATGATATCGAACATGGGACGAGTCCACGGGTCCATCTTCTTCTCCATCGAACCTGGTAGAAATCCAAGCTCTTCATCCACCGAAACAATCGGTCTGGTCATGATAATACGATCACACCTATGATTGTAGAGATCTTCAGAGGCCTTCTGACAGGCAAAGAGCGTCTTACCGGTTCCAGCCGGACCCGTGGCGACTATGATGGGCTTTAGGTCGTTGAGGATGCTCACATATTTGATCTGGCCAGGAGTCTTGGGAACGACAATCTTCATACATAAAGGTACGGTATATTATGTCATAAATGGACGCAGCAAGAACATTCAAGCCCAACGACTCCGAACATGTACAGTGGCTCCAAGAACTCTTTGCCCTGAAAAGTGATTTCTCCAAGACATCGGAAGTTCTCGATAAGAATCCAATGGGTCTGAAGTTGCGCGGCGTCGATCTACCCATGATTCACATGGCCGTGGCTTCAAAGTATGCAGAGGCTGTTATGACAGGACAAGCTTATGTTCCAAAAACTCCTTCAGAGTGAGGTCTCGCGGAAGGGCGTCTTTGTCCATTCTTATACACAGTATACTACCAAGGACCTCCTCGTCCTCAAAGGGGTACCTGAGTATGTTTTCGTTGAGGGGCGGGTCGATCGTCCTTACGTCGGCACACTTTAACAGGACAATCTCGTGTTCAGGCCACTGACCTATAAAGGTGGCGGGACCCCCTAAATACTTTGTGACCTCGTTGGTTTTTGTAGATATGTCGATGTCTATTTCGTGTATGTCACCCCGTGAGACTCGTACGAGTATCGCCTTGACTTTTGGAAACTTCTCGTTCAGCATTAATATCTATCATGATATTAAATGGATATTCAGTTGGTGATCATAATTTTTCTCCTGTTCCTGTACCTCACGTCCGAAAATAAGTGCTCCGCCTACAGACCTGCACACAGGGACTATACGTACGAAGGTTCCATCGATAGTACTGCGCGCCAGGTGTTTCCTGACAACGGTCGAACCCATAGTGTCTTCAAATACCAGTCGCCCGAGTCATGGCCCTTCCAGACGTCTCCTGAGACCAAGATGTCCATGATGAATGTACCGCGGCGGGGGCGCGTCACAGCGATTCCCACGGTGCCTGAGACCGCGGCGCCTGAGACCATGGAGCAATATAATTTGTAGTGTTAGTATATATGGCATCCACACCACCTCATGTACCAACAGGGCGTTCCCGAACTTACTATGACAAGAAGGTGAAGGATTTTGTCTCCAACTTCACCAAGAATTTCCCGAATACTCTTGCCAAGATTACCAGCGAGCCCAATGAAAGGAAGAGAAATGCGCTCCTCGTGTCATATCTTCAGCAGCAGGCCGACATGTACAACCAGGCGCAGAGCATCCTCGACTACATCAACACAAACATAACAAAAGCTCCTCGCAAAAAAAGGTCTTAAAATGTATCAGGTTGTTAAGAGCATAGAGGTACCATGGAGACTTTAAGGGCATTCGTTCTCAACAAATTTCTTCTGCACTTGCCGAGCAACAAGGCGTCCAATGCCGAGAAATCGGTGTTTAATTGGAGTGTTGATCGTGTAGAAAGTCCCTCTTGGGATAACAAATCATTTAGGGAGTCCTATAAGCACAAGGCGCTATCAATATTTTTCAACCTTCGGGAACCTCGTAGCAGACTCTTGCACAGGTTGAAAAATAATGAGGTCATGGCGAGGGATTTGGCATACATGGAGCCCGACGAACTGTGGCCCACTGGTCCGACCGCCGCTGCCCGGGCCAAGGTAAAGGCCAAAGACATGAAGAAACAGCTAGCCGCGGGAGAGCTGGAAAACTACGAGGGTATGTTTACATGTTTCAAGTGCAAGTCTACAAAGACAACATACTACCAGATGCAGACAAGAAGTGCTGACGAACCCATGACAACCTTTCACACGTGTCTGAACTGCAATAACAAGTGGAAATCCTAGGCGTATGCGTACGTGCGCGTGTTAAGCCAGTGCTCGGACTCTGTGAGATCGGTGGGCATGTCACCAACGGAGAGGATGAAGGACCACCCTCTGATAGATTTTAGATAATTCTTGATGACACCTTTGTCCTCGGCTCGACAAAAGTTTATAGAGTCCGGGAAGATACCCAGGGACTCGAGCTGTTCATCTGTATAGCTGCTGGGTTCACGAGCTGTAATGACAACTATCTTGTATCCCAAAAATTTTGCAATATGAAGGAGATTGATCATCGGTTTTATCGGTGCTCCAGTTGTTCTTATGAGAGTGTCGTCGATATCGAACATAACGGCGTCACCGGGTTGCACTCTTCTCGAAACCAGAAAAGTGACACCCATATCTTTGAGCATTTCCATGTCTAAAATAGAGTCAGGATATTTTTATATACGTGTAAAATGACTCGCTGTGGGGCTCGGCGCCTGGATGGGCGTCGGTGTCGCCAAAATTGTTGTAATGGTCTTGACGTGTGTCATGTACACGCTCCAGACTGTCCAGTGTGTTTACAGAGTCTTAGTAGCGGTATGATCACAGACCTGAAACCGTGTGGTCATATGTTTCACAGTAGTTGTATAGACAGATGGTTCAATCACTCCAGTAGCTGTCCGTGTTGTAGACAAGTTGTGAAAAAGCCGCGGGTCTGTGTAACTATTTGCGAATCTGCAAAAGTTCTGGGGGATGCGTACATTGTAGAAAGTTTGAGATATCTCTATAGACGTATAGAATTTACAAACACTCACTTGACTGTTTATTACGAGAATAATCTGCTTGTCTTCTCCGATTCGGTGACAGCTGAGGTCGTGGGGTCTCTCCTGCAATAGGGGCACTTGGTATTTTTCTGTCTAAACCATCGTTCGGTACACACGTCACATATACGTTGTCCGCAGCACTGTAATTTCAAGCACTTTGTTCTATCTTCGGCGCACAGTGGGCAGTCCCACAGATCAACTCGAGTATACGTGAACTTCGGGGGTTCCCAGGCGTCATCTTCGTAGGGAAATAGAAGAATCATTAACACATTCATCTTATCTTTGCAGAACCTTTTTTTGCAATATAGTCCATTTCTTTATTTCTGATTTGAATTTCCATGGGAAAGTCCAGAAACTCACCTATCAGATGAATGGATTGATAGTTGTTTTTCTTGGGGCGTAAGATGTAGTCGCGCATATAAAAAATATCAAACTCATCGACAATGTTTTTTGATATTATATATGCATCGTGGCGATTACCGTCGTATATAACCCTGCCACCTACATAGTCGTTTACAAAGCCCTTTGCATCCATCTTCTCACGTATTCTTTGTGGTGACTTTATGCGTGTTTCGATTTTGTAGTCGAGTGCGAGTGACTCCATGCACTTGTGTAATTTTTTAGTGAACAAGTTCATATTAAAGTTATGGGACATAAAAAAGGAAAATGTTGGTCGACATTCTAACCGAGGACGGTGTTATGTTGGCCAAAGTCGTGGGAGTACACGAGAACACGAAGAATGTGCGTTATTTAGCACCAACGAAATCGCGAGATGACGGGTGTGTGGTGTATGATTGGGAGGATGACGTGTGCGAGGTGGAAGAGTCCTCTGTTCAGGGGTACTACGACACGGATGACATGAGATGTGCGGGATTCCGGAGGGTTCCGGGTGGGTATGTGATGACGTGTGAGTTTGACGACGACTATAGTCCCTCTGAGGAAGACTCGGACACAGACGACTCTGAATTATTTTGTGACTCTGATAGTAACAATGAAGAATACTAACGCCCTCCTTGTCGCAGCTGCTATCTTGATCCTCTTTTGCATCATCCGTAAGAAGGAACCCATGTGCGGTGCGTGCGCCATGAAGAAGATGTCCTAAAATAAGTTATGATATAGTAGTATAGAGGTAAAATGGAGTGTCCCATCTGTTACAGCGATACACCGAAGACCCATTTGGTCTGTGGACATTCTTTCTGTAACGAATGTGCAAAGGAATGGTACATGAAATGTCAGAATGTCGAACCAACTTGTCCCATGTGCAGGAACACCTTCTACTTTAAGGGTCTCACAAAGGTCGCCGAACGGTGGGACGATGAACGAATTGAGCGACAGTATCAATCAGTGTTTGAAAGGGTGTTTGATGAACTACTCGAATTCTTTGAAGACATGGATTTCCTTGGTCACATGCAGGAAAAGTATCAGATCCTCTTCAACGATGAGTACTACTGGGCTGAAGAGGATTTGTACTATATACTGGCTGATGTAATGATAGAAGTCACAAAGAGAACAAACAAGTACTACCCGTCAAAGACGTGTGTACCCATAGAATCCAAACATCCATACAGACCAATTCCTAGAACTGCACGGTGTCGTGAAGGATTTACTCATACACATCGGTGTAGTCTGTCAGAGTAGCCTTGTAGATTGTGTACAGTGTAGAATACATATCGACATTTCCTGAATCTACTGTAGTTGATACACTCTTGTAACCGATTGCAGCCAGATCCTGATCACGCGCTGCCTTGTCCTTCCAATGAATAAAGGTTCCGTTCACATCGTACTTTCCTGTTTCGCTGTTCTTAGCTATCTCGATCGACTGAGTTCCGATAGAACTGTAGTAGCTGTCGACTGATAGTCCTGAAGCAAGTGTGATTGTTTGATTGACGTTGACACCCATTATTATTGTGTCCGAAAATTATATAGGTCAAAATATCTCAGAGATAAATGAATATCTTCTTTCTGTCGTGGGATCCTCGCACCTGCGCGTGGTTGTACTGTGACCAACATGTCAACAAGATTCTATTGGAGATTGTTCAGATGTTGTACACGACGTGGCACATCCTTCAGCCTGAGGGGCTTCCGAGTAACGCCTACAAACCCATTTCCAACCCCAAGCATCCCATAGCTCTATGGGTTCGTTCTGGATATAACAACTACAAGTGGACTGCTCGTCTGGGTGTAGCTCTCGCCATCGAATTCACACGACGTTTCGGCAAGGTGCATTCCTGCAGTAAACACGTCCTATGGCTGCACGACAACCACCCTCAGGGCCTTGCAGAAGTGCGAAGCGAAACTGCGTACTACAGCTCCAGGGGGTTCCCTTCTACTGTGACCCCCGTGCCGGAATGTATGAAACCCGAATACCACAACCCCGATCTCCTCAGGGCCAACTACATGAACTATAAGCATGAAAAATTACCTTTTGCTAGATATAAGGTGAATGAAGGGTGATAAACAAAAGGGTCGTAGCGCTATCAAAGTACCATGGCGCCCTACAATCCCCCGATTGCCCACTACGCTCATATCGATGTTTCAGGCTATGCCGAAAATAAGATACTTTGCATGATAGGCAAGGAAGGAAAGGGTTTTTATTGGTTGACACGGCATCTTGGGCTTCAGTATCTATGGTATAACAAAGAGAAGAAGCTTATAGAACTCTGGGGTTCCTATAGATCTTTAGCAAACGGAGCTCGCGAAAAGGTCTTAGAGAGGTTAGCTAAAATGTAGTTACAAATGGATTTCGTACCTCTTGTAACAGACGACTATAAGCTGGCATTTTGCCAGGCAACAAATGCACTGCCTGAGCTTGCCCAGTACAAGATATGGTCTCTGGTGTGGGAGCCCAGTCCCTCACGAAAGAGAGTGTTGTCTCCATGGGTCCAAAGACTCGTCAAAAAACATGTATCAAAATAATATACGTACCAATCTTGTAATAAGTAAAATGGCTCTTCAAACTATCTTAGACAGCATCGACAATCCAGAAGAGGTACTCCGCTGCGGTACATATGTACCGGTATGGGGATATGAAAATTACCTCGACGATATGAAGAAAAATGATACCGAACTGTCCAAGAAAGTCAAGAACCCGACAAAGTTCCTCGAAGAGTCGAAACGTCGCATAGAACATCTGAGGGCGCTCAATGAGGAACACAAGGTCGAAACACCGGACAGGCCAGTCGGAGATACCATATCTCTCGACCCCAGGATGGAAGACTTGCTGAACACATACTTTTTCAATGGGAAGAAGCCACCCGTGAAGCTCTTTCTAGAAGTTCTTCACGCATCCGGGTATTCGGATGACATATTGAAGAAGGCGGAGTCCACCGAACGAGATACCGCACTCGACGATCTTTTTAGTAAATATGCGTGCAACACCAAGACAGTGAAACCCAAGAAGAAGACCTTGGCTGAAAAAATATATAAAATCAAAGACAACTATATGAACATAGATGTGGAGGAGTGACTTGGCACGGGTATGTAGTAAATTGAAAGACATCAATATAATCAATAAAAAGTCGCATTACGAAAAAGATATAATCTCTCTTCTCCCCATTGACAAGTACACCTTTGTAAATGATACGTTCTATGACGTTCTCTACGACGGGTGTGTAAAGATGGAGTTTAAAAAACAGACAGGTGGTCAATGGTTTGATCTCAAAAAGTTATCCAAGCTACCCCAGGACCATTTGTCAACTCACATTGTCTTCTTTTGTTTTGGAAAATCTACGGACATACGGGTTTGTAACTATTCTGATATACTTGCGTACTTTGATAGTCATCTATCCTCTACTTGGAGAGAGTGGGCTGTACAGGCTCCACAACGTTGTCAGATCAAGTACCAAATTAGTCAAAGAGACATAAAAGCAGTTGCACCTAGTATAGTAGATGTACGCGCTTAGATCAGCTGCTCGATCGTTTGTTGCTATTGACGTTGAAACGACTGGGTTACCGAGAAGAGGTAACTATGACAACTGCCGTGTGCTGTCATTGGCTATTGTTGAGTACGATAGAAAGTTCAGAGAGACCAAAGCCACACACCGGCTCATTTATCCCGATACTTTTGAGGTGCGTGCGAGCGAAATTCATGGGATTACACAAGAGGCTGCGGAGACTGAGGGGATTCCCTTTGTCGATGCATATAACGAACTCCTTCGAACCATTCTCCTCTGTCCTACCGTTGTTGGACATAATCTTCAGTTTGATATCAAGGCCATTCGTGCAGAGGCAAAGCGGCGAGGACTTGATATAGAACCCCTTGACCGTATAGAACCCATGTGTACACTCGATCTGGTCAAGAAGGTATATGGATTCCCGATGAAACTAGGTATCCTCTACGAAAAACTCTTTGACAAAGAACTCGAGGGGGCTCACAACGCCCTCGCCGATTCCAGAGCAGCTGGTGAAGTATACATAGCTCTCAAGGACGATCCTCGCAAAATCGGACCCATCAAACCCAAAAAAATCTACATTAGAGCCAGCGACGTTGCCGCGTGTGTGGGGTGTCACCAATTTAAAAAGCCGCAGGAGGTTTTGGATACTCTGCACATGCGTTACAGTCCCGAGACTTTTAGAGGGTCTACGGGACTTGAAATTCTGCAGACAAGTAAGACTGCCAGAAAAATCGTAAATATAGCCACGGATTCTAAAAGTTCCAATTTAACTTCGTTGATATATCACACCAGTCAGATGATAGACATGGAGGACTTTAGCGACGAGGAAAAGTCAAACTTGAAGGAATACATACGGAAGAAGGTGTACACAAATTATGGAATCCGAACAGAAGATACGACGGCGCAGCGTATGGGTACTCATCTCATAGAGGATAATACGTTCTATAAACAGCATCTGATAAATATATGTGGTACCGACTATGTGTTGTGTGGGAGAATCGATAGAATACAGATCGAAGATGATGGTTCAAAGACTCTTATAGAAATTAAGAACAGAACAAGAGGTCTCTTCAGATATCTTCGAAAGTATGAGGCTATTCAGGTACAGACGTATCTTCAGTTGACAGGGCTAACAAATGCCCAATTGGTTGAATGCTATGACGAGGACATCCATAAGATGTCTCTGACTCGCAATGACAGTCTGTGGTTTGATGAGATTTTACCAAAGTTGGAAAACTTTTGCAAGACACTACACAATAAAATATACGAATAGTGTAAATGTCAGTAGGCGTTGTCATACTTTTGATTATTATCATAGTTCCATTGGTTCTTGGTGGGCTTTATTTTATGGGGTTACCTCCGTTTGATACGACCGAACGCGCTATACGGCTTCAGATTGAAAACAGAGATTTAGATATAAATCTGTTACGGAAATATATTGAACGGGATATTGTTGGTGGTGAATTGGGTGACACTATCACAGTTAAACAAGCAAAACGTCTCAAGAGCGGTCTCGACCTTAGTGACGAGGAGCTGCTTGTACTACTCATCAGGGAACTGCGTGTCATCCCAGTTGGCTACGAATGTCCATCTCGGGCTGCAAATGGTCCTGATGCGATCAAGTGGGCTACCAAGTATGTACTTGATACCAAGGGAAAGTGTGTAGCTAGTGAGTGTGTTGATGGGTATGTGGCCGAGGAAGGTGAATGTATCCCAACTGATATTGAACGTGCTCTGAGACTTCAAATTGAAAACAGAGATTTAGATATAAATCTGTTACGGAGATATATTGAACAGGATATTGTCGGTGGTGAATTGGGTGACACTATCACAGTTGAACAAGCAGAACGTCTCAAGAGCGGTCTCGGTATTAGTGATGAGGAGCTGCTTGAACTACTCTTCAGGGGATTGCGTGTCATCCCAGTTGGCTACGAATGTTCAAGACGGTTTGTAACGGATCCGGTCCCTGGCGGTGCTAAATATGTAGTTGATACCGCAGGAAATTGTGTAGTTAGCGAATGTGTTAGTGGATATGCAGTTGAGGACAGCGAGTGTATCCCACAATAAAATATATGAATAATGTAAATGTCAGCGGCTGTTGTCATACTTTTGATTATTATCATAGTTCCGGTGGTTCTTGGTGGACTTTATTTTATGGGGTTACCTCCGTTTGATAAGACCGAACGCGCTCTGCGGCTGAAAATAGAAGACAGGGATGTGGATAAGAAAACACTGCGAAAATACATTGAAAAGGAGATTATCGACGGTGACTTGGGTGACACTATCACACTCGAACAAGCAAAACGTCTCGAGAGCAAGCTCGACCTTAGTGTTTCGGATGTGCTCTACGTGTTCAAGGTTTTGAACATCTTCGCAATTGACTATAAGTGTACACCTACTGATGAGCAAAAGGTCACCAATGGTGATAAATATGTATATGATACTGTGGGATCTTGTGTAGTTAGCGAATGTGTTAGTGGATATGCGGTCGAGGATGGTGTGTGTAATCCAATAGTCGAAGACGACACCGACGCTGTTGCTGACGCTGACACGGGTGCCGATGCTGATGCTGTTGCTGATGCTGATGCTGACACGGGTGCCGATGCTGATGCTGTTGCTGATGCTGACACCGACGCTGTTGCTGACGCTGACACGGGTGCCGATGCTGATGCTGTTGCTGATGCCGAAGACACTACACCGCCTCCAGAGCCTACAGTCGAGACGGCGCTAACCGGTGGTGGTATCGAGGGAGGTGTGGTATCGTATTTACCCCTTTAGATCTAAAAGTAGATAACATCGCTAGTGAGTTTGGTATGTTCTTCATAGAGTTTTCTAAAACGCTCTACATCCCTCTTGACCCCCTTTCTTTTCTGGGTCGTGTGGACATCTATAATAAGTTTATGATTTCCGTTCGGCAATAGCATAACACCTTCAAGCTTCTTAAACATGATTGGAGTATCACGTTTCAGTGGCTTATAACCGGGTACGATTATATCCCATGGGTCTTTGTCGGCTGGATTGATGCAATTGTATATCTCGCCGTAATTGTTTATCATTTTCATTGTCTTTTTCCTATTTTGGATTCGTACATACACTGGAACATTTGGTATTCTCAGTAGACTGTATATCTGTTGGAACGTGTACATATATCTATAATATATATGACTATCTTTATTGCTATTGGTTGTGTTCAGGACAAACCCTGAGAAAACGATTGTCGCTATAACACCTCCATCAGGTGGAGACGCTACTATTCAGGTAACGGGTCTGAACGTAATCATTTGGTCTAAACCATGGTGTGTACTCCCGTGTATCTATAGTAAAATAGCAGTAGCCACAAAATCTAATATCACATAGTATAAATGATGATGCTTCTGGTGGTCTTGTTACTTGTGCTGATTCTAGGGGGTGTGTCTGAGTCCGAAGAAAGTAAAGACGACTCCAGTGTCCACCCCGGAAATTGAGTTGTATAGACGCGAACATGCATCGGGTATAGTAGTTACTGACGCAGTTATAACCTTTCCAAATAGTTATGGAAAGGATATTTACACTGACGGTTCAGATGAGGATGCAGAGCTCAGTGCAATGCGAATTACACTAAGATATGGTCGGGAAGCTGGGTTTCCGTTTAATAGTCCCCAACCCTTGAGGAGTGGTGGAGGATTAACCTTTACAGAAGTGGATGGTGGGCTAAACCCTAAGATATGGTATAAACCATCAGAAAAGGGTAAAAAGATCATGCTAACTTTTGAAGATTCGTTCTACACACAAGGTACAGACGTTATACTAGAGGTTGGATTTAAAAACGAAGGTATGGATACCTATGAGATCGCTCAGAAAAACTTCGGAAAATCCACTCCCGACACCGGAGACGGAGCACTAACGGGAGACTATATTGTTGTTAATGATATGAAGATAGATGGGTCAATTTTAGCAATCAATCTAGAACCTCTTGATGATTGCATGGCACGCTGTACCAGTTTGTCATCATGTACCCAATTTGATAGAAGTCCTGGGGGCTACTGTAGATTTTTTGGCCAAACGGCAGTTCCGAAAGAAGCCACTGGCTACACTACCTACAAAAAAGTTGCCGGAGGTGGCTCACCTAGCTAGATACTCTTCTAAGAGGATGGGTTCAAAATATTTAGTATGATACATTTTTTCAGCAGTTGCCGTTTTTTTAAAATAAAAGATACCATTTTTCTTACATAGTAATTTGCCCGTCCTACTTCTACCTATTTTTAAATTTCCATTATGAACCTTGATACTATACAATCCAGCCTTACCATATACATATTTGTAATTTATATCTCGTAAATTATCATATGTAAGTTTTTTTGGATATAGTGTCACATCTACCAATAACCTATGTCTCAACCCACATTCAATTAGTTGTTTCATGAATGTGTGATCAGGTTCATCTGTTACGTATTGTATATCAAGGTCCCATGCTCTTTCTCTTGATTCTGAATTATAACTTCCGAAAATATAAAGCTTGCATTTGGAATATCCATTTAACTTGGAAATTTCATTGAACCACTTTCGGATTGTTAAATCATTTGGTCTAAACCATGGTGTGAAAGTATGTACTCCCGCGTATCTATAGTAAAATACATTACTATGTATTACAAACAACAACAACAGCAGTAGTAGCCATAACATTATTAATTTGTGTTGACAAAAAATCTAAGTGATGGTAATGAGTACTTCAACGAGATTAGCGGATGTTCGGGGTCGGACGATAATGCTATCGGAGCAGGGGACTCCCTACGTCCTCAACAACGGGCGACGGCAGTACCGTCCCCAGGCGAGGTTCCTCCGTTTGGACGACGAGGAGGAGGTCACATCGCGGCGGAGGCCCGATGAGCGGCTGATGGTGGCGGCGCTGACGGTTCTACGAGAACTCCCCGAGGATCTTCGGAGGCGGGTGGTCCGTGAAGCGTTCTAAAGGTTTTGTGGGTGATAATGGTAATGACGCTCACAGAGGAAGAGAAGAAGGAAAGGAAGCGGGAGTACATGAAAGAATACCGTGAAAAGAACAAGGAGAAGATACTCGAACGAAGGAAAGAATACTATGAAAAGAACAAGGAGAAGCTACTCGAACGACAGAAAGAATACCATGAAAACAACAAGGAGAAGATAAGAGAATACCATGAAAAGAACAAGGAGAAGATAAGAGAACGAGCGAGAGAATACTATGAAAATAACAAGGAGGAGATACTCGAACGAGCGAGAGAATACCGTGAAAATAACAAGGAGAAGATAAGAGAATACCATGAAAACAACAAGGAGAAGATAAGAGAATACTATGAAAACAACAAGGAGAAGCTACTCGAACGAAAGAAAGAATACCGTGAAAAGAACAAGGAGAAGATAAGAGAACGAAAGAAAGAATACCGTGAAAACAACAAGGAGAAGATAAGAGAATACTATGAAAAGAAGTTCAAATGTAAATCTGAGTTTTGTACTACTATGGCAGACCCCAAATACGACCGAGATGGGTATTGTGCTCATTGTTTCAAGAATCTGTTCCCCGATGATCCCAGAGCCTCTATGGTACGCATGAAGACCAAGGAGTTGAGGGTCAGACAATTCATAAATGACATGTTCGGTGACTTGGAGTTTATTCACGACAAGCCCATTGTGTTCGGTGGTTGTGATTGTTCATCGAGGCGAAGAATAGATCACTTTGTGATGATTGACGGCACCCTATTGGCCATAGAGACTGACGAGTATCAGCATAAGAGCTATGACCAGGAGGATGAGGATGACAGATACAATGATATATTGATGCAT
>Ga0075480_10002089_pt1 | contig 12795 bp, 8 predicted proteins | sample DEB08_DNA_7_FD_81590 | JGI IMG/M metagenome (GOLD analysis project Ga0075480, IMG submission 81590) | Aqueous microbial communities from the Delaware River and Bay under freshwater to marine salinity gradient to study organic matter... | ecosystem: Environmental > Aquatic > Marine > Coastal ... | reverse complement strand
TCAGCCATGTTGTTAGGATCAAGTCCTGCCCGTCGCATTGCGTTTACGAGTTTAGCTCGTTCCATAAGAACAGAGGCTGTCTTACCGGCGTTATCCATACCGGCGTATGTTTTCGACAGAAACTTGTAGCCGGGAATAAATCTTTCCATTCCTTTCTCAGTAGCCTGACGAACAGCTTCTTCGGTACGAGATATTTGTTCTTTGCCCTCTCGCATCAATGAACGATACTCATTCATTATGACATTTTGATCACGAAGTCCTAAGTCACCCATTATGTTAAAAAGATTTTTGAACTCTTTCTCGTTCAATCGTGCTGCTTTACCTAAAGCCAGACTCATAGAGTCACCGATGGTTGAGAAGCCAGCTACGTTCCCGTTACCAAGAAGCATGAGCTCATTACCAAAAGCGTTACGAATTTGACCAACGGGGTTGAGGACTGTCTGACCTACTTGTGAAATACCTTTGGCTTGCAAAGAAATGGCAAGCACAGAGTTAAAGATACCCTCACCAACTCGATCAAAGGTTAGAACATCTTTTAGTTCTTGGCGAACCATGGCTCCGCTTAAAGCACCGTATGGTCCCTCGTTAATAGCGCGAGCACCGTCTGGGAGCTTTACATAACCCAACCCGTTAAGAGCTTGTTCTTCTCTGGGTGCAAAACTGCCTGTTACTGGATTCCCTGCTTCGTCTACACCTTTAGGTGCTTGAATAATCATAGGACGCTGACCGGAGTTAAGAGCATTAACAGCATTGTCATACGCAACAGAAAGCTTTGGGTCGTCTACAAAAGATCGGTACATCTTACTCATGTTGGCGAACGTAGCAAGATCAGTCACTGTCCGCACAGCGCGTTCTTTAACCGCCTGTTCGGTGCCTCGTTTCTCACCTTTCAACGTGCGAAGCGTGGGCGCTGCTTCCAAGATTTGATTTCGAGATGCCAAGATGCCCTCGGATAAATCATACAATGGTATGTCTGGTTTCGCGCCGCTGTTTAGTTTCTTCAAATTTTTGGCAGATTCTTTTAGAAGCATCTCTGCGTCAAGACCTTCCATCCCCGGTTTGAAACCGAGTTGTTGATCAACAAACTCGGAAGCATCGCTTCTTACTAAAGCCTCGTCAACATCTGGGCTTTGGCGGCGCATAAACAAAAACACTTCGTCGACAGCTTCGTTGTATTCTGGTTTAGACCTAAACTCAGCGGGACTAGAAATATCTTTTGGACCGCTATACAGCCGACGTAGATAAGAGCCTCTGTTATTTTCAATAGCTGCTTTGATTGTGTATCCACGTGCTTCGTCAAGTTCACCACGGGCTACAAGGGAGTCTACCTCGTTGAACACTCTATCAGACAGGTCGTCTATTTGAGTTCTCAAACGGGATGCGGCGTCCACTAAGTCAGCTTCAGCACTGCCAAAAGATTTAAAAGCCGCTGTGTCCCCCTCGAGGAAAGCCTCCAAAGCATCATATGCTCCCTGTATAGATGTTTTGTCTTTCATGAACGGAAGCTGTTTGCCAACGACTGATCTAGCAGTACCGTCGATATCTTCGAGAAGCTTGACCACTGTGTTGGCTTGTTCGTCAACGCCTCCGCGAGCATCTTGAAGTAACTCAAAAACAGGGCGAGGAAGCCCTCCTGTTGAAGTGAAACCTTTATTTAGCCAGTTCACACGCCCTGCATACTCACCCATCTTTTCGAACGCATTGCTGATACCTCGAGCGACTGGTGCTATACCCGGGATCTGTGCAGCTGTGCCTACTGTTTTACCTATAACAGGAATGGCTACATCAATTGCTCCCGAAAGTGCAGCGCCTTCAGTGGCGATACGCAGTTTGTTTCTGAAACGTCGAGCAGCCTCGTCACGACCAGTCAAACCTGTATCTTCTTCTGTTTCCAACGTATCCGGAAGTGCATCGAACGCATCGGAGATTGTATTAAGACCTGTAGGAGACACAAAGAAATCGGCAGCACCAATGCCGAGAGAAGTCACAGCGACTCTGCCCGGGAAGCTACGCATGATTGCGCCTCCCGCAGCAGAGGAACCAAAAGCTTGCGCCGAACGGCCTAGTGCGCTGGTGGCGTTAAGAGCCGAGGTTCCAGTCGCAGCCGCCTTGGCTCTACTTACCCATGTCAAAGGAACAAAAGCACCTAAACCAAAGTTAGTGATAAGACTAGCCACTTCACCAGCCGTCGTTTCCGGTGTCAAACCAAGCGATTCTTTTAGTCCTTCAAAGGTTTGTGTGACCTCGCGACTAGTATTGCTATCTGTTGTGTAGTCATAACCAAGGGCAACCGTTTCAGAAATACCTTGAGCAAGACCTACAACACCCGCACCAACACCCTCTGCGACATCTCTAAAAACAGAGACGTCTTCGTCAGATTGCTGAGTCTCTGGCACTTGAACAGAGGTAGCTCTAGACAGTTCTGCTAATTGTTCTTCTTCGGACAGCTCAAGAAAATCATCCCTAATTTCAACTTCGCCAAATCCTTCAAGGTTTACGGTAGCCATGATGACTCCTTAGTCGAAGGGATTGAATTTGCTCAGAAAACTTTTGTCTTCGGACGAGGTTGCTGCAGCTGCGGGGGTTTGCGCTCGCTTGACCTGCTGTGTATAGTCATCAAACACTGCGTCGGCATCAACACCAGCTGATTCAAAGAAACCTCGAGCTGTTGCTAAGTCACCCTGCGCCAAGGCTGCATAGCCCTTGGTAACCATACGTTCACTTTGCCCCGAGCGTTGACTTGGTTGTAGAGTAAACATGAGAAGAGCGTTTTGTTGCTCTGGGTCTGTGATTCCAGCATCCTTAAACGCTTTCAAAGTTTTTACAATATCCGGAGCCATCTTATCACGCGCAAGCTCCTCGTTTCGATAGGAATCCAAACCAATTAAAGTCCCCTTGGCAATATTGGTCAAAGCGTTTGAGTCTTCACCTGCCATGATGCCGAGACCAATTCGTATCAGCAAGTCGCTCTTGTCACGTTCTTTGCCTTCAATCGCGTTTGCGGCGAGTGTATCTAGGCCTTCTTGTAAGGCACTTTTTTCTGCCGCGTCTTTCGGTTCTTCGCCCTGATTTTTGCGAAGCTGTTCTATTGTCGCTACTTGAGCTTCTTTCATTTTTTCTTCAAGCGTAGTTCCCTCTAGGGCTTTGCGACGTTCTGCTTCTTGAGGCAGACCAAATAAACCTTCTCCAATCAAAGCTCCAGCTTTTCTGGTGAAACCAACTGGATCGTCCACAAGTTCTTTAAGACCTATCTCTGCACTTTTCACTGCAGGACCAAGAGCACTTGCTTTAGCTGTCCCCATTGGATCTGCTGCCACTGTTTCAGCTGCTCGTATCACAGGACCAAGAGCGCTACCTCTTGCTGTTCCCATTGGATCTGCTGCCACTGTTTCAGCAGCAGCTTGAACAGCGGGGACAATGCCTGACCTTTGCACAGCTGCACCAGCACCTCTAACCGTATCTTCAGCAAAACGAGCAAATGCTTTATTTGCGTCCACAGCAGTATCAACCACTGTTTCAAGACCCCGAGCACCAGCTCTGTTTCCTGCGGCTATGCCAGCTGCGATATCTCTTACCGGTCTACCAGTTGTAGCAGGTACAGGTACATTTTGCGCCGCAACCTGACGACCAAGGTCTTGAATCTCTTTTGTCTTCTGAGCGATACGTGCATCGAGAACGGTGGTGGGGCTGTTGCCGCCCAGACCAATCATAGTGCCAGAGCCGTATCTGCTTCTGGCTTGCATTAGAGAGTTTAGCTCTCTTTGAAGTTCTTGTAGTCGGCTAAATGTAGGTCGTTGCGTCGTTAGATAGCCCCCGTTGTTCATACGAACGGGTTCAACCGCATTCATCAAGTTTTGAGATGACGCGAGAATACCTAGCGCACGTTTGGCTGCGCCGGGCTTACGAAACATTCTACGGTTTTGACCTTTGAAGTTCATTGGTGTTACCCCGTTGCTGTATCTGGACCCATGTCTCCGGTTTTCTTTTCAAACAAGAAGTCCGGAAGGAGGTCTCTAATGAAGCCTAGTGGATCGTAACCGCCTTTTTCAGCTGCGCTAAGACCGGCGATACCCAAACCAAGAATCTGCGACAGTTGGTTAGCTTGATCGACTGGGGCGGTAGTTAACTGAGTTCCACCAAAACTTGGCAAGCCACTTAAAATACCTGTGGCATAACCAACTTGCTCGAAAGGTTGGTTGATTGTTTCGGTTAGACCTTTCAGCTGTGCCGACAGCTCTGCTTGCGTTTGGCCTTGTCCAACCTGTCCTGCTTGCAGCAGAGAAGTTATGTCGCCTATGCCAAGCTGTTGAGCAGCACCAGCCAGCCCAGCCATTTGACCTGCTGCCGATAAATCACGACCAGCTGCAGCTTCGAAAGCTTGTTGAGCTTGCTGTTGAGCGAAACGCTCTGCCTCTGATCCAAGCCTAGCAGATACGTCTCCAACAGCGCGTTGCTCGGCGAGGTTTATTTGGCCGCTTTCAATAGCTTGACGTGCGCCGCCAAAAGCACCTTGACCCACGGCCCGTGCTGCAAGGTCGCGGCGTTGGCGATCAGCTTGTTCTTCAATATCCGTGCGCGCACGGCTAATAACTTGATCCGTGAACTCGTCACGGAACCCAGCCGCTGAAGACGGATCATACATACCCCTACCAGAGCCAGCTGCTGTAGAAGCTTGCTGCAAGAAGTCTTGGTAACCACCGATGCCAGCAGCGTCGGGGCCAGTAACTTGCTGCTGGATTAAATCAAGAGCAGATTGAGCAGCTGGATCTAAGCCAGCAACAAAGTCTTCGTAGGTCGGAACAGCTTTAGGTGTGGATAGGATGCCTTGCTCACCATCAACTCCAAACAACTGACCCAGAATAAGGTTTTGAGCCTCGGCCATCCGAGGATCTGTAAGCGTCTCTGTCCGCGTCGTTTGATAGCCTTCGGGGGCATTTAAAAAAGTTTCCATAGCCATTATGCCATTCCTTCGAATTTAGCCATCATATCATACATCTTTGCAGCGCCTTTGTCTCTATCGCCGTTACCTGCGCCAAGAACTGCTTTTGCAGTCATAACAAACTCCCCGTCTGACAGCATCGCTGGAATACTGTCCGAGGTCCCAGTTCCGGGTCCCTCGATTTCACCACCGTCATACATTCCAGCTATCCCTACACGCGGTATCTCTGAGCCAACCGGCGCGAATCCTGTGAGTTGAGGACGACCAGATTCGTATTGCTCACGGAAAGCAGCGTACTGATCAGGAGCGATTTCTGGGTTTAGTATCTGATCAAGGAGGGCAGCAATGCCAGCTGCGCCTAATACTTTACCAGCTCCAGAAAGACCCGCCCCGCCTCCTTCGACTACTTCCTTGAACTCATCCTCTAATTTTTCACCGGCTTCTTTTACTTCTTCTTTTGCTTTGTCTTCGGTATCGCCAAGGACCTCACGGACCTTGTCGCGTTCTTCTTCACCGAAGCCAACAGCTTCACCCAAACCCTTAACTTCTTTTTCGACAAAGTCAGCGACAGGTTGAACAAATCCGACGACAGGGTCAACAACAGCTTTAACCGTGTCTAAAATACCCTCACCCGGAATGTCGAGGCTGGGAATGGCTTCAGTTACAGACTTAATACCCTCTTTGATATTTTCTTTAGCAGTGCCAGCAATCGTTGTAGGAGCCGCTGCTTTAGCTGTTTCAGCCATTGCTGTCGCAGGATTGGCTGCGTTGTATGCACCCTCCAATAAATTTTGACCTCCCGCTAAAACAGTAGCTGTTTGAATCCCCTCTTTGACCGCGTCATCAATATCACCACCACCAACAGCTGTACCGATAGCAGTGCCAATACCAGTACCGCCGGTAAATACATCAGCAAGTTTTCCAAGACGCTGGAAGTTTTTTAGCTTGTTTGCATCGTCAATAGTGTCTTGTCTCTGCTTCACCTCGCGAGCTATCAAGGTTTCGTATTCGACCTGCTCTTCAACGGAATTAAACGTAATAGGAGGAAGCTCGTCGGCGAACTTCAACAAGCTGCCTTGTTTATCATCCACTTCAAACTCGTCGACAAGCTCTTTAAACCGATCAAAGGTGATTGAGCCTCTTGGATCAGAGGCAAAAGTACCGTCGTCCTGTTCAACAAGACCAATTTTGTTCGAACCCGGAATATACGACCCACCACCGGAACTCAATGCTCCAGAAATTTCTCTCAGCGCATTGTTCACTTTTTCAGGTGCAAGCTCTCCTGTTTCCCTGTCATACAAGAGCCCTTGTATACCAAGTCTTTTTTGCTCGGGAGTCTGCCTCTGTTCATACTTCGGCTCTTTTCCAAACTGTGCATTAATACTGTCTTGGATTAAGAGGTTCAAACCGGAGTTTTGGAACTTAGCCATACTTTCCGCGATACCCGTGCCCGAAAAATCAGGTTCATAAGTGAGAAACTCACCCGGATTATTTGGATCTGGAAATTGAACTGCCATAATCTTCCTCTTTATGTAACTATTTTAACAGTTCCGGAGTCGTTATACAACGCACCAGTTTCCAGCCCTGACGCAGAAGTAGGCAGTTCTGTTAGTGTTAGTTTTGTAGCTCGCATCTCACCGGGTGTTTGTTGTTGAGCTATATAGATCTCAAGTGCACGAACAAGGTCAGTCATGTATGCTACGGTTAGTTCAGTTCCGGGGGTCGGCAACCGAGGTGGTATCAACTGCGGTTTTGCCATTAGCGTCTCCCGTCAGGACGGATGTCAATACGGGGAGACCCAAGCTTCCACGTTGCGCCAAACTCGCTGGAGTCCAGTCTTAGCGATATTGACCTGCCACGTAGCCTAATATGAAGCTGGTTTGTATGTTTTTGAACAGGTGTTGTTTGAGTCCTTGAAACATCTCCAGTATCCGATACACCGTAATCTTCACCAGAGAAGTTACGCGCCTTCAATGTAAACGACAGTGTTGGGTTAGCCTCCGTCGAACCTTTGAAACTAACATCTGGTATCAAGCGGCGGACAAACGAGAACTGGTCACCGTCGGCAATATCCAAGGGACTTGACTCAATAAATGCTGTCATAGCCGAACCGTCATCGTTCACCCCGTTTTCATGGTTGTATAGATACGAACCACCGGCGGCGATGGGGAAGTCACGCAGACCCCTATCAATCCACGCCGTTCTAGACAGTGTTCCGTGATACCAACTTTTTTCCATGTAGTTGTATATCACATATCGGTCATTCTCTTGGCTGGAGCTGGACGGGTAAAACCACCAAACTTCGCCAAAGGCACTGTTTAATCCAGACACAACCTTTTCAACTTGATCTGAGTTGAAGTCCTCGAACACATGATCTCTAATCGTACATGGAAGCTGTTGTGTCTGACCAGAGTAGACGTAGAAGTTATCGACACCCATCCAGAAAGCTGAGTCCTCTACAGCCACAGCCGCTGCGCGACTAGCTATCGTTGTGTTGGCCGTCAAAAGATCCAGACCAAATGTAAACGGAGGTCCAACAAACCGCATGGAATGAAGCGAGTTATCTGTCCAAATCAATATCTCGCGCTTCGTTTCAAGAGCTTGGATAAAGGTAGAGCCTGAACCAATCAACAAATCCCCTGCAGTGTTAGTTGCTGTAGCAGTCCAGTCGACAGCGTTTTCTTGATCGCTAAACCTGACCAGCAGAGGATTTTGATCCGACCCACCTTGAGGATTGCAGCCGAAAGCAATCACGTGACGATCTCTGTCTGACACCAAAACTTGTTTGGCAATGGCAGGAACATTTGATGCTCCTGCTAAAGACGACACCAGAACAGCCCTAGAAGAAAGACTTCCTGTCTTGTCCCAGTAGTACAAGCCGCTGTCTCTTGGGTTAATAATTAAATCTTCACCAAAGTTGTCATGAGACCACGAACGTAGTTCAGTAAGACTGTCCACACCAATCGGCATCCCCCAACCTTTTGTAACGTCCGTGACTGTTGCCCCATCGGAATGCGCGGCAGCGGTAGTTTGAAACTGCGCTCGGTTCAAGTTGTTCAAGGTGTTGGTAGACTTGCTTAGATACTCAATGATTTCTGAGCCTATCAAGATATAGCCAGAAGAAGGAAACGCAGAGGCATCTGTTAAAGTAACCGACGTGTCTGTGGCGCTTATGCCGCCGGAATCGTTCATTGTTGTTGTCACAGCGGTGGTAGCTTGACCACCCCAAGTACCAGCACCCCAACCCGTACCGCCAGCGTTGGAGTTAAGACCAGCATTCAGCTGGTAGGCACCAACAACAGAGCCGCCGCCATTATTGGCGCTAACCGTTGAAGTGGCTGCAGTGCTAACAGTGATTTCATACTGATCGACACTGTTTATCTTTGTGATCGAAAACTCTTTGTTTAGGTCGGTGGCAGGAATCCCAGCTACTGCTGAGCTGACACCGGAGATGGTTACGTAGTCATTAATACCCGCGCCATGATCAGTGTCGTTGACTTTGACGGTGGTGCTTCCAGAAGTTGTTGTAAAGGTAAGGTCTCCGGCTGACGTAGTTGCACGTATGGGGGTGATGTCATTAAAAATACCTGATTGCTCAATGTAGTATTTTAATTCCGTGCCTACACCCAAGTAATTAGACCCGTCCAACGCTACCCAGCTATGTAAGCTACGAGCTGTTCCTTCGTAAGTTGCGTTACTAAGTTTTTGCCATCCACCAATCTTTTGAGGAAAACCTTTGTTGAAACGGATTTTGTCTCCGTTGTTCCAACCACCTTCGTTTGTATAGCTGGTTACGTCGCTTACAATACCGGGGCGATACTGGAGTTTAGTGAGAGGCATCTAAAGCTCCTCTTATGGGCTAGTGTCAAAAGCGACAATATCATTGGCGAAGCGGACAAGACCGTTGCTCTCAAGACTTGCAACAGTAGTTCCATTATAAATAAAGTGCAGGTCGGTTCCGGAAGCTTCCACCTTCCATCCGCTTCCGTTCCCTGCCGTATCAATTTTGTTGGCAAAACCAGTTACGTTGCCAGTTACGTTGCCAGTTACGTTGCCAGTTACATCACCGGTTAGGTTACCAGTCACATTGCCAGTTACGTTACCAGTCACATCACCAGTTAAAGAAGCGGTCACCGTACCCGCTGAAAAATTACCGCTACCGTCACGTTTTACAATCTTACTAGCAGTGTTGAGGTTTGTTGAATCAACCGCGATAGTGGGTGTAGCACCCTCTGTGCTTGCACTGCCTGTAAAACTAACGTCGGTTCCAGCAGTTAGGGTTGCTATATAGTTACCGGTGGTTTGTGTTGAGAGGGCAACTGCATTGTCAGCAATCTTTGCTGAAGTGACAGCATCGTCAGCAAGCTTGGCTGTGGTCACATTCCCGTCAGTAATCTTTGCTGTAGTTACAGCATTGGAAGCAAGCTTTGCTGTGGTCACATTCGCGTCAGTAATCTTTGCTGTAGTTACAGCATTGGAAGCAAGCTTGGCTGCGGTCACATTCGCGTCAGTAATATTCGCAGTTACTACAGCATCGTCAGCAAGCTTGGCTGCAGTGACAGCGTCAGCAGCAAGTTTTGCTGTAGTTACATTCAAGTCAGTAATATTGGCAGTTACTACGGCATTGTCAGCAAGTTTAGCTGCAGTAACAGCATCGTCAGCAAGTTTAGCTGTAGTTACATTCGCGTCAGTAATATTGGCAGTTACTACAGCATTGTCAGCAAGTTTAGCTGCAGTAACAGCATCGTTAGCAAGCTTGGCTGTGGTCACATTCGCGTCAAGAATTTTTGCTGTAATTACCTTATCGTTACCAATGGTGATTGCGCCATCAGACGCGATGGTGGCATCACCACTCGAGGCAACGGGGTTAAAATTTGTGCCGTCGGCAACCAGTATGTGACCCGCTGTGTTAGTGGCCATAGTGATATCATCACCGGATACTGTAAGATCACCACCAACGGTGAAATTACCTGTTGCGTTACCTGTGATATTCCCCGTCACGTTCCCGGTTACATCACCGGTTACATCACCGGTAACATTGCCAGTTAAGTTCCCCGTCACATTACCAGTTACATTACCAGTTAGGTTACCGGTCACATCGCCCGTGACAGCAGCTGCAACGGTGGTTGCAGTCACAGTGTCAAACTGAGGATTCTTCAACGCAAGCTCAACAACCGCGCCAGAACCGGCACCATCAAACTTTACGATGGCGTCTTTACCCGCACTGATCGAAAGATCATTACTTGCGCTATAGGTTCCTTGAAATAAAAGAATAGATTGAGCTGTGCTGTTACGAATGATGCACACTTTTTCAGCACTGTTTAGCTGCAGCTGTGCGTACAAAGTTCCCGTGGGAGTTGGACTACCAGCTGTAAACTCAATGAACTGATAACGCCCTGTTTCGTCCACAGTGCTTGTTCCAAGAGCTATGCTTTTGGCTGCGCCGGAGGTTTGTTCTGCACTGGTTAAAGCTACAGAGGTGATGCCGTTAACGGCGATATCAAAACGCTCGAGGTTTTGGTTGGTAATAGTACCCCATTCACCCGCTTTTTCACCTTGAGCAATCAGCTCAGCTTTGGTTCTATCTGAATATGTACTTGCCATATTATGTCACACTTTCTTGCCAACTGGCACTTCCGGTCACCGATACATCTTGATACGTAGCTGCCACTGCCGGAGCAACTTCGCTGTAACTAGCTGCTATCTGCGGGATAATAATATCATAAACAACTGGGTTCGACAAAGTTGTTTGCAGTAAAATCCCATCTGGAATAATAACAGCTGTCGTTCTTAAAGCAACTGAACCTAATCCACTAGAGGCACCGACGCCTGTCGGTAGGACACCGATGCCCTCGGCTATTGTTTCATCACCAAGAGCAGTTGTTCCCGCGACACCGGTCAGGTTGATTAGGCTCACACCGCTAACAGATACGCCGTTTACTTCCCCCGTTGCCTCAAGACCAGTCGCGTCTGTGACAGCCGATGCAGCCGCAACGACACTATTTACTGACCCCGTAGCGAACAACCCAGTAACAGCTGAAGTCACTTGTATGACCAGCGACGCAGTTCCTAGCTCCGCAGTTGCGTTGTGCGAAGCTTCTGACGTGATCGGAGCATTCGCCCCCGCCGTAACTGTGACGGAGTCAACTGACCCAGTGGCCTCAAAACCTGTTGTGCTTAAAATTTGAGCAGTTGAAACACTTTCGTCGCCAAGTCCGCTGGTCGAAGCCTCACCAGTAACACCAACAACTTGGACAGTTACAATGCTTTCTTCACCCACACCGCCTGTAGCTTCAACACCCGTTTGTATTAAGATTTGTTCGGTGGAAATACTTTCGTCGCCAAGGCCACTTGTAGTAACCTCACCCGACACACCGATAAGCTGAACCGTCGATAGGTCTTCCTCGCCGACACTACCTGTTGCTTGAACACCTGTCTGAACCAAAATCTGGTCTGTGGTTACGCTTTCGTCGCCCAAAGAACTGGTGGCGTCAGCACCTGTGATGGTCGGCGCGACAGAAACAACAATGCTTTCATCACCAAGATTTGTAGTCCCCGCTACACCTGTAATAGAGAATATCTGCTCTGTTGAAAGGCTTTCATCGCCAAGGCCGCTAGTTCCAGCCTCACCAGAAACACCAATGACTTGAACAGTTACAATGTTCTCATCACCCACGTTACCGTTAGCTAGAATACCAGTTTGAGCCAGAACCTGATCGGTTGAAATGCTCTCATTACCAAGATTTGCGGTACCTAAAACAGTTGTAACCGCAAGGGTCGAACCAGTTACAACCGAAACACTACCTACGGCGGATGTAGCCGCAACACCAGTCGCAAAGGCTTGACCATCGGAAGAACCCGATGATGATAAAGAGGTAGCGGATAGTGGCGTTAATGAGAGCATATCAAATCCTTACACTTATTATACCCCATTCTGCGCCGGACTGTTAGTCAAAGCATTTTTAAGACCATTGAGCGTTGCCATACCGTCTCGAAACGCACCAATACGAGCCTTTGTTTTGTTGCCGACATGTTCAACATAGTCTCTCTCGTTCGGATCAAGACCGTCCACATACGGCAGCAAGTGATCAAACGGGTAAGCAATAGTGTCAGAAACTTCTATGTCTTTATTTTCGAGACACGACACATAGTTCAGAACATGTGCGCTGACACCAAGAGTGTTGTAAACCATGCAAGCATGAGCTGGTAATCCTGCTCGTACCAACGGGTCGTTACGATGATCCATGTATCTTGGCATCCACGCCTTCTTGACATACCCCAAGACACCCGTGTCTTTCTCCGGTGTTCTAACCCACAAAGAAGGGTTAATAATAAAAACACTCGTGTCGGCAATGCCGCCAGCTGTGCCTCTGATACCCACTGTGTCATATGTTTGTGCAAAAGACGGATGATCGCTAAATACATACAGCTGTGAAATAGACAGAGGGTTTCTTTCTATCATATCCATTGGCATGGTCGACCAGTCACCTCTAAAGACAACTCCGCTTTCAAGAACAAGAGCTAACTCGTTAGTGTTCGACAAGGCTGTTTCAAAATACGAGCGTCCCGGATCCACACAAACAATGTCGGCATCTGAGTCAACAGATCGTATAGAGTTCACCGTCAATGGTGTTAGGTTATTCTTCTCGAGGACAATGTATTTAGTCATCTTTGTTCTGCCCTGCGAAAAGATCGAAGAAACCATCCGAATACTCCTGCGGATTCTTTGCGTGTAAAGGTATCAGTCCGCTTTCTTTACTCGACAACAAAGACAAGAACTTATCTTTTTGTGGTCTGCCATCTACAGAAATCGCATTGTAGATGGCGGAAAAAGTATATTGCTTATCTGTTTCATT